>Ga0081539_10000596_pt1 | contig 73813 bp, 61 predicted proteins | sample TabmetS4T2R2_FD_71023 | JGI IMG/M metagenome (GOLD analysis project Ga0081539, IMG submission 71023) | Tabebuia heterophylla rhizosphere microbial communities from the University of Puerto Rico - S4T2R2 | ecosystem: Host-associated > Plants > Roots > Rhizosphere ...
TGCGGGACCAGTGGTGGTCAGAAGCAATGGGCAACCCATCATCGCTTCGCTGCGGGTGGCCTACAACGATGGCACAGCCTGGACGAGCTTCTCGGAGATGATGGGACTGCCTTCCAACAAGCTGACTTCAAGCTATGTCTTCCCCTGGTACAACAATGCCACGCTCAACTCCCAGATCCGCTTTGGCAATGTGGGGACAGCTCCCACCACCGTCACCGTCACCATTGCCGGACAGGTCTATGGTCCCTACTCCCTCCAACCCAATGAGAGCAAACGGATCAGCTACCCCGGCCTGGACAAGGGACCGGTCAAGGTCACATCCTCTGGCAACGTCCCCATCATCGCTTCCATGCGAGTAGCGTATCACAATGGCACCGCCTGGACCGATTTCTCGGAAATGATGGGTTTGCCTGCCTCCTCTCTCAGCACAACCTACTCCTTCCCGGTCTATGACAATGTCCAGCACAACTCCCAACTGCGCTTTGGCAACGTCGGCACGGCAATGACCAATATCACCGTAACTATCAATGGGGTGGTCAAAGGCACTTACAGTGTGGTTCCCAATCAGAGCCGACGTATCAGCTACCCTGGCTTGGATAGTGGACCGGTGGTGATCCAAAGTTCCGGTGGGGTTCCGATCATCGCTTCGCTGCGAGTGGCCTACACGCCAGATGGAGGCACGACCTGGACGAGTTTTGCGGAGATGATGGGGTTGCCGCAATCCCAACTCACCACTTCCTATTACTTCCCTTGGTATAACAATCTCGATCTTGATACACAACTGCTAGTCGGGGTGCCGTAATTTACTTATTTTCGTTAGATACCTCTAGATTTCATAGGTGACATTATAATCATCAGATAATACAAGCCAATGAATGTGCTTCTTTTAATACTGAAAAGAATTGTGAAGATTCCAAAGCAAATGGCAGATCTGTATCTCCTTTGGAGATCAAACCTGTTTGATGCTGACTGGTATCTGGCAAAGAATCCTGATGTCGCTCAAGCACACATGAATCCTGTGTTTCATTATTTGCGCTTTGGAGGCTTTGAAGGACGCGACCCAGGTCCAAAATTCAATAGCCGCGCATACCTTGAGGTTTATGATGATGTTAAGAAAATGGGAATGAACCCACTCGTTCATTACTTGAAATATGGACGAAAAGAAGGGCGCCAGCCTGCACCCACACAATCCAAGTTGACTCCAGCGCTATATCTTTGTCCCGTGTGTAAGAATGAGGTCAAGGAGTTCCTGCCACTTAGCTCTTTCTATGAAGAAAACAAGAAAAGATACAATAACCCATTTACATTTGATGACCTTGAAACCTTAAATGCCAAAGAGTATAGCTGCCCGCGTTGCGGAGCGACGGACCGAGACAGGCTATATGCTTGTTACTTAGATGAAAAGATATCTCATTCTCCTACGGTGGACAAAATTTACATGCTTGATATTGCTCCTTCCCGTCCACTTAGTCTTTTTATGTGCAGGAACAAAAACATCATTTATCATACGGCTGACCTCTATATGAATGATGTGGATTTTGTTGTCGATATAACGGATATGCCAGCTATTCCTTCCAATTCATATGATATCCTGATCTGTTCACATGTACTGGAGCATGTTAACGATGACAGAAAAGCATTAGCCGAGTTGTATAGGGTTCTTAAACCGGGTGGATGGGGAATAATCATGGTCCCCATAAATCTGGCAGTTCGGCAAATAGACGAAGATCCCCAAGTAACTGATATCTCAGAAAGATGGCGAAGATTTGGTCAACATGACCATGTACGTTTGTATAGCAAGCTCGGTTTTATTGCCCGCCTGGAAGCAACGGGTTTTTTCGTTAAGCAACTCGGAATAGATTATTTTGGGAGGTCTACTTTTAATAAATATGGAATTATGGACAGGAGTATCCTATACGTAGCAGAAAGACAAGATTGAAATAAAGGAAAATATTGCTATCATAAGTATAGGTGGATTTGAGCGCTACGTATTAGGTGTGATTAGTATCTGTACACCGGCTCAGGGACTATTCCACTTTTTAGATTTATAGCAAGTCACCGTTTGGTATACTTAGCGCTACTTTAATGAAGGCCGACATGGATTGGAAAGATTTTTGGAATCGATTCCCCACTCAATTTACAAAAGATGATTTCTTAAAGCAGGTCGCAAAGACAGTTCAAGGAGAGCCGATTACCTCTCTGCAATTTGATAGGATCATATTGGATGCCATTCAAAAATTGGAATTGACCGAGAATGATAATGTATTAGATTTGTGCTGTGGAAATGGTCTGATCACCTCGGCTATCGCTGCGAAATGTAATTCGATTGTGGGGATCGATTTCTCAAAACCTCTGATCGAAATAGCACAGGAATACCATAGTCTTAATAACACCAAATATTTAAATCTGTCGGCGTTAGATATTACATTTGAGAATTTGCAGGTAGATAGACCCTTTACCAAGATTCTTATGTATGAGGGGCTGCAATATTTTCAAGAAGACCAACTCTCTGATCTTTTGCAAGCGCTACTGGCTCTTTCAGACAATGGTATCGTAATGCTGTTTGGTGGAGTTCCAGATAAGGACAAGATCTGGCATTTTTACGATACGCCTGAGCGCCAACATGAGTATGAGACCAGAAAAGCTCAAGGTATGGAAGCGATTGGTACCTGGTGGGGTAAATCATTCATTCACCAGATTTGTAGCAGGTATGGTTTAAAGTGTGAATTTCTTCCTCAACACGCGCTCTTTCACACCGCTCATTATCGTTTTGATGTCAGGATCAGAAAGTAATGACCTATCGCCAGGTAGTTTCGATTCATGGTGTTCCGCGTTCGGGAACATCATGGTTAGGTCAAATTTTTGATAAGCACTCGGATGTTGCCTATAAATTTCAACCGTTATTTGCACATCGTTTTCGAGGTAAGCTTGGTCCCTATTCATCTGTTGAAGAGATAAAAGTATTTCTTAGTGAATTGTATGAAGTAAACGACGATGATTTCATATCAGGAAATTGGCCCAAGCAGGAAGATGTTGATCCTCTTTTGAACATGGAGTTTTACAAGAGAAGCCAGCCTGGTGTCATGGTCATGAAGGAGGTGCGTTACCATTACTTAATTGAGAAATTCCTTGATCTTCTTCCTGACATGAAGATAATTGGGATAATTCGTAATCCCTGTGCAGTGATTTATTCATGGTTGAAGAATCCGAAGGAATTCATCAAGGAGTGGGATATTATGACTGAATGGCGTCATGCGCCAAGCAAGAATCAAGGACGGTTGGAGGAGTATTTCGGCTACGGAAAATGGAAGGAACTTGCCTCATCTTTCCTCGTCTTTGAGCATAACTATCCTGAAAACTTCCTACTCCTGCAATATGAGCAGCTTGTTTCAAAGCCAATAGAAACAATAAACCAGGCCTTTTCCTTTGCGGGGCTAGAAATGGAAAAGCAGGTGATTAAATTTGTCGAGCTAAGCCAAAGTCATCATATAGACAATGCCTATGCTGTATATAAATCTCCAAGTGTCAAAGATAGATGGCGATCTGAGCTCGATCCACGTATATCGGAAGAAATAAATAAGGATATTAAAGGCACAGCGCTGGAAAGATTTTTGGTATGAGAGTTGCAATCATGCAACCCTATTTCTTCCCCTATTTGGGTTATTTTGACTTGCTTCACAATGTGGATTTATTCATTATCTATGATACAGTTCAATATATCAGGCGAGGTTGGATCCATAGGAATCGAATTCTTCATCAACGCAAAAGTGGGTGGCAATATATTATTGTACCCACGGAGCAAACATCTCAAAAAACACCTATTCGTGATGTTCGGATTAAGAAATCCCTTCCCTGGCAGGATCATATACTTGGCCAAATGGAGCATTACAGGAAAATTGCCCCTCATGCTGATCGAATAATTCACTTTGTTAAGGATTGTTTATATAACCAGGAAACGTTCATTTCACAACTGAATGTCCAAATATTGGTGCGTTGCGCTCAATTAATGAACTTAAATTTTCGGTATCAATATTGCTCGGGCTTGAACATCAAATTGGACAGAGAACCTACTGCAGAAGAAAGAATCCTGGAATTATGTGAATTTTTAGATGCAACAGAATATGTTAATCTACCAGGTGGTGTAGATTTATATCATCCTGAAGCCTTTGAGAGTCGAAATATCAAATTGACGTTTCGCGATCTCCCACCGTTCATCTACGCAACAGCGCAATATGTATTCGAGCCGAATCTATCCATTATTGACGTATTGATGTGGAATGAGCCGGAAAATATCAAGAAATATTTGGATTACTATAAGGACAATAATTAGAGCAATGTACAAGACAAATATCAATGAGCTTGCGCTGTTTGGCGGGACCCCTAGCTTCCACGAATTATTACATGTGGGACGGCCAAATATCGGGAATCGTGAACAACTCTTGATACGCATCAATGACATGTTGGACCGCCACTGGTTGAGTAACAATGGGCCGTTTGTGCAGGAGCTTGAACAGAAACTGGCTGGCTATCTGGGGGTAAAACATTGCATCGCGGTGTGCAATGCAACAGTTGCCCTGGAAATTGCTGCACATGCCTTAGGACTACGCGGCGAGGTGATTCTTCCTTCATTTACATTCATTGCTAGTGCGCACGCATTGCAGTGGCTGGGAATTACCCCAGTCTTTTGTGACATAGATCCTCTTACCCACAACATTGATCCATTGAAAGTTGAGAACTTAATCACACCACGCACAACTGGCATACTCGGCGTGCATGTTTGGGGACGAGCATGCCATATCCAAATACTGAGTGATATCGCAAAGAGACATCAGCTCAAGCTGATTTTTGATGCCGCTCATGCCTTTGGATGTACCTATCAGGGCCAAATGATTGGAGGTTTCGGTGACGTAGAAGTTTTTAGTTTTCATGCAACGAAATTTTTTAATTCTTTTGAGGGAGGGGCACTCACCACAAATAATGACCAACAAGCCGAGAAATTACGGGGGATGCGCAATTTTGGCTTTGCTGGGTTAGACAATGTTATAGATATTGGCACAAATGGCAAAATGAGTGAAGCCTCTGCTGCTATGGGGCTAACGTCATTAGAGAGTATTGATGAATTTATCGAGACAAATCATAATAACTATTGGGCTTATTCAAACGGATTAGATGGTATCTCTGGCATCCAGTTGATCAAATATTCTGAGCAAGAAAAAAATAATTATCAGTATATCGTAATAGAACTTGATGAGGGCGTTGCTGGCCTTAGCCGTGATGTGCTGATCAAGATTCTGCACGCAGAGAATGTTCGTGCCAGACGCTATTTCTATCCCGGCTGTCATCAAATGGAACCTTATCGTTCCCATTCTCCAACTACTAAACTCGACCTGTCAGAAACAGAAAATTTGACCTTAAAAGTCTTACAACTTCCTTCGGGAACTACAGTGAGTGAAGAAGACATTTCCCGTATTTGTGAACTTATTCGTTTTGCAGTTGTCAACGGAGCAGAAATTCGTGCTCGATTCGAACCTTGATAAATTATAATAGGCGATTGCGAGCAAGATAGTCCATCCAACAGAAAAGTTCTCTGATGACCGAAACACCCAAAGTAAGTGTCATTTTGACATCCTATAATCACGCAAAATATCTGCGCCAGGCTATTGATAGCGTACTTAATCAGACATATTCAGATTTTGAGTTCATTATCTGGGATGATGCTTCCACTGACGAATCGTGGGACATTATCAACAGCTATTCTGATCCACGGATTCGGGCTTTCAGAAATGAAACCAACAAGCGTGGAGGAAATATCAGGAGGGCACTTGCACAGGGCGTACAGGGAGAATATATCGCCATCCATCACTCTGACGATATTTGGGAACCCCAAAAGCTTGAGAAACAGGTAGCCTTTCTAAACGAAAATCCAAAAATTGGGGCTGTTTTTACAAACGCTCTCATCATTAATGAAGATGGTTTACCTTTTCAAGATAAAAAACATTTCTATTATAAGATCTTCAATCAGCCGAACCGAAGCCGGCATGAATGGCTAAACTATTTTTTTTATCATGGGAACGCGCTTTGCCATCCCAGTGTCCTGATTCAAAAGAAATGTTTTGAAGATTGTGGCACATACAGGTTTGGGTTCGCTCAAATCCCCGACTTTGATATGTGGGTCCGCCTGTGTATGAAATATGATATCTACGTGTTGCCCGAAAAACTGGTGTATTTTCGGATTCGCACATATGAAATGAACACCAGTGGTAGCCGCCCCGAGACACGCATTCGGTGGCATTTTGAGTTTCTTCAAGTGTTGGATAATTATAAGGATATTTCAGAGTTTGAGGAATTGAGCCTGATATTTCCAAATGCGCAAAAATATTTGAAACCGGAAGGCTATGACCTCAGTTTTACGTTAGGTATGATAGCTCTTGAAGCCAGGTCTAACAAAATCACGGAATTATTTGGACTGAATATCTTGTTTGAAGCCTTGAATGATCTGTCTGTTGCAACAAGGATTAATGAAATTTATGGTTTTACTCATAATGATTTTATTGCATTGACTGCTCAATATGATATTTTTTCAACTGAACTGATTGCCAATCTGAAAACCCAGATCGCGGAGGGAGATCGGATTGTAAAATCTCTGAGAGATACGCTAGATGAAATTTATGATAGTAGAGTTTGGAAGATACTCCAAAAGATTTTTTCAATTCGATTAGCCATCATTCCAAAGAATAGCCTCCGAGAGAGTCTTCTGCAATTCTTGGTAAAACCAAGATCGATATCATTGAGGAATTTATTACGTGGCGTTCCATTGAATTTTCAAGTTTTGCGTTCGAGGTCTCCCATTTTGCGAAAGATTGCCAGATCTCTTATTCCACAAAGACTACGCGTAAGAATAAGTCGAGCTATCCAAGCGACCGAGCCTTTGGAAGAGCTTTCAACAAAGACTTTGCCAGACTGGAATGATTATGTTCAACTTGCTCTAAACATCAAAACCGCAGATCATAACAGGATGGTCAATTTTGTACCGAGTTGTCCTCCCCTCATTAACTTTGACGGCCAGAATCTATTTGAAATTGCGAAGTCGTTAAGATTCGATACACATGAGTTCCCAGAAGTTTCAATTATTATCCCAGCATATAACCATGGGCGTTTAACCCTTGAATGTCTTGCGTCTATAAGTCAACACTCTGGTTCAATTGCTTATCAAATAATTCTTGTTGATGATGGTTCCGACGCAGAAACTGCCAATTTGATGGCAGTTATCCCAAATATATTCCTCATACGAAATGATGAGCGAACAGGATTTACTATATCCTGTAACAAGGGCGCGAGTGTCGCATCCGGCAAATATCTCATATTTCTTAATAATGATACCCAAGTTACTAGCGGGTGGATAGAACATTTGTTGGGCACATTTAACAGGCGTGCTGATGTTGGTGCGGTGAGTCCCAAAGTTCTATACCCCAATGGGCACCTTCAAGAGGCGGGATCGCTTATCAATCAGGATGGCACAACTACTTTGATTGGCTTGGGAGATGATCCTGATCTCCCCCGCTATAACTATGATCGTGAAACAGACTATTGTTCTGGTGTATGCTTGCTTGTAGAAACAGATACCTTTCGCAGTTTGGGGGGATTTGATGAGATATATGCGCCTGCTTATTATGAGGATGTCGACCTATGTTTGAAACTACGAGCTCGAGGACTAAAAATGGTTTACAGTTCAAAAGCTATCATCATTCACCACCTGAGTAAAACATCCCAACAAATTGATTCTAGTTTTAAGTTCTGGATGACTTCTCATAACCGACAATTGCTGTTGGAACGTTGGCAAAATGCTATTGATGAACTAAATTTGGTTAAACTCATCGCTTTTTATCTCCCACAGTATCACCCGACACCAGAAAACGATCTTTGGTGGGGAAAGGGATTTACTGAATGGACCAATGTTGCCCGAGCACGACCAAATTTCGAAGGACATTATCAACCTCACTTGCCAGCTGATCTAGGTTTTTATGATCTCAGGATTCCTGAAGTAATGGAACATCAAGTGCAACTTGCAAGACGATATGGGATATATGGTTTCTGCTACTATTACTATTGGTTTGGGGGCAAACGCGTACTGGAAATGCCTCTGGAACGAATGCTGGAAACAGGAAAGCCTAACTTTCCATTTTGCTTATGTTGGGCAAATGAAAATTGGTCTCGTCGTTGGGATGGCTCAGAGGAGCATATACTATTGGAACAAAACCATTCAGATTTAGACGATTTTCGGGTCATTGATGATATTGCAAGATATATGCGGCATCCAAACTATATTAGAGTAGGCGGAAAACCTATGCTGTTATTATATAGAATCTCATTGTTCCCTGATATTAGGCGTACCACAGAGGCGTGGCGGAGGAGCTGTGTCAAAAATGGAATCGGTGAAATACATCTGGTAATGGTTAAATCTTTTGAATTCGCTGGAGAAACTGTTGATCCGTCAGAGTATGGGTTTGATGCCTCTATTGATTTCCCACCTCATAACTTTCTGCGCTCCGTCTTTACTCCAAGAAATATTCTCAATCGAGATTTTCGAGGTGCGGTCGGCGATTATTCGAAGAGTATATTAGACTCTTTAACTAAAAACAATTTTGATTTGGCTCACAACTATATGAATATTTTTCCAAGATGGGATAATACAGCCCGCCGACAGAACAATCCATTTATGTTTGAGGGTGCCACTCCAGGAGCGTTTCAAGCCTGGCTTGAAAAATGTATCGAACTTACTCGTTGCTTCCATTCCGGAAACGAAAAGTTTATTTTCATAAATGCCTGGAATGAATGGGCGGAGGGTAACCATCTCGAGCCAGACCAAAAATTTGGGCATGGATTTTTGGAGGCAACTCTCAATGCTCTTGAAAAATGGCAACTTAAATAGAGAAAAGGTATGTTCGATGCTACAGCGAGTAGAGCTGCCAGTAATTGTGGGAAATCCGTTCTCACCAATTGGAAGAGGAACTACTGCTTTGAATTTCTTACGGGCCTTCAAATCAGCCCAGTGGCCATTACCCATAAAAGACATCTATTCACATGGGCATTCCAAAGACCCCGCGATTATCAAAGAAATCGAGGCAAATCTAAGCGAGGGCTTAAGTAGCTCCATCAATATTTATCATATTAATGTAAATGAAATTGAGCCCGCACTCGAAGCGCTGAACAATAAACTCCCTGATGGTGCATTTAATATTATCTATCCCTTTTGGGAGTTAAGCAAGATGCCGACACAATGGATTGAAAAGCTCCAGCTTTTCAATGAGGTGTGGGCACCATCCAGATTTATTATGGAATCGATGTGTGACAAAATTCTTATACCTGTGTATCACATGCCGTTGCCAGTTGAAATAAAACTGCTTAGCTTTCTGGGACGTCGCTATTTCAACTTACCTGAAAGCAGTTATATTTTTCTGCAATTTTTCGACTTTCGTTCTTACATCGACAGAAAAAATCCGCAAGCTCTAATTGATGTATTTGAAGAAATTTGCAAATCCCGTTCATCAGAAGATATTCGGCTTGTTATAAAAATGCACGGTGGAGATAATTCTTCAGAATCAACGGAAAAAAACAAGGATTTCATGAGGCAAATTCAGGAAAGCAGCAGTCGGGATAAAATAATAATAATAAACAAGCTGCTTTCGGACAATGAAAACAAGAATTTAATTCGATGTTGTGACTGTTTTGTCTCTTTACATAGATCTGAGGGCTTCGGACTCGGAATGGCTGAGGCTATGTATTTAGGAAAACCTGTAATCGCCACAGGGTATTCGGGTAACTTGGACTTTATGACAAAGGATAACTCCTGCTTAGTTGACCACGAATTAATCTCAGTTGAGAAGGATCAATACCCATTCGCGGAAGGGCAGGTTTGGGCCAACCCAGATAAAGAACAGGCAGCTCATTATATGCATAAACTGTTGGATGATCGCGACTTCGGTCGGCAGTTGGGTAGACGCGCCAGTCAGTTTATGAGAGTTAAATTTAGTTATCTTTCACTTGGTTTACGTTACCGTGAGCGTTTAGAACAAATTCTTCAAGAAGCTAGATCAAATTGATGCAAGGATAAAATGAGAATCAAAGTGGCTTATTTTTTTAATAAATTGCTTGCCAGGCTAAAACGCAGCCACACCTTGGATCCAATCATAGTCTACCAAATGGGGAAAGTCGGTTCAGCTTCCATGCAACGATCACTGATTGCGACATTCAGATCGATGGGAATGGATGTTCCGGTTCATCACATACATAATCTGCATAACCTGGAAGCAATGGAAAAGTCCATCCTGCAGAGCGCTATTCCTCGTGAGGATACTCTTATGGGAATAAGACTGGGACTTGCTCTCAAAAAGCAAATGGATGAAAACCCAAACCAACAATGGAATCTGATCAGTTTGGTCCGGGAACCCGTAGCGCGTAGTATTTCTGATTTCTTTCATGGCTTTCAGGAAATTGTTCCGAATTATGGTCAATTGTATCTGCAAGGGCAATTGTCTATGGAAGAAGTGCGGAATGCGTTTTTTTCGAAATTCGACCCGCCTGGAACTCCTTATGACTGGTTCGATAATCAGATGAAAACTATTTTTGATATTGATGTCTATGCCAAACCATTTCCTATACCCAAAGGTTATGAAATTTATAGAGATCGGAAAAGGACGCCTCTTTTGTTGATTCGGTTGGAAGATCTCGATCGAGTGGCAAGACAGGCAATGAAGGAGTTTTTAATGATAGAAAATTTCTCCATCACAAAATCAAACATAGGAGCGGAGAAACAATACGCAACTTTGTATAGTGATTTTAAAAATACACCTCTTCCAAGAAAGTTCCTGGAAAAAAAGTATGCTACGAAATATGCAAGGCACTTCTATTCGAATGATGAAATAGAAAATTTTTACAAAAAATGGAGCTCATCCGGTGAAATTTGAGTTTTCACTTCCAGGATTCGTGACCGCAACCGGACGTTTTGGCCTTCAATTTTCTAAATAGATAACGCCCGGTATATAGATTTAATATAAGTTATTACCCAATCTATAATCAGAGAGCGCTATTTAGGGCTCGGAAAAAGTGGTTGATAACGAACATCAGAAGATGAAACCATGAAAACATAAATTGCGAACAAGTATGAACAGGATTGAAGGACAGTTCACAAACATCGTCTTCTTGTATAGTTTAGGAGAGAAAAATGCTTTTCATCTTTGAGGAAGAGTTAGCAAAAATTGATAAAGAGCTGACAGACACTGAGCTGCCAAATATACCAAAACTGTTTAGAGGGATTCCCTTGGATCTATTTGGAAAATTATTGTTGAATATACCAAGTCAGTATCCTAATATAAAAGCATATTTTCCTTCCATGGCCTCCGAGAATATTCAAAAACAGTGGACCGGCAATCATGGCGAAATGTTACTGAAGCAGTCAGTGGCATTCATAAAAACGATGATCTATGGGTATTCTTCGATTAGCGGCAAAGACATCATGCAAGCTTCAGTTCTGGATTATGGATGCGGGTGGGGTAGGTTGATCCGTTTATTATACAAACTTGTCCCTATTAATAATATTTACGGGGTGGATCCATGGGATGAATCGATTAAGATCTGTAAACAAAACGGTGTTAAAGGTAATTTGGCAATATCAGATTATGTTCCTCGCTCTCTTCCTTTTGAAGAGAAGTTTAATCTGATTTTTGCATTCTCGGTATTTACCCATTTAAGTGAAAAGACTACCCGAATCGTCCTGGATACCATCCGAAATTATGTTACTCAGGATGGCGTATTAGTTATCACCATCCGTCCCCGAGAGTATTGGCCTGTTCATGAACGGCTTCACCCCGGGCAAGGTGTTATGGCATCTAAGATGCTAGTAATGCATGATGAAAAGGGTTTCGCATTCGCCCCACATAATCGTTCCCCAATTGATGGCGATATCACTTATGGGCATACATCTATGACATTGAAGTTTATTGAAAACAACTTTCCACAATGGAGGATCGACTCCATAGAATGTAATGATATAGACCCTTATCAAGTTATTTTGTTTCTCAAACCAGCATAACATGGTCCTTTGCAACAATTGGTTTAACCACAAATGTATACGAGAATTAATGAAGTAAATGTTTCCGTCATCATCTCAATATGGAACAGCGAACTAACTCTTTTTCAATGTCTGGCATGCCTTGACTCTCAAACATATAAAGATTTTGAAATCATAATTATTGACAATGGCTCTACTGACGAGACTACAGAAAAGCTAAAAAAATATTCACGACCCAATATACACCTGAAGCAACTGGAAACAAACGCTGGCTTTGCGGCTGCCAATAATATTGGCGCCCGGCTTGCGCGCGGACAATGGCTGGCATTCCTCAATGCCGACGCATTCCCTCAACCAGACTGGCTTGAACAGCTATTAAAAGCCGCACAGGAAAACCCTCAATTTACATCGTTTTCATCCCGCCAGATTCAGGCAAATGCGCCCGAATTTTTGGATGGCGCTGGGGATGCATATCACGTCAGTGGGTTCGCCTGGAGACGATATATCGGGTATCCGGCAAAGGATTATGGACACGAGCCGCTGGAGTTGTTCAGCCCATGCGCCGCAGCGGCAATGTATCTTCGTCAGGCGTTTCTGGATGTGGGAGGATTTGACGAGGATTTCTTTAGCTACTTTGAAGATGTAGATTTAGGCTTTCGCTTACAACTAAAAGGTTATCGTTGCCTTTATGTGCCCGGCGCGGTGGTTCATCACATTGGTTCAGCCACTTTTGGCGAGAGCAGTGATTTTGCCTTTTACTATTCGCATCGCAATCTGGTCTGGACTTTTTTAAAGAACATGCCTTCCATTATGTTGTGGCGCTATTTACCAGCACATCTTATGGCGAATCTGATTTACATTTCATATTACACACTAAGAGGGCGCGGCAAGGTTCTATGGCGGGCCAAGTATGATGCCTTGAAAGAATTACCAAAATTCATTCGCAAACGCCGCAAGATACAGGAGAATACAAGTACTAAAGACTCTGACCTTATGAGGGTTATGCAGTATGGATGGCTTGAACCTTATTTTCTTGGTTACCATATGCGGAGAGCCAGGCGCACAGCGGGACTTTCCTCATCCAAGAATTGAAATGCGGATTCTAGCCCTTACACGCTATCAGCGCTTTGGTTCGAGCAGTAGGGTCCGCTTCTATCAGTATTTTCCATATTTGCAGGCAAATGGGGTGACTATTTTAAGAGAGCCTTTTTTTAGTAATGATTATCTGCAAAGGCTCTATACAGGACATAAAGGGTCAGTACAGGATGTACTTTGGTCTTATATTAGGCGCTTAGCAGTTTTGGCGCAGAGTTCATCATTCGATCTGCTGTGGGTCGAGAAGGAACTCCTCCCGTTGTTTCCTGCTGGGTTTGAAGCCTTGCTGCGAACTTTCAAAATTCCTTGTGTTGTTGATTATGATGATGCAGTGTTTCACCGCTATGATATGCATTCCAACCTGCTGATACGCTTATTTCTTAAGCACAAAATTGACCATGTTATGCGTTATGCCGCGTTAGTGATCGCGGGAAATGAGTATTTGGCTGATCGCGCAATAAAGGCTGGTGCCCCCAAGGTAGAGTTATTACCAAGCGTTGTGGATGTTGACCAATATGTTCTCAAGCAGGGTTCGACAGGCTCGGTCTTTAATATTGGTTGGATCGGCTCGCCTGTTACAGTTCCAAATTTGGATTTGATTCGAGATGCAATAAACGCATTTCACCATCAAGTCAAAGTTAGCATAGTGTTGATTGGCGCTGGGAATACCAATCCCTTCCCAGATGTTCCTACTAAGAAACTTCCTTGGAGTGAAGAGATTGAACTTTCAATAGGACAGAAGTTTGATGTAGGCATAATGCCCTTAATTGACGGCCCATTTGAACGCGGGAAATGCGGCTATAAACTGGTGCAATACATGGCGGGTGGAATACCTGTTATTGCTTCGCCTGTAGGTGTCAACCGCCAGATTGTTGAACCTGGTATAAACGGCTACTTGGCAGAATCTACTGAAGACTGGCTTCTTGCGCTGCATGACCTTATGAATAATGCATCTAAGCGCGCTAAAATGGGACAAGCGGGTCGTCAAAAAGCGGAACAAATGTATAATCTTCACGTGACGGCACCCAAGTTAATGAGACTGCTTTCGAGCGCCGCAAGAGCATAACACAGCATAAGTCTACAAGCTGTCCAATGTTGAAAATTCTTCTCTTTGCCAATACAGATTGGTATCTATATAACTTTCGTCTCTCGCTTGCCAAGGATCTGCGCGATCTGGGACACGAAGTGATTTTGCTTTCCCCGCCTGGCAACTTCCAGAAGCTTTTGCAAGAGAATGGTTTCCAGTTAATATCCTTTCCATTTTCACGACAGGGGACCAACCCACTCTATGAAATTTGGACCCTCTGGCAATTGATTCGCACGTATCATAAAGTTCGTCCTGATATTGTCCATCACTTTACTATCAAGTCAGTTATTTATGGCTCACTGGCAGCTCACTTTCTACAAATACCGGGAATTATTAATTCGATTACTGGCCTGGGACATCTCTTTATTGACCCAAGTCCTCTCACTCGATTATTACGCATCATGGCCAAATGGTTATATCGAATCAGTTTGCGAGGTACACAGGTTATCTTTGAAAACCCCGCAGACCGCGATATCTTCATCCAAAATCACTTATTGAAAGCAGAACACTCACACCTGATTTTGGGAACTGGTGTAGACGTGGAAAAATTTCACCCGGTAACCAAAAACAATAATATCCCAGTTGTATTATTTTCCAGCAGGATGCTGGCTACAAAAGGGGTCCTAGAGTACATGGAAGCAGTGCGGATTCTCAAACAAAACGGATTCGAAGCCCGCTTTGCACTCGCCGGGACAACAGACTCGGGCAATCCCGCTTCGGTTACTGACAGGCAGATCGCTTCCTGGAATCAGTCTGGTTTGGTGGAATGGTGGGGTTGGCGGGAAGATATGCCGAATACGTTAGCTCAAACAGATATTTTTTGTCTGCCTTCTTATAGAGAAGGGGTACCCAATGCGCTGATTGAGGCATGTGCCTGTGGCTTGCCTATTGTTACGACAGATGTGCCCGGTTGTAGGGATGTTGTGACACATGGTCTTAACGGCCTTCTTGTACCGGTGAGAAACGCGTCTGCACTGGCTGAGGCCCTGGGAACCCTGCTTGCTGATCCAAACCTTTGTCGTTCCATGGGAACAGCTGGCCGTGAAATCGCAATGAACAAATTCAGCCTCACAAAGGTGAATGCAGAGACGTTGGATGTGTATAAAATATTGCTCTCTACATTTTCCCGGAGCACGAAGCAAACAGACTGACTTCGAACCATGAAATACCAAATCATGCAGAGTAATTTTGATGCGAAAACTTAAGGAATCTCAAGGGATTCTAGTAGTCTATGCTTTGTTCGTAGCGGTTGCTTCGATGCTTGTATTAAGGGGAATGCTCCTGTCACGCTCGGAGCCTGGCAGTGCGGTATTTCTTGGTCTTTCCATCCCCCGATTATTTTTTTCATTCGTCCTATTGATCACATTTATTTTCTTTGCGTCAATAACTATCAGGGCGTTAAAAGATCAGGGTTGGGCAGAAAGAACCCTTGAGGAATGGTTTGGTGGAGGTCGTTTCAGTCAAGTCACAGCCTGGTTTGGTGGTATCAGCCTTGGGCTGGGATGGATCGGCTGTTTCTTGCCTTCCTATCGAGTTGGGACATTTGCTAATTATTGGATCAGCCTCCGCCCTATTATGATTTTTGTGCTCTTTGTAGGCCTGGCGACGCTAGCGGTCATTGCTATAAAAAGAATTAGGCTTGGGATCCATGATCTGAAAATTTCAAAGACTCATTATCCGATGCTTCTTTTATTTTTGGCCTCCTTGCTTATGCTTGGTCTTATGTTCTATAGCGGATTTGGCATTCGCATGTTCGATGATTTTTGGTATGGAGCAGGAGTTCCAATCCTCGTACCCCAACTTATTTTGGTAATTTTCTTTGGCATTCTCTTCTTGCATTTCGAAAAGAGATTCAAGAGGGAACAGCTTGACATCATTATTATTTTGCTAGTTTATATAGCAACTGCAATACTCTGGGCACATGAACCTCTACAAGGAAGTTTTTTATTTTTAGGTCCTCAGCCGCCCAACCACGTGCTGTATCCATTTGCCGACGCTGCCATTTTCGATTCTGCCAGTCAGTTTGCACTGATCGGCCAGGGAATTCTTAATGGTCAATCTTATGAGCGTTCCCTCTACTCAAGCTTTTTAGTTTATCTTCATATGATGGCTGGTCAGGATTATGAAACGTTAATGGCAATACAGGCAGGGATATTCGCAGTTTTTCCAGCGCTCCTCTATTTGATCGGCAGGTCATTGAATATACGTGTTGTCGGATTTGCGGCTGCGATCTTCGCCATGTTCCGAGGCATCAACGCGATCGCTGCCAGCAATATGATCGATTTGGCAAGCCCGAAGATGATCCTGACGGACTTCCCGGCAGCAATTGGATTGGCTGTTATCATTCTATTAACCTACGAATGGCTCAAATCGCCCGCTCAGAAGTCATATTATCCATTATGGATCGGTGGCGCAATTGGGTTTGCTTTTATATTGAAGACAAACATCCTTGTACTTCTGGTGTTCATTCCTCTGTACGCCTTTTTTAGGTTATGGCCCGATCAAAAAAGATGGCTGCTCAGTTCTTTCCTAATTATTATCGGAATGATCACGATCACTTTACCTTGGGAATTGCGGAATCAATCGCGTGGTGGAGTATTGTATGGTTCTTATCTGGCAAAATTCCAGTTTGTCATTCAACAACGGTACCTCTCTCCTCCTGAGCCTGATAGTTCCCTCCCACAACCAAACAAGCAGGGTTTATCATTTCTTTCGTTCAAGAGTACCAACACAATTCTTGAGATGAGCCGAAACTCAACTACTGTCACCCGAGATACCAGACTCTGTACTGCTGTCTTTTGTTTTGCTCCAAATCATTTTCTGCATAATATCGTAACGTCTGTTCTCGTTCTGCCAACATCTCCCCAAATGGATGATTTGAAACACACCGTTAAGAAGGCGTATCCTTATTGGCGACCGGATTGGGATGGACACTTCAGTGCGCCAGCCTTATTCTTTTTTGTTCTAAATATTTTTTTTATCCTGCTTGGAGTCAGCATTGCCTGGAATAAGCTCCACATACCGGGACTGACACCACTTGCTGTTTTTATTTTCTATAACATATCAAGTGGACTTGCGCGCACATCTGGTGGTAGATATATAGTTCCAATCGATTGGATTATCTCCATATATTTTCTGTTGGGCGTTTTTCAGGTAATCGTGTGGTTTGCAAATGCCATCGGAATCAATTGGGAGCTTTTTTCTCCGTCTGTCAAGCACGATGTATCTCAGAGCATACCCTCACGCAATTTATCAAACGCTATCCTCATTCTTGCAGCATTGCTCGGTTTAGGTTCATTGATCCCCCTCTCGGAAAGTTTTCAGCAACCGAGGTATCAACATATTGATGTGAAACAGGTCCTTATGGAACATGAACAGACAGTCAATGGCACAGGCCTGTCCATCAGTGATATTAACCTATTTCTGAAAAACACGAATGCTGAACTGCTCATTGGCCGAATCCTTTACCCACGATATTACCCAATTGATAGAGGCGAGATATTTCTTTATCCATATGTTACTATGGGGTTTCCGCGCACAGCCTTCACGTTGATCGGTCCACACGGTGATCAAGGTGTTGTTCTGCCGGGAGATGCCCCAAAATATTTCCCGCATGCAGCAGATGCGCTCGTTCTTGGGTGCAAAGAGGAAAAATATCTGGATGCCCTCGCTGTCATCATCCTGGATGACAGTGGAGCCATCTATACTCGCTCCCCTACATCTGATCTGCAATGTCCCTTGAAACAACCTGTATGTAATAACAATCGGGTTTGTCGATAACTATAAGAAATGATGTATTACGCTATGCTTATCCCTTGAGCGCGCCAGCCATCAACCCACGCAGGAAGAATCGGCCCAGGAAAATATAAACAAGCAAGGTTGGCAACGCAGCAAGGAAGGTTGCTGCCATCAGAACATTCCACTGTACTAGCTGACTGCCCGCTAAGTTATTGAGGGCAACCGTAACCGGCCAATGGGATTGATTGGTAAGAATCACAGCAAATAAAAATTCGTTCCAGGCTTGTGTGAACTGCCAGATAATAACCACCGCGAAACCGGGCGCAGAAAGCGGCAAGATAATATGACGGTATAAACCTAATAAACTAGCGCCATCAATGCGACCTGCTTCTAGGATTTCGGTTCCGATCCCCGCATAATAGTTCCGAAAAATAAGTGTAGTGATTGGAATACCGTAGATAATATGCACGAGAACCAGGCCCGGAATATCACCATACAATTTAATGTACTGCATGAACTTTACCAATGGTATGAGAATGCTCTGATAAGGAATAAACATTCCAAATAAGATCAAGGTAAAGATCACGTTCGAACCGCGGAACTTCCATTTGGAGAGCAGGTAGCCATTGAATGAACCAAGCAGGGAGGAGAGTAACGCCTCTGGGATTACCATCGCCAGACTGTTCCTTAGGTTCGGGGCAAGTTGTTGATAACCCGCAATGAAATTCTCAACATGAAGACCATTCGTTGGCAAGTTCCACATTGTTTTGAGATCAACTTCATTGAACGGTTTTAGTCCGGTGAGAACCATCAAATAGACTGGGAGCAGATAGAAAACCGCCAACGCGAGCAAAGCCAAGTAAAAAATGGAGTTGAGAGCAATTCTGCGATTCATAACTCTGCTTCTGCCCTCATACTATTGACTAGATAAGGAACCACCAAAATTGCCACACTGATTAGCATCAATATGCCGATCGCTGCACCTTGTGCATAATTTGTGCCATCGAAAGTAGTGGTCCACATGTAAATCCCTGGCACATCCAGGCGTTGGTCTTTCCGTCCCAGGGCGACTATTAAATCGAAAATTTTCAGGGACATATGCCCGAGAATGATGACCGCGCTCAACGTCACGGGTCGAAGCATGGGCAAAATAACTTGACGGTACACCTCGAATTCACTGGCGCCATCTACACGCGCGGCTTCTCGAATTTCTTCAGAAATGCTTCGAATACCACCCAGGTAGAGTGCCATGGCAAAGCCGGAAAGCTGCCATACGGCAGGAATCACCGTGTAAGCCATGCCCCAGGGCGGAGGATTGGAATGCCAAAGACTAATCAAAGAGTCAAGACCCAGAGTTTTGAAAAGCAAATTGATTCCGGTGGTGCGGCTTCCTGTCGCGGGATTCATGAGCCAGGCCCATACTACACCGGAGGCAATAAAAGAGATGGACATCGGAAAGAGAAAAATGCTGCGAAACAAAGCCTCCCCTTTTAGTTTCTGATCAAGGAGTATAGCTAACCCAAGCCCCAATATCAAACAGACAGAGATAAAACCTACAGTAAAAACCACTGTATTTCGAACATCAATTCGGAAACGCGGATCATGCAAGATAAGGTTAGTGTATTGCTGCAGGCCAACCCAGGTGTAATCTGGGACTAATCCCTTCCATTTACTAAGAGAAACTCGCACCGACCACGCAATAAAACCATAAACAAAAATTCCAACTGCGACCATCGATGGCAGAAGCATAGCAAAGGAAAGAACTGTTTCATCGCGGAACATTGCAACAATAACAAGCACCCCAGAATAAAAAATCAGGCCGCTAATTAGGATGCCAATCGAAGTGAAGTTTTTCTCGGCAATCGTAATCCCCCTGGTTTCGGATATATAAATGAACGTCAGGCCGACGATCATCAGGGCTAAAGCCAAAATGAAGCGTGACCTATTAAATTCAAAAGTTCGCGACATCGAGATGTCTCACTTTCAGAATGGGCGACTCTATGAGTCGCCCATTCTTTTTTAGTCATACTGAAACGACGAACTTATTACTTGCATACGCCGTCTGATGCACAAGCCTCAACAAGCGCGGCCTGAAAACCATCGACATTGTTATCTGCAAGGAAAAGACCCAGGGCAGTATCGATCTTGGCTTTCCAGGCATCATTGGCGACCACACCATGTGTCAGACTGCCAACAACGGTATCCTGACTCCAATCTGTACCGGCGGATTGCAGATACTCGTTGAAGAGACTTTGATCACAATCCGTGCGGGCACAGATCGAACCCTTGACCGGGTTGAATGCTTCCTGACCTTCCTTGGAAGCAGCAACGGTCAACCATGCATTGGTGGCATCCGGATTCTTAGCGTTCGCGGGTAATACGAAGCTGTCCGAAAGGAACACAAAGATACCGTCAGTGCCTGGAACGGGAGCCCAGTCAAAGTCGGTATGGGCCGTCAGACCCAGACCGTCAGGAGCAGGGTTCTCGAGATAGCCATCCGCCCAATCACCCATGACATTGAAGGCGGCATCGCCGTTTGTTACCAGCTGAACAGCAGGCTGCCAGTCTGCCAATTGGGCATGATCGCTGTTGGTATAGGTGAGAGCCTTGGCATACGCATCAAGCGCTGCTTTGACATCCGCACTGCTCCAGTCGGCACCAGGGGCCCATAGTGCATTCCACTTCTCAGCGCCCAACGCACCGATCATCACGTTCTCGAGCAGATGCATCGCAGTCCACTGTGGGCCAAGGGCCAAGCAGATCTTGCCAGCCGCAACAATCTTATCGCAGGCGGCAAAGAACTCATCCCAATTGGTAGGGACAGCCTCCACGCCTGCCTCACTGAGAACATTCGGGTTGTACCATAAGACGTTCGAGCGATGGATGTTTACGGGCACTGAATAAGGGTGTCCGTCCTGTGAAATCAGGGGGATCAACGTCTCAGGAAGAACATCAGCAAAACCACTCTCGGCGTAAAAATCGTCTAGCGGAGCAACCTGATCCGCAGCAACATAGGTACCGATGATTTCCTGACCGGCATGCGCCTGCCATGAATCGGGCGGGTCGCCTGCCTGCAAACGAGTTGCAAGTACTGCGCGGGCATTTGTACCGGAGCCACCAGCGACAGCGGCGTTTACAAACTCGATATCAGGATATTTTTCTTTAAAGACCTCGGTCATGGCGGTCAAGCCAGCTGCCTCGCCACCACCTACCCACCATGAAAATATTTCCACCTGACCCGCTGCAGGCGCTTCAGTAGCCGGCATTTCTGTGGCTGGCATCTCCGTGGCCGGCATTTCTGTAGCCGGCATTTCCGTTGCTGGCATTTCTGTTGCAGGAGGCGCTTCAGTTGTCGCAGGAGCACACGCAGAGAGGACTGTCGCAGCAATCACAAAAACAGCCAGCAGACTATTCCAAACTTTCTTAGACATTTTCTTCTCCTTTACTTTCTATTTAGTATTCATTTCAAACAGTGAAAACTCTTTCGGCGCATCCCCAGACACCACCTCCTTTTTAAGATATGGAAAACGGAATACCCAGCACGCAAATATGCGATGAGGTATTCCGTCAGAAAAGCAGTTTGAATTTTACCTGCCAGGGTATGGTCTTCATTGGTTTCTGCAATATTGATCTTTACTTAAAGAGGGAAGGACATTCTTGACTCTTACTAACGAAACAATTATATGACTATTAATCCGATTGTCAACTCGCAGTCTGGACACCAGAAATTTCGAAATAACCTTCATCACTCGACATCCGCGGGAGCAGATTACTTTGGATTTTGATGAATTATCCTATAATTAATCCAATTGACCATGAAAGCGATTCCTCTCGATAAACCTCTGGCGCGCGGGCGCACTGCGGCAGTCTATGATTGGGATGAGGGGCATGTCCTTAAACTTTTCCACAATTGGTTCGAATTCCAAAATATCGAATATGAATTTAAAGTCGCTCAAGCAGTTTATGATAGCGGAGTGAAAGCTCCCGCCGTTAGAGAACTAATTCAAGTTCAAGGGCGAAATGGTTTGATCTATGAACGCGTAACCGGCGAATCCATGCTTGACTTGTTCCAGCGCAAGCCATGGAAAATGTTTACATATGCCCGACTTCTGGCCAAATTGCATGCTCAGATGCATGAATCTGTTTTCAATGGTGAAGGCATTCCTCTTCAACGGAAGAGGCTTCAGAACAAAATCAGTCATGCGGATGCACTTTCCGCTTTGCTGAAAACATCGTTATTGAATGCACTTGCATCTCTGCCAGATGGTAACCGCGTCTGTCATGGGGATTTTCATCCTGCAAATGTATTGTTATCAGGAAACGATGCCAGGGTCATTGACTGGATGGACGCTGCACGCGGCAATCCGCTTGCCGATGTGGCACGCACGTCTATTATTTTTCTTGGCGCCGCGGAAACTGAAGAGCTACCCAATCCGTTCGTAAAAGCCTTGGTGAAGATATTTCATTCTATCTATCTCAGCCACTATTTTCGCCTGAGACCTGGTGGTACGGATGAATACATCCGCTGGCTGCCCATTGTTGCAGGTGCGCGATTGGATGAGAATATTCCTGAATTGGAGAGGTGGTTGGTGCAGCAGGCAGAGAAGCTTAAATAGCTTGAACCTGCGAACGCCTGATGACGACAGGATTTGTCGTTTTTAAGTGGTGCTATAATTTCAAATATGGGCAACCGCTACGTCATCTTTCGTATCCATGCGATCCAACGAATGTTTGAGCGGCGGATTTCGGATGAGGACGTAAAGAACATTTTGCAAACTGGCGAGCTCATCGAGGATTATCCCAACGATAAACCTTATCCCAGCCGTTTGATATTAGGCTGGAGCGGAACTCGTCCACTTCATGTGGTTATTGCAGAAAATCAAAGTGACAATGAAACGGACCCGAATCAATGGAGTGTGGATTTCAGGAGTAGAAAGCAATGAGATGTGTAGTTTGTAACCAAGCGGAAACCATCCCTGGTACGACCTCCGTTTTATTGGAACGCGACCAGTTGACATTCGTTGTCAAGAATGTTCCTGCGCGAATTTGTCCCAACTGCGGCGAAGCCTACGCCGATGAGACCGTGACTGCGAACCTCCTGCGTGAAGCTGAAAAGATGGCAAAGGCAGGAGCAAAAGTTGATGTGCGTGAATACGCAATTGCAGGTGATTAACTTGTTCCCCGCTGATTTCTGGATCGGCGAAATGGTACATAGGAAACATCCACAATCGCGATCGGGACGCCGAGTTTCGAGTCCGTGGCGTGGAGGCTGATTTTTTTAGAAAAAAACTTACGGATAATCTGGAATATGCGCGGAATGTAGTGGAAAAGATGAGCCTGCAAGATTTGGAATCAACGCGCGTCTCACCGGGTAATGGGCGAGAATACACAATGGCGTGGGCATTGCTCCATGCGCTCGAGCACGCCACAACCCATTTGGGTCAAATTCAGATCACGCGTCAATTGTGGGAACAACACAGAAGCAATGCCTAATTCTCCAATCATAGACCTGACAGGTTCATTTACATTACACTCTTTCCCTCTTTAACTGCGTTTCATAAAATTGAACACACGACCCATTCAGCGCGAGCAGGTCATTTTGAGTCCCTCGTTCTACAATCTTCCCTCGAACCATCACCAGGATCGAACCGCTGTCGAGGTAGCTGGTAGCCATGCCAGCTTATGACTGTACCAAGCTATCGCTATGCTATAATAACTTTATTGATGGGGCGGTTTAAAGTTGTTTTAGCGAAGGAGAGACGACAATGGGCAACAATAAGACGATAGGCACGGTTCTGTTGGTCGTGGGAGCAATTGTATTGATCATTTCAGTGGGAGCGGACGTGATCGGACTCGGAACAGACGTCAGATTTGGCATCCGACAGATCCTGGGCACTGTAGTAGGCATCATCCTCATGGCAGCCGGGTTTGTTTACTACAGAAGGTAGTTCATTCGAGTATCATTGCATGGGTTTGAAGACCAGGTCCCTTACGGACCTAGACTTGCATTTACAACACTATTCCACGCGAAATATTTTCACACTCTCTCCCTCTTAAACTGCGTCTCATATAGTTGGGCATATAGACCATTGAGTGCCAGCAATTCATTGTGCGTACCTCTCTCAACGATCTTCCCTCGATCCATCACTAAAATCAAATTTGTGGCGAGAAGTTATTTCCTAAACTGTCGAATCAATTTGTCGTAATCTGCATGAGAGCCAATCCAATACCAGATGATGTCATCCTCATCACGAACCCCGAGAGCGCGATAATCCAACCCAATACGGACGGAATAAATTGGGCGGGTTGGATGAATTGATTTGAATCGTAAACTTGGGTGATGAGGATTCTCTAGAAATAAACGATATGCCTGCCGCGCTTGTTTTCGAACGTCGGCAGGCAATTCTGCAAAGGCTTTCCGAAACTTATTCGTAATGTGGGAGTTCATAAAGTTTCGGGGTTGAGTTTCTTGGTTTTCCTCGCTTTCTGCTCTGCTAATGCTTCATCAGCCAGATGTGACAATAAATCACCGGACTTCTCAAACAGTTTTGCCCAGCGTTGTTCGGAATGTAGCTCTTCCAGAATCCACGCCGCAAACTGATTCTGTTCCTCAGGAGGAAGCTTTTCAATTTCAGAGATGACCAGCTCTAATTGGGTCATACTGTTCTCCTTGTTATGTTTAAAGTATAGCATATTTGACCCCACCATCTATCGGGCACCTCCCCAGTTCCAACTGGAGTTCGTTGAGTTTGTAGAGACACGAGAGGTCAAACTCGCTCCCTCTTAAATTGCGTCTCATACAACTGAGCATATAAGCCATTAAGCCCTAGCAACTCGTTATGAGTTCCTCGTTCCACAATCCTTCCTCGATCCATCACCAAAATCAAATCCGCCGCGAGAATTGTACTTAGGCGATGAGCAATCACAATGCTCGTTCTGCCCGCCATGACGCGCTTCAAAGCCTCTTGAATCAGCGCTTCCGATTCGCTGTCGAGGTGACTGGTGGCTTCGTCGAGGACAAGGATCTGTGGGTTTTTGAGGATGACACGCGCCAGCGCGATGCGCTGCTTCTCGCCACCGCTCAGACGGTAGCCGCGTTCCCCCACGATCGTGTCATAGCCATCGGGCAGGTCCATGATGAAGTTGTGGATATTCGCGGCACGCGCGGCGGTTTCGATCTCTGCTTGGGTTGCGTCGGTTTTGGCATACGTCAGGTTTGTGCGGATGGTGTCGTGGAAAAGATAAGTCTCCTGTGTCACCATGCCGATCGCGGAGGAAAGCGAGTCGAGCGTCAGGTCGCGCAAGTCATGCCCATCGATGCGGATGACTCCTTCAGTAGGATCATATAATCTTGGGATGAGATAGGTCATCGTCGTTTTGCCGGCCCCCGAAGGACCCACCAACGCGACTAACTGACCAGGACGCGCGGTAAAGGATATTCCTTCTAAAGCGACCTCTCGAGCCTGAGACACTCCGCGGTACTCAGCTTCCTCGTCGGATGGAGCATCACTCCCATCATCCTGAAGTTTGACATTAAACGTTTGACCATTCTTCCGCTCAACACGCTGCTTGCCATTATCCTTTGTCTTTTCTCCATCATCCTTTTTTGCCAGGGAGAGGACTGCGCCTACGTCATCCATTCGTCCATAACGTTTGACCTCTTTCAGCAATACGGCTTCCTCCACGTGATAATTGAACGTGATGTTATCAAATTCGAGTTCACCTTTGACATCTGACAAAACAATGGCATTCTCTTTTTCAGGGATGTCAGTTGGAAGATCGATGATTTCGAAGACGCGCTCAAACGAGACCATCGAAGTGCTGAACGAAACCGGCGCGCCCGTGAGACCTTGCAGTGCTCCATAGAGTTGGTCGAGATACGAACCGAAGGCGACGATGGTACCAATGGTAAATGCGCCCGTAATAACGTAATATCCCCCCAGCCCATAGACCAACGAAGTGCCGACCGCGCCGACCAGCCCCAGAATGATGAAGAAGGAGGAGCCCATCACCGCGCGGCGGATACCGACATCTCGTACGCCCGCTGCGCGCTCACGGAAACGAGCCTCTTCTTCATGCCCGCGCCCGAACAATTTGACTAGGAGCGCACCGCCGATGTTGAGGGTCTCGTTCATATGGGCATTCATCTGCGCGTTCAATTCCATCCCCTTGCGTGAGAGTTCGCGCAGGGCAACGCTCAGTCTGCGGGCAAAGAAAATAATCAGAGGGATGATGATGAGACTAAGCAGTGTTAACCGCCACTCCAGCGTAAGCATGACCGCCAGAATAGCAATGGTACGGATCAGATCGGTGATGATATCGGTAATGACGTTGCTGATGGCATTCTGCGCGCCGACTACATCATTGTTGAGGCGGCTCATCAACTCACCGACCTTGGTATTGGTGAAGAAACGCAAGGACATGCGATGCAGGCGTGAGAATAGCGCGGAGCGCAGATCGAAGATCACGCCCTCGCCGACCGTCGCGTTCAGCCGCCGCTGGAAGACACTGATCACCCCATCGATAATGGGGATGAACAGAAGCGCCAACGCAAACAAAATTAGCTCGTTGACGTTCTTGGAAGGCAAAACCACGTCGATCATCTGACGGAAGATGAGCGGTCCCACCAGCGATAAGCCGGTGCCGATCAAAATCGTCACCAGCATCCCTGCAATATGCCACCAGTATGGACGCGCGTACGCCAGCACCCGTAACAATAATTCGCGCGTCAGTTTGGGTTTTTCATCCCCCTGACGCATGTACATGAACCAACCACCGCCGTGCCACATAAATTTAGTCTCCTGGTCGTCTAGTCTTTTAGTCTGATAGTCGTTGAATAATTGTAAAAGTTATACACTTAAACATGCAAACAGGTTCCTGATAGCCTGATTTAGCAACTATAAAACCATCGGACCGATCGCGCAACTGGACGAAGGGGGAGGTGGAGAAAAAGCTGATTGGGAGGAGAGGAGTATAATTATTGCGATGAGGTAGACCATGACCAAATTGGAACAAACAATTATGCTGGAAATTTCCACGCTTCAACAGTCACAACTGGAAGATGTATTGAAATACGTTCGCTTTATTAAGTTTGGCTTAGCAGATAGCAACGAAATTGAAAAGAGATTTGACGAGTCCTGGGAACGTGTCCGCGCCCGCGCTAAGGAATTGAATATTACACAGGAAGATATTGACGCTGAAATCCGTGCCGTGCGCGCAGGCAAATCAGCAGAACTTTTTTTCAACGAGATGAAGTGAGAGTTTAATGAAAGTTTGAGAGGGGAATGTGGAGAGTATAATTTCGATACGATAATGGAAATGCTAGACTTGGTGACATACGCGTATGAGCAAGGAAAACGCGTTCTTGAAAAGCGGGAAACAAACGTGCTTAAGGAGCATGGTCAGTTTCTTACTCCTCCTCCTGTAGCTCATTATATGGCAAAAAAATTGGGCCAAATTCAAAATGGAGCATCACTACTTGAGCCTGCAATTGGTTCTGGAGTATTGGTCTGTGCAATCATCGAACGACTAATTCATGAGAAACAACCCCTTGAATTTTCGATTTCCGCCTACGAAACAGACAAAGAATTATACGATGTGGCTCGCGAAGTGTTGGGAATTGCAAGCCTAGAAGCAGAAAAAAGTGGTGTAAAAATGCACTCGCAAGTATTTCAGGAAGATTTTGTTCTTGCGTGTCTGCCTGATAAGCAACCTTCCTTGTTCAGTTTAACTGAATCGCACCACAAGGATTTTGACTACATCATCGGTAACCCACCATACTTCAAACTTAACACCGAAGATAAGCGCGTAAAAGCTGTTTCTGGAAAACTAAACGGACACACTAATATTTATACGCTGTTTATGGCACTATCTGCGAAATTGCTTTCTCCTCAAGGCAAAGCCTGTTTTATTGTCCCGCGCAGTTTTTGCTCAGGTGTTTATTTCTCCGATTTCCGCCGTGATTTACTTAAAGATGTAACTCCACTGTCAGTTCATATATTCCAGTCTCGAAATGACGTTTTTAAGAGTGATGAGGTTTTACAAGAGAATATAATCTTCTCTTTTGAAAAATTATCTCAGCCACAAGAATATCGCTATTGGGCCGGCACTCTCAATATCTCGGCATCCGCAAACGAGAGAAATCTAGATGAAATTGTCTCGCGTCAAGTTTCATTCAAGCATTTTTTAGGCGATCACAATGGATCTCTTTTCTTTCGATTGCCGACAGGTATATTGGATGAGCAAATTTTGGATGCTGTCGACAAGTGGGATGGCTCGCTTGAAAAATACGGCTTTCAAGTTTCAACAGGACGAGTGGTGCCTTTTCGGGCAAAAGAATTGCTGAAAGAACAAGTCAAATCAGGAGATGGGATAGCTCCACTATTGTGGATGCAACATGTCAAACCTTATCAGGTTGAATATCCGCTCGAAAAGTTTGATAAGCCACAGGCGATTTTGACAAATGATCCATCACTGCTCGTACCGCGTTCAAATTATGCTTTATTACGTCGCTTCAGCGCGAAGGAAGACCGTCGCCGCCTAATTTCTGCTCCCTTTATTGGAGAGCAATTTAACTTCGAGCAAATCGGTTTTGAGAATCATCTAAACATGATTTATAAAAAGAAAGGTATGCTTTCGACGCACGAAACGATTGGGCTATCTGCACTTTTGAATAGTGCGATCGTTGATAGATATTTCCGCATCGTGAACGGGAATACTCAAGTCAATGCAGCAGAAATCCGTGCATTGCCGTTGCCCCCCTTAGAAGTCATTATTGAAATTGGTAAGAGGGTAGAAAATATCGATAAACCCACAAACGAGCAAGTTGACAGCGTAATCTTTTCAACACTTTGGCGAACCAATCTACTTAATGAAGAATTTCCGATGATTCAAGAGACGAGGATAACTATGGGAAAAATCGAAGAAGCACAGGAAATTTTGGAATCACTTGGTCTGCCATCTGCACAACAGAATGAAATTTCGGCATTGACTTTATTAGCTTTAGCTCAGGTTTCTGAAAAAACCGCCTGGAAGAATTCTCTAAATCCCAGACTTCGTGTACACGACTTATTGATTGAAATTAAACAAAGATATGGTCGCCAGTATGCAGAAAACAGCCGTGAAACCATAAGACGAAAGGTTTTACATCAATTTGAACAGGCTGGAATTGTAGTACGAAATGCAGATGATCCAACACGCCCAACTAACAGTGGCTTGAATAATTACATGTTATCCGACTTGGCTTTAGAGACAATTCGCACGTACGGATCTCCTTCTTGGAATCAAAAACGAAAGGCATTTCTTGATATCCAAGGAAAATTACTCGATCTTTATCAAAAAACAAGAGAGCAAAACAAGGTTCCATTGAAGATAGCGGATGGAACAACTTATAGATTGTCTCCAGGAAAACATAATGAACTGGAAGCCGCCATTATAGAAGAGTTTGGTCCGCGTTTTGCCTCGGGTGCAAGACTAATTTATCTGGGTGACACCGCAAAAAGGACATTGGTGTTTGATAAAGATGTTTTTACTAAACTTGGCATTCCTCTTTCTGAACATGGGAAATTCCCTGACATAATTTTGTACGATCCTAAAAAGAAATGGCTATTTCTAATCGAAGCTGTAACCGCACATGGCACCGTTTCACCAAAACGTCAGATTGAACTTGAAAAACTTTTTGAAAAGTGCAAAGCTGGCAAAATATACGTAACAGCTTTCCCGGACTTTGTCACTTATAAAAAGTTTGCAAATGACATTGCATGGGAAACAGAAGTCTGGATTGCGGAAATGCCGTCGCATTTGATTCATTTCAATGGTGACAAATTTTTAGGACCAAGGTAGTCACGCCACAAAAGCAAAAGGGCGTGTGCGGTACATATGCCAAAGCCTTGAAACAAGGATACTCGATTCGGGTCTGGAACGATGATAGGAGCGAATCGGGTAATATTTCTACTGAGAAAGAACAAAGGTAAACAAAATGATGCAACTTAGCAGCGTCAATCTTGGAGAGGAACGTACGCTCCGGCGCAAAGATCACGTAGAACAAACAGGAATTTTCAAATTCCCTACGCCAGATCCAATAAAAGTGACAAAACTTGGACTGGAAGGCGATGTGATTATCAGCAAGAAACATCACGGTGGACCTGACCAGGCAGTCTACGTTTATGGTGAGGCGGATTATGAGTGGTGGTCCACGGAGTTGAGAAGCGAGATTCTTCCGGGCACCTTCGGCGATAACCTGACCATTAGCAATTTGGAGAGCGCAGGATTCAATATCGGTGACTATCTTCACATCGGTGAGATAACTCTACAAATTACCGCGCCGCGCATTCCATGCAAGACGTTTGCCACTCGTATGGAGGATCCACTCTGGGTAAAGAGATTCCGTTACGCCGAACGGCCGGGTCTTTATTGCCGGGTGCTGAAGGAAGGCTTTGTACAAGCGGGTGATGTTGTTTCGATTGAAAAATATACCGGCGAGACAATATCCATTTTGGAGATGTACCGCGATTACTACGATCGGAATAAAAGCGAAGAGACGCTGCGCCGCCACCTCAATGCGCCCATTGCGATCCGGGCACGCAGAGATATAGAAGAGGACCTTCAAAAACTCTTCGCTCCACAATAAGATTGCAGATTTTACATCTGGAGAGCATGTCATGAAAGATAAATTGTTGATATGGCTCATCGGAATGGGGTTAGTAGTTGCTTATGTCGGTGTCAAATACGAAAATCTGGTTGTAATTGGACTCCTCCTCGGCGGGATAGGAATCTACGGCATCTTCAGTGGCATCCAGATGATCATAACCAAACGCGCGGAAATTCCAACTAGCAGCAGCACAAGCGCCCACGTCGAACAACATAAAGGCACATCGGCTCAGGTCTGGGGGATTCTTTTTATTATTTTCGGCGTGCTCATCGTTTTGATGGCCCTGGCTATGACTGTTTTCCGCGATAGTTCTCAGACATGGATTGAAAATTTTTTCAGTACATCCTCTGGCTTTGGTTGGTTCTTGGCCGTCGCAGGAGGAGTCATTTTGCTTTTTGGAATCATGCGCCTTGTTTCAGGCAATGCGCCTTATGCAGAAACAAAATTGATCCCTTTTGAACGGGTGATGGGCGGCTTATATTTCTTGTTTATCGGGTTGGGGTTGATTGTTATCGGTGCGTGGCTCATCGTCTCGCCATCCACGCTGAAATCCCTTATCGATGATTTGGTCTCGCTAATCTCTGGCTGACAAGCACCTAAATCAAGATATCCACGACAAGAAAATGCCGTTGCGGTTTTAGAAAACATGTTCTATAATCTACAGCATGATCTTTGAAGTGCATGCACCGGTCTATCCCCTCAATCAATTTATCCCGGACTTTTCTCTTATTCATAGAAAATCAGACACGTTGAATTATGTTCCTGTCGGTTAAGGTAAATTTTTTCCAATACTGAATTTTCCGTCTCCTGTAGGATTATGCTCAAATCATTCTACATCCATAAAGGAGAACCATCATGGATACCCTTGACAAAGCCGTCCAAACACAATTAAATAACATCCAAAAGAAAACAGGCATGTCCCTGGCTGAGTTGTCTGATTTCATCAACAAAAGCGGGTTAAGCAAACACGGCGAGATCCGCGAGATGCTCAAGCAAAAACTCCGCTTGGGTTACGGCGACGCGAATGCGCTTGTGCATGCCGTTCTAAAATCTGACGGGACGCGCGCCGCCGAAGGCAAATCCACGGATGTTGTGCTGGATGAAATCTATAAAGGCGCGAAGGCGCACATGCGCCCTATCCATGAGGCGTTGATCAAGCACATCGACAAATTTGGCGAATTCGAGATCACGCCGAAGAAGGGATACGTGAGCCTGAGACGCAAAAAGCAATTTGCGATGATCGGGCCTAAAACCAACACGCGCTTCGAGGTAGGGATCAATGCGAAAGACTTCAAGAAGAACGCGCGGCTGCTCGAACAACCCAAGGGAAGCATGTGCAATTACATCGTCAACCTGACCGACGCGAAGGAAGTGGACGACGAATTGATCGCTTGGATCAAATCTGCTTATGAAGGAGCTGGCTAATGCTTACATCTGTTGAACAGGATTTTGCAACCAATTTACACCAACTGATGGGAGAGACGTTCGAGAATCCGATTGGCATTTATTTGGATAAAAACACGTCTCTTTTTCAGACGCTTGAAACTGTTTCCGCTGAAGAGGCCTCTATACCCGTTGGAGGCAAATGCGCTTCACTCGCCGCGCAGGTCGCGCATGTGACGTTTTATATCGAGTCGTTCGAACGCTACGCGCTACAGGGTGACAACAGCCCGCGTGACTGGGGCTACATCTGGCGCACGGTGGAAAAGGTCACAGCAGAGGAATGGGAGGAGTACAAACGTAAATTGAAAGATGCCTATCAGCGTATGGATAAACTATTTCATGAAAACACAATGTGGAACGAAGATACTATTGGCGGCGCGCTTTCCATTGTGGTGCATACTGCCTATCATCTCGGAGAGATCCGCCAGGCATTGTGTACGCTTAAATAGTTGTGCGCAGGCCGCCGTTCTCGGCGAGGACCCCGCCGATCTTAAGCTTTAGCTATGTACTCTAAATAATCTCATGAAACCTCTTATTCGCAAAGTGGATTGCCTGCGGCTCTATGTCCCTGACCTCGAAGCAGGACTGGCTTTTTATCGCGACCGCCTGGGACATGAATTGATCTGGCGCTCGCCAACTGCTGCGGGATTGCGCATGCCGGAGACAGATGCTGAGCTGGTCATTCAAACTGAGCAGCAAAGACAAGAGGTTGATTTGCTTGTCGACTCAGCCGATGAGGCGGCAACGTTCATCGAAGGGGCTGGTGGCAAAGTGATCGTCCCAACATTCGATATTCAAATTGGGCGTTGCGCGGTCGTGGAAGACCCGTGGGGGAATCCACTTGTTTTACTGGATACAAGCAAGGGACTGGTTGCGACTGATTCAAAGGGCAACATTATTGGAAATGTTGAGCCCTAACAAAAGGTGACCAGTGAGTTTGAAAGATTGGGTGATCGTGATACTGGTCGCGTTCACTGCAGGGTGGATGCTCTTTGATGGTTCACGCGCACTGATCACAGGCGATTACACGACGCCAAGCAGTGGTGACAACGCTGGCCAATTGGGACCGTGGTCAAGGCAGTGGGAATCGAGCCGCGTTCCACATTGATGAAATCCATTTTCGTGGTATATGGCCTAGCTGCGTTGATAGGCATAGTTTGTTTCATACTGAGTATTTCATGGGCACGCCCGGCGCTTGTCATCATTTGTATTTTAGGCTTATGGTTTTTACCCATTGGCACAATTACGAATCTTATTGCTTTGATCCTACTTTTCATATGAAGTGGGATCCAAAATCCTAATGTAACTCAAATCGCATGGGGGTGTTCTTAAAGATGGGATCAAGTTTGATAAACGAGATTCAATCCTGTTCGGTGCAAGCGGCGGTCATTCAATCATATCAATTTGGAGGAGAGCAATGTCGAAGGTGATCATTCTTGGGGGCGGTGTCGCGGGTATGAGCGCGGCGCATGAGCTGGTGGAACGCGGATTCCAAGTGACGGTTTATGAGAAGAAGTCGATCCCTGGTGGCAAAGCTCGAAGTGTGTCGGTGCCAAATACAGGGAAAAATGGCAACTCTGATCTGCCAGGGGAGCATGGCTTTCGTTTCTTTCCCAGTTTCTATCGTCATGTGACCGATACGATGAAGCGCATTCCGTATCAGAATAACAAACAGGGCGTGTTCGATAATCTTACAAACACCACGCAGATTGCCATTACTCAATTTGGCAGGCAAGGGGTACTCATGCTTGCCCAGTTTCCACGTTCCTTCAAGGAACTAATGACCTTGCTCAACAGCGCAATCGACCTTAATAAATATGTCGGATTGAAAGCAAGCGATATTGAATTCTTTGGGGTTAAACTCTGGCAATACTTAACGACTTGTCAGGATCGCCGCATGGACGACCTGGAAAAAATTGGCTGGTGGACTTATATCGACGCAGATAATCATTCAGAAGCGTTCAGAAAGTTCTTAGCTGAAGGGCTGACGCGCTCCCTTGTGGCAGCCAACGCTCATGTTGCGAACGCGAAAGTGGAAGGCGATGTGGGCATTCAGCTCATCATGGGACTTGCAGAACCGGGTGTCAATGCAGACCGCGTGCTGGATGGTCCCACCAATGATGTATGGATTGGTCCATGGCTTCAGTACCTGCAAAGCAAAGGCGTAAGTTATAACCTTGATACTCTTATTGATACGATCAGTTGTGATGGAAAAACGATCACAGGTGTCACATTGCAACGCAAGGATGGTACAACGTTTACAGATACAGCCGATTACTATATTCTGGCTGTTCCTGTAGAACAAGCCGCGCGTCTTTTCGCTGACAAGAAACATGCTAATATCCTGAAAGCAGATTCAACATTGCAAGGTGTGATCGAACTTGGCAGTCACGTGGCATGGATGAATGGGATCCAGTTCTATCTAAAGAAAGATATACCTATGATCCACGGCCATATGATTCATATTGATACACCCTGGGCACTCACCACGATTTCACAAGCGCAGTTTTGGAATAATTTTCACTGGCCGGCTGTGGGGAACGGAACTGTGAATGGCATCATCTCCGTAGATATTTCAGAATGGGGAAGTGAATGGGATGGCAAGGTGGTCGGCAAAGGGATTTTGTATCATAAAGTAGCACGTGATTGCACACGCGAACAGATCAAAAAGGAGGTCTGGGCGCAATTGAAGAAGAGCGTCAATTTGCCCGGCCAGCCACCTGTCCTTGAAGATGAAGATGTTGAATATATCTTTATCGACCCAGATATCAAGAATGATGTGAATCGAAGCAAACCCACACGTTATAAGAACGCAGAACCACTTTATATCGACGTAATCGACAGTTGGCATTTACGCCCAGATGCCTACACGCGCATTCCAAATTTTTTCCTTGCGGCAGATTATGTGCGAACCAATACTCAGCTTGCCACCATGGAAGGGGCAAATGAAGCTGCGCGACGTGCTGTCAACAGCATCATCTCGGACTCAGGCGCAAAAGTCCGGCTTTGTAAGATATGGCCATTGGATGAACCAATTATGTTATCCATCTGGCGTTGGTATGATAACAGGCGCTATGAACGGGGCGAACCATGGAAAGATGATTTTCCCTGGTTTATTGACCTTGCACAGTATTTGCTGGTCAATTCCTATCAGTTTTGGCACAACATCACAGGGCGAAAACGAAAAATATCCTGAGTAAAAAAGAGTCTACTTTATTAAGTGGACTCTTTTTCAAGGATGATATAAGTCAGTCACCTGGCAGGTATACTCAATCCGCGGTTTCATGCTGGACCCCGATGTTGTTGAACAGTTCTGACGCACGCGCCCATCCTTTGGCTTTCTCCTCTCCACTCAAAACGTGTTGGCTCAAATAAAGTAGCGCGCGTCCCTGCTCATAAGGCATTTTCAATCTTTCGGCTTCTGCCAGAGCCATCTGCCAATCGCGGCGCGCAAGATTTGTTTTTCCATCCAGCCAGTTGAACCAGCCCTGGTCGAGTTTCAGGCGCGGTTGGCCCAGTGGGAAAACACTGGCGAACTTTTTCATCGCGTTGCAGGCCTTTTTTGCAACAGCGCGATATTTCAACTCCCCGTTTTGCCATGCATGCAGGAATACCTCTGCTGTAGCAGCGTAGCCTTCAATGGAATATGGTGCGGTCGGATTGCCTGTGGTCATGTTAACGGTAGCAGTTGCCAGGTCCAGAGCACGAGCCGAATCTCCTTTCCGCCAGTATGCAAGAGCAAGCGCGCCTGAGGCACGGATCTGACTCGCAAGGTCAATGTTTTGTTCAAGCAGTTTGAGAGCTTTCTCATATTCAGCAATCACTATATCCAGCGTATTTGGTTTGGATTGCCGCAGCATGAGCTCGGCGCGCAGGGTATGTGACCAGACTTGCGGGATGATATCTTTGCGACGCCGAGCGCGTTCGATGATTTCACCAGAGGTCTCCATCCCATATGCAAAGTCGCCCTGATAAAAATGCACCAGGCTAAGAATACTCTGGTCTTCATCGAAATGACGCATGTCGCCGATACGGCTGTCTATTTCAATAGCTTCATTCAAACTTTTTGTAGCATCCTCCCACAGCGCTGCGCCAAGCTCATAGATAGCGCATCCCGCCAGCGCGTACGAGAGTGCCGGAAGATCATTGACCTCGCGCCCCATCGCATGGGCGCGGTTTCGATAGGCGATGGCCCAATCATGACGCGGCAGCACACCCGCTACAACACACATGCTTGCATAACAGCGGACAAGGCTTGGAGATTTCAGTCCTGATTCCTCAGAGAGATTAACCCCATTCAATACGCTGCCGATCAGCATGAAAGGCTGGTTCATTTGATAAGCAATGTGACCCAGCCTCACAAACGACATTCCGCCTTCCAGTAATTTTGCCTGGGGCATATCATCATGATAAGTAGGAAGTTGCGCTTCGACAATTGGTTTTGGCTTCATACGGAAGCGGACCTGTTTGAAAACTTCTCCCAATAAAGCGGTGATAAGTCCCAAACCTTTTTCGGGAGTTTTCCAGCCCATGATGTGAATGGCACGTTTCAAATGCTCGAGGCTCTTGGGAAGTTCTCCCAAACCATAATGGGCTTCCCCCAATTGCCGTTCCCAATGAGCACGTTGCAGTTCTGAGACCTGCACTTCGTTGCCTTTTGCAAGCCGAAGCGCTTCCTCAAAAAGATCAATCGCTTCGCGGTTCGCGAAGTTGAGCATGGCTTGCTCACCTGCCTTCTCGAGGTATTCCATTGTCTTTTGCGGATTCTTTGCATTGTTCCAATGATGAGCAAGCACACCATAATACGGCGAGAGGTCATCTGCAAATGTTTTCTCATACCAGCTTGCCACAGATTGATGGAACGCCTGACGCTGCGAAAAAGTCATCAGGTTATAAGCTACTTCCTGCGTGATGACATGCTTGAAAAGATATGTGAGATCGGGGGTTTCGCTGTTGAGCGGCGTAAAGTCGAGCTGCCGCAAATATTCGAAATAATTTGCAATTCGCGGCTTGTCGGAATCGAGCGGGTAGATCTCATGCACGGCGCGTAAGGCGAAAATACGTCCCACGACACTGGCTGCTTTGAGGGCAAGTTGATGAGAAGGCGAGAGACGATCGATGCGGCTTCGGATTACTCCCTGCACTGTGTCGGGAAAGTTATAGGCGCGCAAGTCAGACTGTGGCGCGACTTTGCATTCTCCATTTTCTACCAGGATCAAACCACTCTCATATAGCGAGTAAGCCAATTCCTCACTAAAGAACGGATGTCCCTCTGCTTTCTTAAGAATTAAATCTGTCACAAGTTCTGGGAGGTTCCTGACATTCAATCGCTGAGAGATCAGCTTCGTGATATCCCCTTGATGCATTTGCTCAAGTTTGACGTGACTTATCTGCGGAAGGTTGAGAATGGGATCAAAATACTCTGACAGTTCTCCGCGCAGAAGTCGGGTCGTGATCACAACCATAATATGTGTAAGACTACGCGCCACATCTGCGGTGAGCGCAAGGGAGGATGAGTCGAACCAGTGTGCATCCTCCAAAACAAGAAGTTTCGGAGAATTTCCAGTATATAGTCGCAAAACTGCCACAAGCAATGCGCGCGTGTTTTCCGCGCGCACCTGCCCGGTCATTTGTTCGGTCAGGGAATTGTCCTGCACATCCAGACTTAAAACCGGAGCGAGCAACGGTGCACGTTCCAAAAGTTCTTCATTGTGTTGTTTAATCCAATTCAGAGCTTTTTCGCGGCGGCGTTCGCCCTCATCGGATGCTTCCAAGTCGAAAAGTGTCTCGAAGATAGGTCTCCACGCATGATAACCGGTTGACTGTTCAATGGCGTACCCTGTGCCAATAACTGCTGGGATATTTCGAGTTTGAGCCTGTACCAACAGATCATTCACCAAACGCGATTTTCCAATCCCTGCTTCCCCTTCTATAACAACGACCTTACTCGAACTCGCATTGATATTCTGCAAAATTTCAGTCAGCAGCATACGCTCGGTTTCGCGTCCGACAATGCTGGTCACAGACGAAGGTCTTCTAGCGGGTGACACCACCTTTGAAGTAAACGATTCAAAAACCTTAACAGGCTTTGAAATCCCTTTTACACTTATCTCGCCCAATAAATACCAATGAAAGTCATTTTTCGTTGCTTCCGCAATACGCTCACTGACGAGCATATGACCGGGAAGTGCTGCCTGCATTAATCGCGCTGCAAGATTCACCTCATTTCCCAATACGGCAAACGTCTGCCAATCCTGCCCACCTATGGAGCCCGACCATATTGTTCCGCGTGAAATCCCAATCTGCATATTATGGATAAAATCCAACTCCGGTGAGAGAGCCAGCAAAGATTGCGCTAGAGCGACTGCCCGCGCTGAATCATCTTCATGAGCATAAGGAGTGCCAATCGCGATATAGAAATAACTTCCCTTGTCTCCTGTCGTAATATCCACAATCGTGCCGCCATAATATTCGATGCGTTTTTGCACCCAGCGAAAAAATGTATCAAGTTTTACACGGGCATCCGCATCCCATTCATAATCGATCCCTGCAAAATGCATGAATAAAGCCACCGATGGACGCAGCTGTGCCATGAACATTTCCTGCCCGCTACTAATATAGTCATAAATGAACGGATGCAACCACGTTTTTACCTGCCCCATGCTGAGTGCAGGTGAAGGGGGCCACGGATTCGGATCGCTTGTCCGATTCAGGTTTCCAATTACTGCAATGGATAATCCGTCTGAGGTTTGTCTTTGTTCGCTAACGGAGGCCACCTGGCCCAGTATCCTGGCTGTTTCTGTCGTAACGACCAATTCTCCTCTATGAGCAGAATTCTTAGTCGCATCCAATTGGTCGAGCAATGACCCGGCCAGAACCTCATAGACCTGCATTTCAGGATTGCCAACCAGGAATCTATGGATCTCTCCGCTCGCAGCCGCAGATTTAATAGCCAAGTTAAGCGATCCCCCACCGGGAATGGAAATTTTTGAAATATTCGTCAATGATTCTTTCATTGCAAAAGCAGCACTTATTGCCTGATGCGCAGTCACTTTTGCAGGCCCATCGAACCATGATAAGAGCGCGTCTCCACCGCTGAGGACTACACTGCCATGAAATCGATGGACTTCAGCAATGAGAAATCCATACACTTTGTTCAAGAAGTCGCTTAACTCTTCAGCGCCGCGTTGAAACCCCAATGCAGTTACGAGTGCCTCGGTAAGGCTGGTGAAACCTGAAATATCAGTAATAAGCACCGTGCCTTGCGTGTGCTCGGGCAGAGTCGCACCTGTTGCCAGAGCATGACGACGATCCATTGGCAGGTATGAGCTGAATGAATCCATAATATCCATTCCTAACAAAACCTTATGGAGACTGTCAAATATTGCTGTTTGAAGGATTTTACTCCAAATGCAAATCCTCTGACTTTGATAAGATAGCATATGTATGCTTGATGAACCCGAATGCGAGGATGTGGATGAAAATATTAAATGGTCGGGCAAGGTTTTCACCTTGCCCGAGTATTGCTGGATGATGCTAGTTTGTTATTGCTGAATAGCTTCCCCTTCAGGAGATACCAGGAACCAAAGACCACCGAACTCTTCGACGCCCTGTCCGTTTGTATCGCCAGGCGCTTCATCTTCTGAAAAGGTGTAGAGCGGCCAGCCATTATAAGTTACCTGCATTGAACCATCATCACGGGTAATCGTGCCCACTAGGGTAGCATCCACGCCATCACCGGCAACGGGAGAACCCTGGCTTACGAGCGGTGGCCAATCTGTAGCACAGCCGTCGTCATCACCACAGGTGCTTGTTCCGCTGTTCTGAGTGTCAGCCATGAACACGTAAAGTGACATACCTTCACCATCTACGAGGATAGTACCAAAGTCTGTCGACTCGTCCACGTTAATTGTCGCTTCGCCAGTGACCGGAACACCTCCTGTCGGCGTTTCAGCAGCGGGTGTATCAGCAGTTGGCGTATCAGTCATAGCGGGTTCTGTAGCTGGCGGCTCAGTCAGTGAGGGCTCAATAGAAGGCTCTGTGGGTGGCAAGCTTGTGGGTAGTTGAGTCGGCGCAGGTGCACAGGCCGCCAAAATAAGAGCCAATACGAACACAGCTCCCAAGATCTTACTATCTTTCATTTCTTGCTCCTTTCGAATTAAACAAGTGTGATAACTATACAAGTGAGCTGTGCATGCCTCAATGGGGAATGTGCCTATTGCCTCGGAAGGAAATAGCCTATTAGCAAAGTATAAGAATTAACTAACTTTAATTTAATAGTTTGTGGGGGATTTATCTATTATTCAACGTGCTGATGATTGGTATTACGTAGTCAATCAGCAGAAGCTGGCTCTGGTTCGGCATCATTCGCGGATTGCGAATTGGCGCGTCGGATAAAGAACAACGCGGGAGTCAGAAGCAGACTCGAAGTCACAAGAGACGCGACGGCTGACACCAGCGCGGCGATCACAGCGACGATCGGTCCGCCCATCACCTGACCAATCGCATCTACCTGCCCGAACATCGAATGAACGGTGGCGCGTACCTGGGAATCCAGTTTCTGGTTGATCCATGCGGTCTGTAAAGGAATCTGCACGTTGCGCAAGACATAGATGATGAGATACAGGCTGAGGCTAAAAAAAAGAAGCGGTGATAGTGCAAATCCAAACAGCGCAAATGAGATGATCGCGGTCACCAGAAGCATCGCACGACCGATCGCCAACGGGCTTGAAGAATCCACACGCTTTTCCACAAAACGGACAGTAAGAATCGTAAGGATCGTACCTGCCACGCGCAATGCTGCGAAGAAGGCGACCTGATTATTTCCGAATAAAACGGGCAGATCGAAATGATCGAGCAGATGCTTGACCCACAGACGGTCAAAGCCTTCGCTATAGATGCCGTAAAACAGACCAATGAAAACGATATTGATGAGATGCGGTTTCGAGCGAACTGCGCGCACGCCCTGCTTGAACGTATACCACATATGCTGCCATGTGTTGCGATCTTCTTTTGGTGTTGGGTGAAAGCCCGTTTCTGGCATGATGACCATCAGGGTAAGACCGATCAGGACTACACCCATCGATCCAACTTGGATCGGTAACGCCGTATTGTTTGCCCCAACGAAGGAGGAAAGCCCCATACCAATCAGTGAAGCGAACAAGCCAACCTGTGTTGCGCGCAGGAAAAGTTTATTTGCATCCTCCTCACCGATCTCATCCGTGATCCAGGCCTGAGTGGCTCCTGACGTAAAGGTATAACCGAGTCCCCAAATAACTTGCGCAAGCAGGATCGTAGCAAAAAATGGAAAGAAACCTTCGATAAGGAAGCCAATTCCCATAGTGAGATAGCCAATGATGATGGACAACCTGCGTGAATATACATCCGCGACGATACCTGTTGGCACCTCGAACACAAACGCGGATACTTCAAGTGTTGTGCCCACAAGGATAAGTTGGACAGGAGTCAAGCCGGCGACGGTTGCCTCATACAACGAAGTGACGACAAACATCATCGAGAAAAATATCGAGGCGCTGAATTCGATAAAGAGATAAACTTTTGCTGGGGCTATTTTCAACTTATCAAACATGTTCTACCTATAATGCTTGCTCCGTCTAAAGTCGTATCAGAAATGACAAGGACTATCTTTTTGTGGATAGCCCTTGTCATTTTATTAATCGGTGAGCGCAGGAATAACGATCGCCTCCGATTCATTCGTGGGCTGTGAGTTGACTCGTCGCACAAAGAACAGCGCAGGAGAAAGTAACAGTCCCGATATGGCAACTGCCAGTTTCACCGAAAGCGCATTGGCGATCAAGCCGACTGTGGGTCCGCTGGTGATTTGACCGATGGCATCCACCTGCCCAAACATGGAGTGAATAGTGGCGCGCACTCTTGAATCCAGCTTCTGGTTGATCCATGTGGATTGCAAGGGTCCACTAACGCCGCGCAATATGTTGACAGTGAGCATCGATAGTACGGCCAATGCAAGGATGGGTGAGAAGGCAAAAGTGACCAATGCAACTGTGATCAAACCCGTTACGAGGAACATCGCGCGTCCAATAGCCAAAGGACTACTGGTATCGAGGCGCTTCTCCACAAAACGAATTGTGAAGATGTATAGGATCGTCCCAATCACCTCCAGAGCGACGAAGAAAGCCACATGGTTGCTTCCAAATAGAATCGGCAGTTGGAAGTTATCGAGCAGGAGTTTTACTCCCAAACGATCGAAACCCTCGCTATACAGTCCATAGAACAGGCCGATAAACACAATGTTGACCAATCGAGGCTGTGAGCGTACAGCATCCAAGCCTTGCTTGAACACATACCACATATGCTGCCATGTATTGCGATCCTCTTTCGGTGTTGGGTGAAAGCCCGTTTCCGGCATGATGACTGCGAGCGCGATGCCGGTCAGAATGATGCCAATTCCGCCCACCCGGATCGATAACGCGACATTATTGGCACCGATCAACATTGTTGCTCCCAAGCCAAATAGATACGCGAATGCCCCAAAGCGCCCGACTCTTATAAACAACTTGTTTGCGCTCTCTTCGCCGATTTCATCGGTGATCCAGGCTTGCTTGGCACCGCTGGTAAAGGTATAGCCCAATCCCCAGACCGCCTGCGCCAAGACAATCGGCAGGAATGTAGGGAAAAAGCCTTCGACCAAAAAACCTAATCCCACCAGCAAGTAGCCAATGATGATGGAAAGTCGCCGCGAATAGACATCCGCAACGATACCTGTCGGCACTTCAAACACAAATGTGGATACCTCCAGTGTCGTTCCAATCAGCACAAGTTGTAGAGGGGTCAGCCCGGCAATCGTGACTTCATACAGTGAGTTCGTGACAAAAACCATACAAGTGAACACCGTGGTTGCCATTTCCATAACGAGAAAGACCCGCACGGCATCCAATCTAAATTTGTGAAACATATTTTCCTTTGTAAAGTGGACGTAGGTCGGGTTGGCAACCCGACCCACGAAGAGCGAAGCCGCAATTCTTTACAAGGATTGTCAAAGTGGAATTGCGGGGGTATCAGGCAGGAGGGAATTCTCCTTTGTGCCAGAGTGTATTTGTTGAGAATAGAATTTTCATTTTTTATCTCCGTACCCCTCCCTCCCCAAATCCGACTCGGGTTCGTCGGATTTGGGGAGAGTGTCCCGCCAGGGGCAGGGACGGGTGGGGTTAAGCGATTGGATAAATATTCGATGGCTTTTTCGGGAAGAGGATATTGATCAACACGCGTACCTCTTCACTGTCACACCAGCAATCCGGAAAGGCGTAATGCAGTTCTTCATAACTGCGATACCCAAAGAGGATTTGCAGGAAGGTGAGCCCTGGGAAGGCGATCTCTCCCTCATCTCTCGGTGTTGGCTTCCATACTTCGATGGTTTTGAGTTGTCCGTGCTCCATCACAAAACGCAGTCCGCTGCGATAAAAACTGATCTTGACCTCGCGGCTGTGTCCTGCTGCAATCGACTCTGCCAAACGCCTTTCAAGCACAGGTCTGATGTGATTCAAAAAACCTGGCAAATCGGGCACGCGCATATACCATGCATACGAACCGCGCACCTCAGGCAGGCGATCTTTTATCGCCTCGTAGGCTGGATGCTCTTCCCCCAGCGCGAAACCAAAGGAACGACACGCCGTGCCATCGCGTCGAGCATATTCCTGTCCTGTTTGCCAGAGATAGCGCACAACTGACGGTGTCACCTCCAGCCATGACATGCCAGTTTTCAATTCATAGAGATGGGATACCATGCTCCCATTACTCACAAAACGTAAATGCTTGAAAAAGCCGGCAAGCTCACCTGTTTTATCCTCGATGACACACGTCTGGGCAAAAGCATGTTCAACATCCTGCCTGCCCAATTCATAATGAAATATTTCGGGTGTCCGTTCACAAACAATCATGTTCCGTTTGCGCATTTCATCATATGTTTTGGCGATGAATGGCAGGTCCACTTCTCGCGCCAGCCGAACATGATACAGCTCTTCCTCGCCTTCCTTCAATTTTGGCACATGGGCCTCATGCCCGTAACGCCGCCCATCCAGGTCGATCGCCATCTCATAGCCGAACTGCCGGTAAAAGTACGGAATACCGGTAATGGCCTGAACCATGAGTTCTCGTTCTATGCACCATCGATGGATCTCATCAAATTGGATACGTACAAGTCCTCGCCCGCGATACTCAGGCAATGTGCCTACCAGTTCCGGGCGACCTACTCCAAATTGGATGCCCTCATAGCTCCACGTTTGTGGGATCAAATTCAAGGACGAAACGATCCTTCCGGTATGCGCTTCTTCAATAATAGTGAAATCTTCAGGTACAAGCGTTGGATGTGGACGGGTGAGCAGATCACGCGTCCACGCCATAAGGTGTAGTCTATCCACCTCATTATCGGCATGTATCTCACCATTGAATTGGGATAAGGCATCCGCATCTTCAGAGGAAGCATGACGGAGGATTAATCCATCTCCTAGGTCACGAATGAATTTTTTTGTTTGAGTTAACATGTTCTGCCTTAGGTTTCCTACAACCGCCCAGTCATCGCAGGGACAGTTGCCTATAATAAGGTTTTCAATTTCTTGAGGGCAGAAGCGGGATCTTTAAAAAGGATGCCTTTGATGCCAACCTTTTCACAGCCCTCGATATTGACCGCAAAATCATCTACAAACACCATCTCCTTCGGTTTCACACCAACCTGCTCCAGGGCAATCTGATAGATCTTTGCTTCAGGTTTGACCGCGCCCACCTCCGAAGAGATGATCATATGGTCGAAGGCATCGTCGAACTTTTCCCTCACAATGTATTCACGCAGATCACCCCATGCGTTGGAGATGATGCCCGTTTTACATTTGTCGCGCAGCGAACGCAAAAAATCGATAAGCGTTCGATCGAGGATGTCACCCGCGAAGAATTCATGACGAATGGCATCCATTTCAGAGACCGGACACTTCAGCCTCTTCATCACCCACGCCCAATGTTCTTCGACAGTGATTGCGCCAATGGAGGCCTGATATCCTGAATCACTGTCGAAGACGATCTTGACGAGATCATCGTACTCCATACCGAGCCTCTCGGCCAGATGCTGACGCGGCGACTGATATTCCGTGCGAACGATGACGCCGCCCATATCGAACAAGACCGCGCGGATACTCATTTGTTTTTCTTTTTTCCCTGTGAAGGCGTGTTTTTGGCCGGAGGTTTCTTGCCCAATTCGGTTCTGGCAGCAGGTTTTTGCCCAACCTCTTTCTTTGAGGCAGGCTTGGCTTTCGTATCACCTTTTGCTTTTGCCTTGGCAGCGACAGGCTCAGGACTAGATTCGGCCTGTTTTACAGGAGCAGCTTCAGGTGCAGACCCAGGCGCAGGCGCAGCTTGTTGCGGGTGTTCTTTCATTTCTGCCTCGAATTGCTTAAGCTCATCGCGCCATTTCGGCATGATCATTTCCAGGCGGGCGCGTTGAATAGGCGTGGCACGTTTACAACGCGGACAGTGTGCGTCATAGTGATTCAATTTTTGTGCATCCATTTCCTGCAACGCATCGATAATTTCCACGCGGCTGAGCGTATAAGGCATCTGACAGAAAGCGCAACGAATATTCATGGAAACTCCTTTATCGTAATATTTTGTCAAAGAGATTGTACACTGATTTCCCGGCCGGGTCTGATCTCCTTCTCAAAGATGTCAAATGCCCGATGCACATACATGCCAGCTTTCTCATAAAGCTGCAACGCGCCGGTCAGATTTTCAGCATCCACACCGAGTCCGGCTTTGCGTTTGCCGCGCCGATAAAACTCGCCAAACGCGTGACGAAGTAAGGCAAGCCCGATGCCACGCTTACGCCAGGGACGGCGAACACCTAAAATGTTCACAAAGCCTACATCGGGGTTGTCGTAAGCTTGGTTCCGGCATAAGCAAATCCCTGCGATTTCATCTCCATCCATAGCAAGGAACCATAAGCTGGGATCGAAATCTTTGTGACCGGTCATGAAGTGTTTAAACCTTTGTAATCCTTCTTCGAACGGGGCTTCCACAAACCCAAAGTGATCGCGGAAAGACTCATTATCCGCGCGATAGACTGCCTCGAGGTCTGTTTCGGGATTGTAGATTCGCAACGTAATGCCCTCGGGCCATACCGGCGCAGGAGGCGGTGCATCCATATCGATTCTCATATGATATGAGCTGCGGATTTGTTGATAGCCGCTGTCTTCGAATAACTTCTTCGCTGCATCGGCTTGCCTGAATGTTCCAACTCGCGGTGCAAAACGTAAGTCCTCTGGAATTTCATCCAAAACTCTTTTTGCGCGCTCCTCGGCCCACGTCAATAAATATGTACCGATACCAAGCTTCTGATATTTAGGATCGACACGAGCCCAGATCCATGGATGAACTGGTGGCTTGGAGGTCGTCCACACCTCGATGTAACCAACCATCTCACCGTTCGGCGCAAAGACAAGACGAATATCATTGGCCGGGTCGAAACCGGGTGAAACCCATTCATTTCGAACCGCTTCTACATCGGTTAATTCATCTTCATGAATGACAGCCTGTGACCAACGATTGTAGAGTTTGAGCGCAGCCTCCAGATCATTCATGGTTGCTCCACGTACTGTGAAGCCTTCAGGCAAAGGTAAGATCAATTCTTCCTGTACTTGTGTTTTCATGTTCTTTCTCCTGTTACTTCAGCTATTTTTGTATCGCCTATAGCGCTTCGACAGCCAGTTCTCTGCCTGGGCGCAATTCCTTTTCATACTGATTGAACCGGCGATTGACGCGCATCCCCGCACGCTCATACAAACGCAATGCACCTGTGAGGCTATCTGCATCCACACCTAGCCCCGCGCGTTTCTTTCCATGTGCATAAAACGCGGCAAAGGCATGATTGAGCAGTGCATATCCGAGCCCGCGTTTGCGCCAGGCGCGTTTCACACCTAGTTCGTTGACCCAGCCTGATTCCAGATCTTCCGGGTCTTCAGGACGGCAAATGCAAATTCCAATCATTTCATCACCCTTCATGGCAACAAACCAAAAGCGCGGATCATAACCTGGCTCCTCGATGAAGTTATGTTTGAAATCGGCCAGTCCTTTTTCAAATGGAGGAGCGATGAAACCAAAATGATCTTGGAAGCTATCAAGGAGCGTACGATAAACCTCTTCGGTTTCTGTTTCAGGGTCATACGGGCGGATCGTGATTCCATCGGGGAACGAGGGAACTTCGGGCGCTGAATCCAAATCTGTGATCATACGATAGAAGGAACGAATGTGTTTCCATCCCAATCCTTCAAAGAGGGCAAGCCCAGCTTTGTTATGTGCTTCTGCACCGGAACGCGGGGCAACACGCAGCTCGGGTTCACATTTTTCGAGCGAGAGTTGCGCGTGATCTTCCGCCCAAGTGAGGAGGTGAGCACCGATACCTTTGCCCCAATGTTCAGGATGTACACGACAGAAGATCCAGGGATGGACCGGCGGCTCCTGATTTAGCCAGCATTCAGAAAACGCCGCCAGCGAGCCATTTGGCGCAAAGACCATGCGCATGTCTGACTCTGGATCGAAGCCATCATTCTGCCAGTCGAGCCGAACTAATTCAGGATCGTTCAAGTCATCGCATCGGTTTAGATGCTGTGAATGAGCATTGAGTAAATCAAAAGCGATTTTGTAATCATCCATCTTCCCCCCGCGCGCGGCATAGCCCGCAGGTAATGGAAGAATTTGTTGTTTGACAAGTGTTGTGTTCATGTTGTCCTCTTTTTCCTGTAAGTCAATAATCGTTTGACAATTTGAAAACCAACCGATTCATATAAACGGATGGCGGCAGGGTTATCATGGTTCGTACAGACATCGGCTTCGTTCATCCCTTCGGACTTGAGCCTGCGCAGGCCTTCGAAAAGCAGACTCTTCCCCAAGCCCATCCGCTGATAATTCGGGTGTGTAGCTACCGGCTCGAAATGCCCGCTCTTATTCAATTCATCTGTCCAGATGATGCAAAACGCAGCGATCTCCCCGTTCGGTGCAACAACAAATATTTCATGTTCCGGCACATAGACCGGTGATTGCATGAAACGCAGTGTACGCGGCCAGTATTCCTCAAACGGTTTGCCTGACCCAAACGCTGCATGAGAGGTGACCGAACGAAGACGCGCATCTTCCTCGCCGCGTGACGTCCGCAGGCTGAATCCTTCGGGTAAGGAGGGGCCGTCCAACGGTCCAGATAATGAGCGCTTGAATTGAAGGAAATGCTCCCGTTCAGGTTTGAATCCATTCTCTTCGAACCAGCGAATACGCGCTTCATCATCCTGTGCAACCCAGACATTTTGCAGGCTATAGAGCGCGGACATTTGCTCCGCGGCCCAGGCAAGCATTTCATGTTCACGCGCATCGCCGCGCAGATGCGGAGAAACATAGACGTCGAAGGCATCTTCGCCGAGTGAAAGCAAGGCCCAGCCGATCAATCGATCCCTACGGTCGAACCAAAGACGGATTTGGGATTGCCAGGTCTCTTGAGGCACATCAGTGTAAAAGAGCCACCATTGCAGGTCACCACGATGGATGTAATAGGTGCCGTTTTCAGCCTTGCGTCCCTCTGCCAATAGATCAAGCATGGCATGTAGGTCATGCATTCCTTCATAGCCGCGCGCGTTCATCATTGATCCTTTTCTTCCTTTTGCATCTGCACCCACTCGTCACGCAAAATGCCCATGAAGAGCATATCCCATCGTTTTCCTTCGCGGTGTAGAAAACCTCGCTGGCGTCCCTCATGGTGAAAGCCTGCCTTTTCGTAGGAACGGATGGCGCGCGGGTTGTACTCGAACACACCCAGCGACACACGCCACAAATTGATCTCAGTGAAAGCAAAGCGCAATAGCACTTTCATCATATCTGTGCCGTAGCCTTTGCTCCAGTTGTCTCGCTCACCAATACTGAGACCCACAAACGCATCGCGCCCGCTCCAGTTAACAACACTCAGGACCATCTCACCAATCAATACATCATCAGCCAGCCTGCGGATAGCAAAGAAGTAGACGCCTGGCGCCAGCTCTTCAATTTCCTTCTCGAAATGTTTAGCGGCTTCTTTTATCGAATGTAAACTTATAGGGCCAGCATCCATCAAACGCCAATATTCCGAATCGCGACTCCAGCCTGAAAATGCCTTTCCAACCTCTTCAGGGTCAAATGCAGCCAGGCGTACGAGATTGCCTGTAAGAATATCCTTCATTGTTTATCTCCATTTTGCATTTGCATCCATTCGTCGCGTAGGATACCCATCCAGAGTGAGTCATATCGCTTGCCTTCACGCATCAAATCCTTGCGCGTTCGTCCTTCGAGGCGAAAACCGGCCTTTTCATACGATCTCAAGGCGCGCGGGTTATATTCATGCAAACCAAGCGAGACGCGATGCACATTCATCTCAGTAAACGCATATTGCAGGCATAATTTCATCATGTCCGTGCCATAGCCTTTGCCCCAGAATTCGCGGTCGCCAATGCCAATCCCAACCCACGCTTCATTGTGGATCAAGTCAGCCCACAGGGCAAAGAAACCAATAAGTCTATCCTCTGCCAGAGTCCGGACAGAGAAAGAGTACCGTTCAGGTTTGAAACCCTTATCGTTCTGCCTTTCAAACCATTCCTTGAGTTTCTTCTCCGATTCCATTCTGGTGGGGTCAGCATCCGCAAGACGATGGAATTCCGTATCACGCTGCCAGAGTACTTCGACCTTGGCGCGCGCTTCAGGTTCTTCAGATGTGATGCGGACGAGTTCCCCGCGAAATAAATCTCTCATCGCTTCCTCCTACGCTCGCGCCTGATTCTGCCAATCAGAGCTTAACAACCCGAAGATGAGGAGATCCCATCTGCGACCATCGCGGTCGAGGGCTTGGCGGCGACAAACTTCCTCGACAAAGCCAAACTTCTTAAACAAGGCAAGCGCCGCTTCATTGTATTCAGGGATGCGCGCGCTCACCCGAAAAAGATTTAACTCTGCAAACGCAAAACGAGTCAACATGTTCAATGCCTGAAAGCCATATCCTTTACGCCGATCATCTGCAGAGCCAATGCCAAGTTGAATCCAGGCATTGCCATTCGTCCACTCGATCCATTGGACATCAGCTTTCCCAATCAGCCTGTCATCCTCTTTGGCGCGAATGGCAAAGTGATACAGGTTTTTGCTTTCATCGATCTGCTTCTCGAGTTTTTCATATTGCTTCTTGATGATCGCGGCCGACATGGGTCTCGCGGGATTGACTTCCATCATGCGCATGAATTCAGAATCGTGCGTCCATTTGGACTCGATGTCGGGATCCTTCTCATGATCAATCGGACCAAGACGAATATCCTGGCCTTCAAATAACTGAGTTTGAATATCGAACATGTTTCCTCCAACAATTCTGCTAGGCAGGGTCTGAGACGCTGCCAGAGCCTAAAATAAAAATAGCCACAGGCATTTGCCCATGGCTTAATCAAGAAAAAAAGCCACGGGCGAGTGCACCGTGGCTGTAATTTACATTGCGTGTAAATTAATGACGAATAGGCGCACTCCGAGGATGTAAAAATCCCAAACCAACACTGCTTTGATTTTTGATCCTACTGTTGAACATCGGAGTGCCTCTTTTCCACTTCGTGAAATTGCTTGCGTTTCGAGTGTAACATGTGGGTCTGATTCACGTCAAGTTAATAAGAAAGAAAGGAACTGACTCATGGTTGCCTGGAAATCTAATGCAGATACCATCCCCCTCCATACAGTGTTGATCGTATCCGATCAACCGGAGAGCGTCGCAGTTTTAGACACCCTTTTTAACCAGAGAAATTGTATTGTTCTTGCTGAGTCGAACGTATCGGATGCCCTGCAAAGCGCGCGGCTGGTTGGTCCTTCATTAATGTTGATTGATATGCAATTATCCAAGTCTGAACGCGCTACCCTGTTGAAAGGTTTGCGCACAGCCAGCCGCGGACCGATCCTGATGCTCATTTCGGCAAATACTGTTGATGAAATCATGGAAGCCAATCAGGCCGGTGCAGATGAGTGCCTTGTGAAACCCGTGAACTCTGCTGTGTTAGTCATCAAGGCAATGGCATGGCTTGGGCACGGTCAACGAAGCGAAAGGTCTTCTGCGATCATGGGGGTGACTTTATAAAGTCCCCCTTTGCTATTCTCCTTCTTCTCCTCCTTTTTGATGCCAAAGCTCTCGTGACCTTCACGGGAGTTTTGGTTTAATAATAAGATATTGTGAGGCTCTCATGGATTCGTTTGCAGCGAAACTGCATCTTGACAAAAACGTTCTGAAAATTTATCACTTGATTGCGTGAGAATTGAGATCTACTCAAGGGCTGACGAGGCCCGTTTGAAGTTCGTTTAGAGTCTGCTCAACAAGGCGTTGTTTTCCGGGAGAAAGAAGTGTTGGGTCGATATCTGCCAGGCCAAGGGGCGATTGAACGGTGATCCCGCCTTGTCCATTGATCAAGTTTGGCCACGCATTTTGAATGGCTTCGATCACATCTGGTTGAATGGTCATTACCCAGCCAGCCGGTTGCTCTTCCGGTATGATTGTTCCAATCATGGATGTGCCGGTTGTACCAATATATGTAATGAGGTCCGTTGTCGCAATATCAGGATAAAGATAGATCGTGCTGACTTTGTATTGCAGCATCAGGATATCTGCATACGCGTTGTAATTGGCGGGATCCTCCTCTCCACTGATTTCGATATATTGAGGGAAAGCCCATTGATAATAATAGCGAGGGCGGCAAATCCCACAGTAGTATTTCATACCGTTGGCGAAAGCATTTAACGCACGGATTGCATCCGCATTATCTTTCGGAATCATCATTCCAATGCGATAATCATCTGTGATGAGGGCGGCCGTATAACCTGCCAGGAATGCAGAAATATCAGATTGCGAATTGTTTCCCAACACACTGATATTCCCACCGGGAGTAATATCCGGAATATTGATCGCGAGGAACTGCACATTCGGTTCCGTTGTGGCAAGGGCCGCAATTCCAGGATCTGGCGGGAGAGCGATCACTACTTTCAAACCCGGTTCGATATCTGCCGGGGTTAGGGTATTACGCACCTGAAATCGAAAGCCTGAGGCCTGAGCCAGATCATAGACAGTTTTCTGATACAGGTTCGATGTATCGGGGTCAAGGTCTGCAGGAATAACCAGTACCGCAAGCGGTATTGTCGGTGTCGCAGTAGGGGTAGGAGGGACAATCGGAGTGTCTGTTGGAATAGGCGTGGAGGTGGCAGCCGATTCGCCCATAGCTCCACATGCGTTCATCACAATGGAAATTGCAATTAGAAAAATAACAATTCTGAACCGCACAGCCTTCTCCAGGTTTACCGCTTGTCTCATTCATTTCAAAAATTTTGAAATGAAGGCAAGCTAAAATTCAAAGTTTCGTTTACAAATTTATGCGCCACTTCGTAGAATGGGCGAATTATACACGTTCATTACCGCTGGTCTTAATCTTTACAAAGCTTTGAAAATGATTCGAACGCAAAAATTCGAAGTTCAATTGTGATCATTATGCGGCACTCTGTAAAATAAAAGACCCGCGCATACGCGCGGGCTTTGCAGACGGGATATCTATCGCCTCTTACTTGACTGTGACCTGAATTCTCTTCGGCCGGGCGGATTCTGCCTTCGGCAGCCTCAGCGTTAAAACGCCATCGGTGATCTTTGCTTCGACATGATCCGCGTCGATCACGGTGGGCAGGCGCAAGGTCCGGTTGAATGAACCGTGGGGTAACTCCTGCATGAGATACTCAGTCTCATCTACCTTGTCCACAGGACCGCTTTGCTTGTATTCGCCGTCAATACGAACGACATCTTCCAGCACCTGAATGTTGAGATCTTCGGCCTTGAGTCCCGGGACAAGAGCGGAAAGAACGTAGGCATCGTCTTCCTCGCGGATGTTCACACCGAGAGCGCGTTCATTGTTGGCGGCCCAGCGACGGGCCACACGGCGATAGGGATATGGGTGCAGATAGAAAGTCATGGTTGGTCTCCTATAAGAAAGTATTGAATTGTCCATAGTCTAGTGAGGGAGTATAAGAAATGAAATAAAGCTATGTAGAATCTATATAAGAAAATCCCGCCGCAAAGATTTTGTGGCGGGATACTTAACTCTGTTTCGTGTGATGGATTACGGCACGGCCGCCAGAGCATCATCCACAAACACCCAACCGTGACCCGTTGCATCAGCTCCCCATGTTTCGGTGAGCGGAACACCCGTGCGGTGAGTTACCGTCACAGAACCAGGCGGGATCGGCGTGGCGGAATTTTCCAGCCTAGTTTCCAGGGTGCCCGGTCCCCAGGAGGTTGGATCATTCAGTGTACCGAAGGTCGCGTCCGCATTGTTCAGACTTGGATTTTTCTGAAGCATCAGCGCGACAACACCAGCGATAGTCGGTGAAGAGAAACTGGTGCCGCTGATAAACAGATATTGGAATGGCGCTGCACTGGCATTATCAGGCGTTGCCTTGCTGGCGCAGGTGCGGTTGTTCGTTGAACTAATTACCTGGCCATCTTTGTAAAGCTGCGCGCAGGGATAGGGCAGCAGCAGATAACGCCCGGTCGAGACCACATCCAGGTATTGACCAGCTTTCTGGCGACTGCTGAAGCCGGTGATGTAAATCTGGGAAATGTCATTCTCAGGTACATCATCCAGCCACCAGGTCTTATCAGGATATTCATTCCACTGCTGTGTCCAGCCGCCCGCGCCGACCGAGATGACCGGTTCATATGCACCAGGGAAACCCATACCAGCTGTGCCTGCATTGCCCGCTGAAGCGACGATCACCACACCCGCTTTGAGCGCGGCATCAATCGCAGCTTTTTCAGTAGCATCAAGCCTTGAGCCGCCCAGGCTTTCATTGATCACAATGGGTTGTGAAGGATTTGCCTTTTTCAGGCTGGTGATGTAATCAACACCAGCATTGATGGCACTGCCAAAGCAGCCAATCGGCTCGCAAACCTTAACCGGGATGATCTTTGCTCCATTGGCTACCCCGGGGACCGAATAGGTTCCGGCAGCGCCAGTTGCAAAGCCTTCGCCCCAGCCACCTTCGTTGGTATCATCCACAAAACGATAACCCACGATCGTAGCCGAAACAGCCATGCCATGCGGATCACTACCAACATCCCATTGGTTGGGGTTAGCATTGGCATTCGCAGCCACGAACGCATTGGCGTATTGAGTAAGGATTTTGCTCTCATCAAAATAATCGCGCCAGTTGGGATAGAAGCCACTATCTAACACAGCTACCCAAACTCCGCTACCGTTATAAGTTGAGTTGTTTTCTGCGTCGATCAGGTCGAGCCAGTACGGTGTACCCGGAAGAGCAGAATCAGCTAAAGGCGCAACCGTGACCGCATCCAGTTGTTTGACTGTATCCTCATTCACTGATGTTACGAAGGGCAGGGCGCGCACTGCATCGAGTTTGCTGGAAGGAATCGTCCCAGCAGCACCCCCGAAATTCTTATACACATACTTGAGACTCGCCCCCGCTTGCTTAAGCTGGTTCACCTGAGCGTTGGTCAGCGGTGCGGCGGAACCGATCAGGTATCCTTTTGCAGTAGCGGCTGCACCTGCTGCAGGTACAAAGCTCGCCAGCATGACTATCAAAGTGATGATCGTGCCAAACCATTTTGCTTTCATTAATATTCTCTCCTCATAGAGATTGAACGGGACTTCTGCAATTCTCCTTCTTGATTCGATACTATTCTGAGGGCAGGCACCTCCTTGAAAGCTTGGGGATCCACCAATCTGTACGCATCAAATTGGCAGATTCCGGACTCTACTACCCACCTTATGATGGGTTGACCGATTTGACAGTCCTGGAGTTTACTCGATATGGCGGGAATCTGGATTAAGGGTTAATTAGAAAATTCGTTCGTAGAAAATCTTACATAGAAAGCCTCACTCGGCACCCACTTACAAAGTAAAGAAATGCCAGCGTGTCATTTAACAGAAAAGGGTTGCCGGTCGGCAACCCTTTTGAACTACTATAACAGCCCTAGCGCAAATCCAATTACGGATTCATGAAATCGTAAATAAAATCCTGGACATCCTGTCTGTCAGTGCGGAATACACCGCCAGTGCCGGCACAATTGCCGTTCAAACCAAAGGATGTAATTCCGGCGACGACATTGCTATCGCCCAGGAAATTCGGGCCACCCGAGTCACCAAAGCAGGTACCGCCTGTATGATGGTTGTTGGACAGCAGCATGGAGAAATCGCCGACGATGCCACCATTGATTTGGATCAGCTTGGGGTAGGCGACATAACGTGTTCTGGTATTGCTCGCCAAGAAGGATGCTGGGGTCGGAAAGCTCTCCTGAAGTCCGTAGCCAACTGAGGTGAAGGTAATCTTATCACCGCGCTTTGGTTTGAAGGAGTCGAATTGATTTACAGAAGGGAGTGTACCGTACTCATCCAAAACAATGGGTTCCGCAAGTTCCACCATTCCAACATCGTGGAAATAGAAGGGAGCCGTCTCATACAGTGGATGCGAAGCCCAACGAATTGCTTCGACAGCGTTCGGACCGGCGAACGGATAGTTATTGGTGGTGCCTATGCCAGCCTGGACATCTGATTCTGTGAAGACTCGCATGCCACTAAATTCAAAGTCTGGAAAGCCATTCGTGCAATGTCCCGCAGTCAAAAGAAATGTTGGAGAAATTAATGTTCCGCTACAGCGAAATGCTGGTGCGCCATTTACTTCCATGAGCAGGAGGACTACATGAGGATGACCCTCACCATCTAACTCACCATCTGTAACCGCACCTACCGGGCTAACAGCAAGTGCAAAGATTACCATTACAGAGAAAACAGCAAAGAGCATTTTTTTACGCATTGTGGTATTTCCTTTTTTATTATTTGCAAAGCCAAGGAAGAACCGGCTAGCAGTTCTTCTGCCAGCCGGTTTACTACTTGATTGTCTTGAAATTACGGATCGACACGAACAATGGTTGGGTTGGGCATTCCAGTTGAACCACTATAGGCAACACTGCCCAGATACTTCGTGCCCGGGGTCAATCCACTGAAGGTGAGTGTAATCGTACCCGAGGTACCCAATGTAGCGGATGATGGAGCAGTAACTGTCATGTTGCCAGCGGCCGCCGAGCCAAGTACCCAATTGAATAGGGTAAAGGTGGCCGTCCCCGTCACTGCAAAGCCATGTACCCATACAGTGTAGTTACCAGCCGCCGGGTTGAGCAAATTGACTTCCTCATCCGACGTCCCACCCCCACTTGCACCGACTAACTGATTCGCACTATTGAACACATACAAATCAATATCGCTAGCTGGAGAAACAGAACTGTTGAACAGCGAGAAACGTGCGTAGGTTGTACCAGATGGAATCGCAACGACATAACTCTTGGTACCGGGTCCACCAGGTGTGAAACTATCTCCTGGATCATCCGTGATGGTATCAGTTGTTGTTGCAGCCGGAACCAGACCGCGCGCCGTGGCAGTAAATGGACCCGTATAACCAAACGTTACGTTGTAGTTAATCGGTGCTCCATTACTAGAAACCTCCCTTGGAGCCGCTAATGCCACTGGGCGCACAACCAAGGGGGAGCGAACACTGTGTGAGCCATCGCTCCAAGTGAGTTGACCGCCCACGTAAGCACTTAGGGCGGCACCTGCTGTGGTGAAAGTCACGGTATACGTCTTAGTCTGCCCGGGGTTGATCGAGAAGGAGGCTGGCGTAACGACTACATTGATACCTGTCATGCCACTCACTGACGATGTATAGGTGGCAGCTGAACTACCGACATTCGTCACCTTGCGAGTCACAGTTTGAATCCCAGCCAGATCGCCAATTGCAATGGAAGCAACATTAAGATTACTTGGATCAGTCGAATAACCTGCGCCAACTAATGCCGAGCATGTTCCTGCACTGACACCGGTTGTCGTTCCGCAAAGGAAGGCAAGCCAGTCGTTAAAGCCCGAGTCGTAGACCAACCCGGGATTGGCGGCATTGTTGGGCCGAACGTGGCCAGCGCCTTGGCGGAAAATCCGTGTAGCAGTGCTGATGCTAGAATCAAGTACATCATATCCACTGGTCATCAATGATGATTTGATCATCATAGGAGACCAGTTAGGATGTAGTTGTTTCAACAATGCACCGAGACCCGCGACATGCGGACTGGACATGGATGTGCCACTGAGCAGATCGAAATCGCGTCCGTTGATGGCAGGCGAAACAGAGGCAAGGATATCTTGTCCGGGAGCAATGACGTCAGGTTTCAACAAGTCACCGCCTCCAGCCGTAAGTGGACCGCGGGATGAAAAAGTAGCGGTGAACGGAGCCGCGGCATTCAAGACGATCGTTGCCTGGTTAATGGTAGCGGTAGGATTAGCAGTAGCAGCATAAGCTTTTACAGCTGCGCGATCGGTGTCTTGGAGATGCACCGTTGGAACAAAGTGGAAGTCAGCATTGAGCGAGTTAGGGCTCGTATTGACTAAAATCATACCGAAACCGCCAGCCTGCTGAACCGCCAAGCTCTTATTAACACGGGCATTGACACCGCGGTCACAAACAACAATCTTGCCTGCCACCTTGGCCGGATCCAAAACGGGATTACCACCATTATCAGCAGCAGCAAAACAGAGACGAACTGCAGTTGGATCTGCACCTGCCAAACCTGCTGCCTCAGAGTCAATCAATGGATATGGACCCGTAGCTGTAGCGACGGAGGCACCATTGTAGGTTGTACCATTGCCTAATGTCACAGAGCCTACACCATTGCGGTTATGTGTACCTGCCGCGACCGTTGTGAGCCAGGGACCAGGGTGTGCGACTGTCCCAGTAGTGGGGCCGCTGTTGCCAGCAGAGGCAGCAACAAAGATCCCTGCATCGGCCGCGAACAAGTAGGAAACCTGCACGGGATCGAGGAAGTTGGTCTGCGTGCCACTAATCGAGTAGTTAATTACATCTACACCATCCCTAACGGCCTGGTCGATTGCTGCAACGAGGTCACCAGTAAAGCCGCTTGCAGTTGATCCATCCTGCGTAGACCAGAGGGCTTTGTAGGCAGCCACACGCGCGCGGGGAGCCATACCGCTGATCGTTCCAAATACCGCCGCAGGCCCCGTTGCCTGAACGCCATAATTTCCACCAGCGGTAGAGGCAGTATGTGTTCCATGTGAGTTGTAATCGCGGGGTGATAGGAATTCCCACGGCCGTTGCGCCTGGATGGCGGCGTCGCCACCCCAGGACGCGTTGAAGTGTTGCGCCGCGACCAGCTTCTTGTTGCAGAGATTGGCATCCCACGATCCGTCGGGGACGATCTCAGCCGAATCACATTTACCATGGAAGTTAGAAATCTGCTGGTAGATAAGTTTTCCGGCTGCGTCGCGATCAGCGAAGCTCTTGCTCTCTGGCCAGATGCCTGAGTCGATGATGCCGATGATAATCCCGTCACCAGCCCCAGAAATATTCCTGCCGCCAGTTGGACCGCCAAGTTGCGCCCACAGACCACCTGGATCGGTAAGACCTAGGAAGGTCGGTGTGGAAGAGGTATCCATGCTCTGTAGAGAGTCGGGGGTAACTGCGAGGACACCGTCAACTCCAGCCATTTTATTTGCTTGTGCCAGGGTCATTTTGGCGGCAAAGCCATTGAAGCTGTAGCGATAATCATAAAGCTTCTGACCACCCGTCCTGCTCAACGCTTCATTGTGCCTGGAATCAAGATAGTTCACATAGGCGACTACTGCAGGGTTGTTTGGATCAATCTTGGTTCCTGGTGCTGGTCTGGTTGGTCTTAGGCCATTGATACCACCGCTATAGGCCACTACGGGGTCATTGAGCATCTGTACAATATAAACCCCATTCGGACTTTCTTGAACCTGTCCCCCTTTACCGGGCTTGACACTTGGCTGAGCTGCGACAGGGGATACTGCTGAGAATGCCACTGCGAGCACCAACACAAGCGAAAGAATACTAAACGCCTTTCGATGCATGATCTTGTCTCCTCTCAAGAATGTATTGCTCAATATTGGGACAAAATTTTTGTTTTCGTTACTGGGTGGTGGCCTCCTTTGCAACAAAACGACCGCCGAATTAAAAAATTTCGGCGGTCTGGCGGTCTGTCAATCTGTACGCATCAGAGTGGCAGATCCATGACTTTGCGTCCCCACCTCGCGGTGGGTTTGCCATTTTCGTAACTTAATTAACATTATATTAACTTAAGCTAAAAAGGCAAGAACTTTGTAACCTTTTCACATTTTTCGTTTTGGAGGTGTAGGGAGGGATGTGCTTTCTTGAACTTTGGGATCCATTCATATGATTCCGCTGATTTCAAAATAGTATAATCCTGCCTAATGTCCAAACGTTTCCTCGTAGCATCTATTATTTTTATTGCCATTATCGCAGCGGTTGGGACCGCTTATTTTACCTATCGCCCAAACGCGGCCCGCGTGAATAAATTTCGGCAGTGGATTCGAGACCCCGCCTCTCACCTAGACTGGAAGCTGCTAGCCGGATCGCGTTGCGGATCGGCCCCTTTTCTTTTCCCTACAGATGGCTTCGCGGGCTTCCTGTGGGGAGACTCGTTTGGGCTACGTCATAGACATCAAGGAGTTGATGTCTTCCCGGGCACAGATGTTGGCATCACGCGGGTGATCGCGGCCTACCCAGGCTACCTGACCCGCGCCCCCGATTGGAAGTCCGCCGTTATCGTGCGCGTTCCAAACGATCCGCTTCAAACAGGAAAACAGATCTGGCTTTACTACACACATATGGCAGATCAATATGGTAATTCATTCATCTCTTCCGAATTCCCGGCTGGTACATCTGAAAAATTTATTGAGGCGGGTACTCTCCTCGGTTACCAGGGGAATTATTCAGGCGACCCGAATAATCCGGTGGGCGTCCACTTACATTTTTCAATTGTAGAGGATGATGGCATGGGTCAATTCAAGAATGAGTTGGATATCAAAAACACACGAGACCCTTCCCAGTATTTAGGACTGCCCCTCAATGGATATGAAAACCGGGACGTTGTTCCTGTATGCCAATCGGCGGACGAGTAATATCTGTTCGTTGAAAATGCCAGAGATAAAATTAGTAAAGGTAGATTTTAACCATTTGATTTTTAAATGGAGGAGTGATGAAAGAGTTGAAGGATTATCGCAAAAACCTGATTGCGAAACTGGTGGATACAGCCAGAGACTTCCGCACGGCAAGCTTTCGTGTAAAAGACCCCTATATGCCTTTGGAGGAGGGAGGCTGGAATACCCATCAAGTGGCTGTGCATACACGTGATGTGGATAAGCTCGTATATGGTTTACGAGCTCGAAGAACTGTAGAAGAAGATAACCCGGAATTCCAGAACTTCGACGGCGACACCTATATGGCGGAACATTACAATGCCAGCGAATCACTCAGCGAAATATTGAACGGCTTTATCGAAAACGTTGAGTCTTTGGCAGAAATATTACGCGGGCTGCCAGATAAAGCGTGGTCACGTCCATCGCGTCACGTTACTCTGGGAAGCGGCTTCACGTTGCAAACGTGGGTCGAACGTGGCCTCGCACACATCCAGGAACATGTGGAGACTGTGACCAAAGGCAGCAACGGGATGACCAGTACACCATAATTTTTTAAAATGCTTCCACCCCCGAGCGCCAACGAGGAAAGAAGTACAGCGTATCTGTATATATGCTTATTCTTCAGTCTACCAAAGTGGGAAACCAATTAATCTAGAAACCCACATAAGAAAAGGTTCATAGACTTGCAAGCCGATGAGCGCAATACCGATTCCCAATATGCTGCCGGCCGCGACATCCGAAACATAATGGACACCCATCGCAACGCGTGCGAGAGCAACCAGGGGTGCCCAGATCCATAGTAACACTGCCAGCCAGGCAGGCCCAAGCCCGGTCGCAAGGACCGCGATGAGAAAGGAACGCGCCGCATGCCCAGAGGGGAATGAATGTGGATCGGTATTCCGATAAATACCTCCCCACTCACCCTCGGGACGTCTCCTTTTCACAAGGAACTTGATGCTGAGCACCAAAGCTGCCAACAAGCTAATGCCAGCCAACTGTACAGCAGCCCATTCCTTCCAAAATGAATTTCCGCTTATCCAAAGAGACAGCAACCCAATTGCCCAAAACCAGGAATCACCGGAATGCGCGAAAAAGACAGAAATAGAGCGCAATGCGCCTGGCTTTTCAGCCACGCGCATCTGATCTGATAAGCGTGCATCCAATCGAAGAACAGGATCCAAGTTCATTTTTGTAATTTGGCTTTCGCCTTAGGTTTGACCTTGCTCCTGGTTGATTTTGTCCCAGCCACTTTTTCAACAGCGCCTGTCTTCTTTTTAGAATTCATTGTAGCTTTTGCCTTGGTTGTCTTTTTCAAGCCTGTTTTTGCCCTGTTTACAGATCGTCGCTGTGCTTTTGCAAGGTCCGCGCGTAGCAATTCAAGCTGGTGCGGTTTATCCACATCCATGCACGGTTCGGCGTAGGGCCACACAATCGCGCGCGCTTTGATGCCAATTCGGTTGGATACACGTGCAACAGCATCCTCCAGAGTCAATTGCCTCATGAAGAGAGAAAACAGTGTTCCAAAGCCAATGATACTTGCCTGTTTGAGTGGACTCTTACGATTACCAATTAGCTCTTCCCACATATCAAGGTGTTCAGTAGCCATACGTACATGGCTAATATTAATATCAGCCCCACACACATCCATGCCTTTGAGATGAGTGAAGGTGCGTTTCGAGTCTGGGAATCTTTTTTCCATTACGTCGCGCGGGCAAACACCGTAATAAAGATCGTCCTGGGTTTGCATACAGGTATCTACCAGCCAATCCACCATTTCAGGCTTAAGGGATGGAATATCAGAAGAGACGATAAGTACATATTTATTCTTCTTGTTCAGTTCAAGTGACTTGTGCACACCCGTTACAATATTTGAAAGCATGCGGCCCTGATTTGGAATGAAGTGCAGCGGCTTTGCACAGGTTAATTGATTCTTTGCTGATAAACCGACAAGGATCACATTATCAACGCTTTTCGCGCCACCAAGTGCATCCAATACCCATTGAACCATGGGTTTCCCCGCGACATCAACCAAGGCTTTCGCATCACCTTTTAGAAAGCTATAAAGTGGATCTTCAGGATTGGGAATTCCACCCGCTGTTACGATTGCATCCATACATTCTCCTCGCGATTTGTGATGAACGATTTACAATTGGCTTTGAAAATCGTAAATCAATTAAGTTCTTGAAGTTGGGGTTCGAAACCAAGTTTATCCAGCATTTCATTTAATTCGGGCCAGCTCAGGGGACGTCCCTTGCCAGAGACAGCTACGAGTGCCGCTTCCATCATATTCGTGCCAAACGAGCGACCATCTAAGACAGGTGTGGTGGTGATGAGGTATTTTACGCCGCATTTCTTAAACAATTCCACATCTTCAGGAGTTGTGGTGTTGGTGACAATAACTTTACCCTGCATGTTATCAGGCATATGACGTTTGATGTAATGACAGTCACCGGCAATCACGGTCGCCCACTGGTAGTATGCCTCATATTTGGGGATTCGCTGCTCCTGCTTTTCGCCTGTTGGATATAGCCACTCAAAGGGAAATCGTGTCACAATCGGGATCATGAGCTTTGCTAATGTGCGTAACCCCTTAATCGATTTGATCGCAATCGGAACATCGAGCGCGAACATAAGGTCACCAAATACAACTTCATATCCAGCCTCGACGAATGATTTTGAGAGTCCCCAACGATCTACGCCAAGCGTGATAAACACTTTACGGCCATGTTGTTTAATGTAATCTCCGATCTTTTCATCGAGAAATGCAGGAGCTTTATTCTCTAGCGTGTTTTTCAACCCACCGCCATCTGCCAGAGGTGTCTTGCTTACAAAGCGCACCATGGGTTTCACTGAATGAAAAGGATAGAAACGCCCATCCACGAGCGCACCCAAATCTGCACCACCAACACCAAAGGCATCTACCTTGCCGTCCAGTTCTTTAAATTTTTGCGCGGCGGCTTCCATATCTCCGTCTGTGCCGATGCGCTCGATACTGACTTTTTCACCAAGCAGCGTCACTTCAACTGCTTTGTTTCTTTTCGACGAACCAATACTGATGCTGACGGCTCGTTTCATGTTATTCTCCTCCGGTGAGATAACTGATTATATAACGGAATTAGGCTTCGGGCTTCGCGGGAAGCGTAAAAAAGAAAGTGGACCCTTTCCCCACCTCACTCTGGACCCAAATCCTGCCTCCGTGTACCTCGATAATCCGCTTCACAAGCGCCAGCCCCACACCAGTACCTTCACTTTTCGGATCCAATTTGTTGAATAAGCCAAAGATCCGTTCGTGATATTGAGGAGCAATGCCCACTCCATTATCTCTTATGAAGAAAACGAGTTTGTCACGCTCCGCGTCTCCCTCATCCTGCCCAATCTCAACGCGTGGATTTGGTTGATCTCCCATGTATTTCGCCGCGTTATCGAGCAGGTTTTGCAGGACTTCGACAATGCGGGGCCGATCCACATAAACGTTAGACAAACCGTTGCGTACTTGAACCGTGACACCGCGCGCTTCAAGTTGTCCGTGCGCGACCTCCATAGCTTCGCGTATGAGAGCTTCAAAGGATGCGGTCTCATATATATTGATTATGCGTCCTACACGCGAAAGTTCAAGAAGTTCATTCAGCAGTCGTTGCATTTTATTGACCGCCTCGCGAATGCGAAAAGCATCCCGTGAGAGCCGTTCCAGGTTGCCCGATGCAGCATCCTCTTCGAGATATCCGAGAAAACCATTGATTGTGACCAGTGGAGATTTAAGATCGTGCGAAACAGTATAAGTGAAGCGCTCAAGTTCGCTGTTCTTGTTCTCCAATTCACCGATCAATTTCTTGCGCTCGTTGAGTTCCTCTTGCAATGCTTCCTCGTCCAGTTGACGTTTTATAGCGGCACTGAGGACACCTGCCGCAATCTTGAGCGCATCTAGTTCAGCATTACTCCATTCACGCTCCTGTTCAAAATCGTCAAAACCAATTACTCCCCACTCTCTTTCATCCACAAAGATAGGAACTTCCAAAATTGCTTTTACACCAAAAAAATCCATACTTTCCTTTTCAATTGGATTAAATGTGGAAGAATTCCCCAGGCGCACATTGCCTTGTTTTAACGCTTCCACTTGTTCTTCAAAACCCTTCTGGTCAACCTTCGAATTTTGAAAATAAGGGCCGTCAAGATAACTTGGATAACCTGGTGCAGTCCACTCATATCGCATGGAAGTAACTAACTCGCCCTGTAAATCGACATGATCTTCAAAAAGATACGCGTGGGTCACGTTAAGGGTTTTCCCCAAACGTTCAAGCACTTGGTTAATGTTGATACGCCAATCTGATGTTTTCAAAAACTGTTCAGCCGCAAAGGTAACTGCCTCTAAAATCACTTCGCGTTCGCGCAACTGAGTTTCAGCATTCTCACGTTCCTTGAGCTCCTGTTTCAATTGATCCAAAAGGCTGGTCTTGTAGATAGCTGTTGCAGCTTGAACTGCCACATTCTCTATTAGTTGAATCTGATCTTTGGAATAGGCGTCAATTTTTACACTCTGTACAGAGAGAACACCGATCACTTCATCATGAACTACAAGGGGTACACCAAGGAATGTACGCAAGGCCAACTCGGTATCACCGACCGGCGCATATTGAGCTGTAATGGCCTCTGTCTTCATATCTGGAAAGTACAACGTCTTTTTGTTGTATATTACTCCACCCGTCAGACCTGGCCTTTCAGCAAGCTTGCGCGAAGCATGGTCGTGAGGTTGGCCTCTTCTAAAGAATATCGGGTAATCAACAACATCCGTCTTTTCGTTGTAAATGGCGACAAACAATGTATCCACCTGAACAAGTTTGATAATTTCAGCGTGAACTGTGAGCAAGGTATCATATAAATTTTTACCTGAGGCGAATAGGATGCCAAGTTGATACAACAGAGATATTTCATCCGCCCGCCTTTGAAGCATTGTATCGATCTGTCTTTGTTTCTCTATTTCAGAAATCGCTTGCCTATGAGTCTGGTTCTCTTCTTCAAGCCTTCCTACTCTCTTGAGCATCCGTATGACGATTGGCATGATAACAATGGGCACAAGCATCGCGTTGACCGTTCCAAGCAGGAGCAGATTAAGTTGAACATCGCCCCAAATCCAATAACTCACCAGAGCCGTGATGAGATTTGTAATCAAGACTGCCCCAACGACGGAAACCAATACAATCTGCCACGAATGACGCGTCAGGAAAAGGGCCTTTATCTTCTCTTTCATGGTCATCATTTATCACTTGCACGAGGAAGAGTAAAACAAAATGTTGACCCCTTGCCTGCCTCACTCTGGACCCAAATTCTGCCTCCGTGTACCTCAATGATTCTTTTCACAATGGAAAGACCAATGCCTGTGCCATCACTTTTAATATCCAACTTATTAAATAAACCAAAAATACGTTCGTGATGTTCCGCTTGAATCCCAATGCCATTGTCCTTAACATAAAGTATAGGCTTGCCATCTTCCTCACCCCGTTGTCCAATCTCAATGTATGGCTCTGTCTGATTTGCCATGAATTTCGCGGCATTATCTATTAAATTTTGCAAAACCTCTGCCAGCCTTTGTCTGTCGCCGAATACTGTTGGCAGGCCATCTTGGACATACACTGTGATGCCGCGTTCTATGATATGTCCATGTACAAGTTCAAGGACTTCATCAACCAGTTCTCCAAATGGAACAGCCTGCGATTCATTCATCAGACGGCCAATGCGCGAAAGTTCGAGGAGTTCATTCAAAAGTCTCTGCATCTTTTCTGTCGCGTCGGTTATACGTTGAATGTCAGATCGCAACCGCTCCTGGTTACCGGAGAGTGCATCCTTTTCCAAATAGCCGAGAAAACCGCGTATAGTAAACAGAGGTGACTTTAAGTCATGCGAGACCGTGTAGGTAAAACGCTCAAGTTCAGCATTTTTGGATTCCAGCTCGGCGATGAGGTTTTTTCGGGTGGCCAATTCAACTTGAAGGTCCGAGAAGAGCCGTGCATTTTCCAGGGTGATGGCAACCTGATTTGCATAGGTTACGGCTAATTGTGCGTGTCGCTCAGAGAACTGGTCAACACTATATCCATCCAAAGCGATGATACCGATTATGTCCCCTTTTACTTTCAACGGAACTGCCAGCCAGGCATGAATTCGATTATGCGGAGGTTCACTGAATTCTGGTACAGAAAGTTGAATATCCGCATACAACTTGTAGGGGTCATCTCCCTGGAGAACTGAATAAGAAGGCTCATACCTGTCAATGGTAAATTTCATGCCGATCTGATTCTCATCCTCGGGAAGCCCTCGCCCTCCAACAATTTCAAGAGCGTCGCCCTGCAATAATTGAACTGAGGCACTATTGTAGGGAACAACGCGTTCAAGCTGCTCTAAGATGCGCTCAATTGCGTCGGTTTTTTCAAGTGTTGCCGCGACAATGGCTGTACTTTCACGTAGGGTTTCAGCTTCAGCGTTTTTTGCTTCCAATTCAGCGATGAGGTCTTTCCTGGCCTCTAGTTCAGTGTGCAACTCATAAAACAAACTTGCATTCTCTAATGCAATGGCGACCTGGTTTGCAAATGTCACAGCCAGTTCAGCATGATGTTCTGTGAATTGATTCTTGCTTTTGCCATCCAGGGCAATCAACCCAATAATTTTTCCCTTGGTTTTTAACGGTACAGCCAGCCAGGAATTGACATAATTATCGCGTGGGTTTTTAAAATCCTCGAGCTCCTCCTGGACATTGTTATTCAATATATAGGGAAGGGATTCGGTAAGCAAAGGATAGGCCGAGTTATTTTCATTGACAGTCAGTATGGTTCCTGGAATATGGATTTCAGGCGGCAGATCTACACCCGCGATAATTATTTGCTGATTACCCTCCACCCTCCATACCGAAGCTGTATCATAAGGCACAACCCTTTTGATCTGAGCAAGGATTCGATCGATGATTTCAGCAAATTCAAATGTGCCAACAATGCTGGCGAAGCTTTCGCGCAGGGTTTCAGACTCTTTGTTCTTGAACTCCAGTTCATTGATGAATTTTTCCCGTTCCTGTTCGATTTGTTTGCGTGTGGTGATTTCACGAACGATGACAATAGCCCTATTGCCCGAAATTGCCATGACGCGCGCCTCATAACTGCGCGGCACTCCCCTCACGGGTAAAAGATATTCAAAAGCATGTAATTGTCTGGTTTCAATGGCGCGCCGAATCGCAAACATCGTTGGGGAGGCTATTTCAGAGGGCATCACATCCCGAACGTTTTTACCTAGAAACTCCTCGGGAGGGAGAAGCGTGTTAACATCCTGTGCATGAATAGAATCCAAAAAAACGCCATCGCTTGAAAATTCAAAAATCATATCGGGCATTGCTTCCAGCAGAGCACGAATGCGTTCCTCACTTTGACGCACAGCTTCAAGCATTTGCTTTTGGGAGCTCATGTCATAGAACATTGACATGACGCAGGGTTCTTCGCCAATATTAATCAACTCATAAAAAGCAATAGCAGACTTTTGGTTCCCACGTAGATCCGAAAATATGTAGTCTGGATTGTACAGTGAACGTGTTTCTTTAATACTCCGGACGAATTCTTCTCGTCGTTCCGGATGATCATCCCATAAACCCAGCTCGATATAATCGCGACCAATTGAAGTTTGGGGATTGTAGCCAGTCAGGTTCCAGTAGGCATCATTGGCATCCAACAGGCGGCCCTCTTCGAGAGAGGTAATGCAAATTGCCACCGGGCTGGACTGAAATACTTTGCGAAATCGCTCCTCGCTTTCACGTAGCGCTGCCTCTGCCGCTTTCTGTGCAGTAATATCCAGCAGAATACCCTGCCAATATTGTGGTTCGCCGTATTGGTCTTTGAGAAGAAATGCATCATCCCGCACCCAGACCACATGTCCATCTTTAGCAATATAACGATAGTCCAATATAAATCGCTCATTCCGCTGAGCAATCTCGGTCTCATTCATTACCCGCTCACGGTCCTCGGGGTGGATAATATCGTAACACAAGGAAGAATTTGTAATCCATTCTTCAGGTGAATACCCGAGCATAGTTTTCACATATGGACTGATATAGAGGGTCTCACCCGAATGATACTCATCTGTATAAACCACAGCCGGAATTTGCTCGGTAAGTGTCCGGTATTTCTTCTCTGATTGACTTAGTTTCTCTTCAGCCAGCTTGCGCTCTGTGATATCGCGCACGACTGCCACCATGATGGTTCTTCCACCCTGATCCAACATGCGTGCGCTGACCTCGACTGGAAATATCGTTCCATCTTTTCGCCGATAGGAGGATTCAAAAATCAATCCGCCCTTCTCCTGAATAAGTTCAACGCGCTTATGCCATACCTCCATATTTGGTATATGCTGTGCAATATCTATTACACCCAGATGGCGCAATTCATCGCTGCTGTAACCCAAGCTTTGATAAGCACTTTTATTGAAACCAATGTAGTGGCTGGTATGCGGGTCAATCATGAAAATGGCATCGTTACTTTCATCCATCACTTCTCTGAATTGAAGCAGCTCATCCTCTGCCTGTATACGCTCATGCAGTTCCTTTTGTAACAAGTCATCAACTTTTTGGCGTTGAATGGCCGAACCAAGAATATTTGCTGCGATGATCATAGCGTCCACTTCAACATTTGACCACTCGCGCTCTTGCAAAACATCATCAAAACCGATGATCCCCCACCACTCATTGTTGATAAAGATCGGCATATCCAGCAAGGCCTTTATGCCACGCATAGAGAAGAAATCCATTTCAATCGAAGTGAAGATACGTTTGTCCCCTATATAGGGTTTATTGTTACTGACAGTGTTATACCAACTCTCGAAGCCGAGTTCCCGAAGTTGGACATTTTTGAAAACAGGATCATCTGGATCGCTTGAGCAACCTGGCGCGATCCACTCAAAGCGAAGAGATGTAACCATTTCTCCATCTACTCCCATATGGTTTTCAAATACATAGGCATGACTGGCATTGATGGCCTGCCCTAATAGCTTAAGTACTGTATTGATATCTGTTTTCCAGTCGAGCGACTTTAGCAAAAGTTCTGCACTTTTAGACGCGGCTTCAAAAATGGATTCACGCTTGTGTAGATCCACCTCGATGTGCTTGCGTACATCAAGTTCCCTAGGCGTGCCGCGTAAGGCATCAAGGAAATACATAATCCGCTTCATGTCAATGTTGGATTATATATCACGTCAATTTAATAAGACCTAACAAAGTTCGAAGGTGCTGAGCGCATTAGGGTTCGTCTCTTCAGTAGGGTAAGAGCACCAAACATATTTACGTATGCGAAAACTCAGGGTGTACAGATCACCTTAAAGTTAGCTTGCCCAATTACGACATTCGGCACCATGGTCCGTACCTGTACGTAATAATCATTGACGCTATCCACCCGATAATAATCTTGAACCATCTTGGTCCCGCCTTCTTCGAACAATAGATTATTTTCAGGTGACGTTTTGCCAGTACTCGACTCCCAGCGCCAAATTACGATGGACGGCCCATTGGTGGTTATAAACGCGGTGATAATGACGCTTTGTGGAAACGCGTCGCAAGCAACGTTCAGCCCTGGCGGGTCCACGCTGACGTTTACGCTTGTTACCATTATCTCTGGTGGCTCCACCACTGGAAGCACCTCCACATTACCTACCGTGTCAGTCACCCCGGCAGAAAGCCAGCAGAGCGTGGACGGATCACTGGGATTCTTGACGTACCACCAGGACGAATCCTCGTTTTTGCCAATCATTTCTGCTTGCCTGCCTAGGTTCAAGGCGCCCGCAATACCGTATTGTGTGCCCGGTCCAAAGCGACAATTTACCGGTTGGTCTTTGGGTGAGGCGAGCAAAAGACTGGATGTGGATGTAGGCGCGATAGTGGGTGTTACAAGGTCAACTGCCAGCAACGTGTCAATCGGAACGGGCGTAGGTGTGGACGCGCTGGTTATCGGGATAACAAGGGTAGGCGTAGGGAAAGGCGTTTCGGTTGGCTGACTCCCCGGCATATTGCAAGACGAAGTCCCCAAAGCAAGTATAACAATAGCAATCCAAATCTGGCGTTTCATTACTCCTCCTTGTAAAATGAAATCCTAATCTGTGGCTTCAGTTATAGCAATAGCCCTTATGATATATATGGCGGCGTGATTAATAGACTCCAGTAGGTTTGGAAGTCTTTCCTCCTTGGAGCATTCATTTATTTTCTCGCAACCCTTACATCATGACTATCGTAGATATAGTGCATCAAAGTGACCAAAGGAGGTCAAAATGTCTGGTGGTATTCTTGTACTGGCGGGTTTGGTCGTACTAGGCATCCTGGTATTGTTTCTGCTTTCAGGCATTCGCTTCATCCCCAATACCCGTATCGGCATCGTCGAAAGACGGTTCAGCCCGAAAGGTTCGATTAAGAGCGGCTTCATCGCCCTGAACGGTGAAGCTGGTTTTCAGCCCAAGGTTTTGCGCGGCGGTCTACATTACCTGCCGCCGATCCAATATGTTGTGAGAATGGCTCCACTGGTGACCATTCCACAGGGAAAGATCGGCTACATCTTCGCACGTGATGGTAACCTACTTGGGCCGGCACAAGCGCTGGCATCCAATGAGGCAGTTAGTGATTTTCAGGATGTGGAGAGTTTTCTCAAAAATGGCGGTCAGCGTGGACCTCAGCGCCGCATCCTGCGTGAAGGGACGTACGCCATTAACCTGGTGCAGTTCATCGTTCTGACAGACGAGCGCGTTTACTCCCTGCCTCTCAGTCGCGAAGAGATGCAAGTCATTCAGAGCATGGCGGCTGTCATTGCCGAGCGCAAAGGATTTACACCCGTCATCATTAAAGACACGGATGATAAGATCGGCATCGCGACCGTTCATGACGGTCCGTCTCTGGCGCAGGGCGAGATTATTGCGCCTGTTGTCGGCGATGACCCGAAGAATGAAGAAACCTATCACAACAAATTCCAGGACCCCGATCGCTTCCTGAAGGCTGGCGGCTTCCGTGGCCGTCAACTACAAGTGTTGGTGGAAGGCACCTATTATGTGAATCGCCTCTTTGCTACCATCGAAATGATTCCAAAGACGGTGATCGAAGTTGGAAATGTAGGTGTCGTCGTTTCGTACACCGGTGAAACTGGCCAAGACCTTTCGGGTGCAGAATATCGTCACGGCGAATTGGTAGCGCGCGGTCAACGTGGTGTCTGGGAAGAGGCACTCCTGCCCGGCAAATACGCGTTCAACACCTACGCGGGGAAGGTTGTTTCCGTGCCGACCACGAACTTTATCCTTAAATGGATTCGCAGCCAAAGCGGTGCACACAAGTTCGATGAAAACCTGACCGAAGTTTCGCTCATCACCAAGGACGCGTTCGAACCGTCCCTTCCTCTATCCGTTGTTGTCCATATTGACTACAAAAAAGCTCCCTTGGTGATCCAGCGTTTTGGCGATATCAAGCGCCTCGTTGAACAGACCCTCGACCCTATGGTCGCGGCATACTTCAAGAACATCGGTCAGACACGCACGTTGATCCAGTTATTGCAGGAACGAAGCGACATCCAGCGGATTGCCAGCCAGGAGATGAAGGAAAAGTTCCAGCATTACAACCTTGAATTAGAGGAGGTGTTGATCGGCACACCCTCCTCACCTGAAGACGATGTTCAAATCGAAACCATCCTCACCCAGTTACGTTCACGACAAATTGCTGAGGAACAGGTAGAAACCTATGGACGACAGGAAAAAGCCGCAATCAAAGAACGTGAGCTCCGCGAAGCGGAGTCGCGCGCCCAAATGCAAACGAACATGACCCAGGCTGAGTTGAACATCCAAATCCAGTCGAACCAGGGTAAAGCTGAATATCAGCGCTCCATCCAGCAAGCTGCGCAGATCCGTGCGCTAGCAGAGGCAGAAGCTGAGAAGATCGCACGCGTCGGTATCGCCCAGGCACTTGCCACGGAAGAGCAGGTCCGTGCGTATGGTGGACCGCAGTTCCAGGTCACACAAACGGTGCTCAACCGTTTTGCTGAAGCCATTCAACAATCCCGCGTTGATGTTGTTCCCCGCGTTGTCGTTGGTGCTGATAAGGAAAGCGGTTCAGGCAACATCATGGAAGCGCTGCTTGCCATGTTACTCTCCGAACGCTTCAGTGCCCTTGCCAATGATGGGCAAAGCAAACGCTCCGAGGAGGCCGAGCAACTTCGATCTGAAATTCGCAAGAGTATGACAACAAAGACTATAGAGATAGATAAAAAGGAATAATATAACATTATAGGGACGGGTACCCTCGTGGATGCCCGTCCCTACAATATCATTACTGAAAGAGCACAGAGGAATCGCCAAGTGGAACAACCCTGGGTCTCATTTTTCAAACAGGCAGATACTTTCAATATGATATGTTTGTGGAAATAAATCGAATGGCGTTACGTCTCTTAGTTTATAACCCCCATTAATAAACCGCGCCGCGTCGCGCGCGAGTGTGGATGGGTCACAGGATACATATGCAATCATTTGTGGATTTAGTTTTATGATTCCATCAATGACTTGTTTATCAAGCCCAACACGTGGTGGGTCAACAATCACGTAGGATAAATTGGCAATTCGCCCGCCTAAACTTGGCAATATATTCTCAGCCAATCCCTCATAAAGCTCCACATTATCGAATTCATCGAGATTGACCTCAAAATCTTCGCAAGCAGATTCGGAGGATTCGATCCCAATGATCCGCTCACATTTCGTTGCAAAGAACGCGCTGAATAAACCTACGCCACAATATATATCGATAAGAGTTGAAGATTGAGTAACTGGTAGATTGGCAACTAAGTGGTTCACCATCTTCTCCGCCATTACTGTGTTCACCTGAAAGAACGAGCCCGTAGAGACTTTGAAGTTACGGTCAAGCACGCGAATTACAACATGATCATTCCCCGCAATGACCACTGTATTCTCTTCATACAAATGAGTAACGGAAATTTCTGCTTTGATTTCGAGTTCAGGTGGCTCAGGCGTATCTGATTCAAGAATCAGCATCAAATTATCTTTGCCCGCGCGAATTGAAACACGCTCGACGTTTGTATTAGGCTCGAATTCAAGCTGAGGCCAAAGGTTATTGATCGGCAGTTCAGGGAGATGACATTCAGTGATCGGCATTCCCCTCACCCCTGCCCCCTCTCCCAGTGGGAGAGGGGAAATGTAGCCCAATTTTCCATCGGCTGTCAGATGGAATTGCACATGATTGCGATAATTCCAGGGGTTGGGACACGCGACCATTGGACTGACAGGTGGATTCTCGATTTTGCCAATTCGTTTTAACTGGTCTATCAGTATTTCAGTTTTTACAATGAGTTGTTTTTCATAGGGGAGATTTTGATAATGGCAACCGCCACATTCTCCAAAATGTTTACACTTTGGGAGAATGCGCTCTTCCGATGATTCAAGAATATCAACAATTTCCGCACGCGCAAAATTTTTCTTTTCCTCTAGTAGCCTGACCCGTACTTTTTCCCCGGGCAGCCCAAACGGGACAAAGACGGCTCGCCCGTCAGCAAGACGTCCCATTGCATTGCCGCCGTAGGTATGTTTTTCAAGAAGAAGATCGAATTTTTTTAGTGTATCAACGCTGCATAACATTCAAAACAGCCTGCACAATTTGTGCAACTTCTATA
>Ga0081539_10000597_pt1 | contig 73805 bp, 76 predicted proteins | sample TabmetS4T2R2_FD_71023 | JGI IMG/M metagenome (GOLD analysis project Ga0081539, IMG submission 71023) | Tabebuia heterophylla rhizosphere microbial communities from the University of Puerto Rico - S4T2R2 | ecosystem: Host-associated > Plants > Roots > Rhizosphere ...
CAGGTTCTGGTCGGCATCCGCCCTCCTTCGCTCTCTGCAAGAACAGTGACCTCTCTAGCCTAACTCCTTCTTTTTACAAGGGTCTAAGTGCGTTTCCCGTGTCCCTCTAGGGCCTCACCAATTCGGCGATGCAAGCTGAGGCGTTCGATCGTAGCAATTCCTTCGTACAGCGTTTCTTGAATCAAAGCGTGTGTGAAGTTGTAGCGTCCCAGATTGTGTGGCACAGGAACAACCAGCCAGGCCTTTAGCGCTTCATCCAGTACTTCCAAGACGGAGTGCTTAGTTTTACTCTCTTCACCCGGTCCGTTTCCTCCGAGGGGAGTAGAGGCCGTCCGCAGCCTTTCGTCCTGATCGGTAACCGCTTCCAGGACCTGCAAACGAAATTCACGGCCAATTACTGCCGTTACGGTCAGCAGCCGTCGACATGGAGGCGAGACGGTCTGCAGGCGCTGTTCGATGACACTGCGCACCGTCGGCGGCAGGACAGGACGTGAGGGCTGCGAAATGTCGCGTGAAGCAGCTCCCTGTTCGGTACTGAGGAGACGCACCACCTCGGTCATGAAAAAGGGGTGTCCTTCGGTGCGTTGAAAGACCGCTGCAATGACCTCAGCGGACAGCGGGAATGACTTGGGCAAGGTCAGCAGCTCCTGCTTCCATCTCTGTACGTAATTGTTGAACATCGCTCTCGCTGACATAGGTCCGCATAATCTGCACCCAGGGCCAGTACGGGGCAATGACATTAAGTTTACGCGAGTATCCGTTTGCCATATTTTGCAAACCGCAGGCGATGGGCCGCCGAGCGTTTGCGGCGCGGGTACTGTCGGCCCGGACGCTGGCGGGTCGGGGTAGTCAACAACAGGCGCTCAATGGCGGCCAAGGTGGACGCGGGCGAGCGCCGTGTGTCGGCCAATAATTGCACGATATGTTCCAAAACGGTCACATAACTCACGGCCCGATTGACCTGCGGCGCATAGCGGCATTGGCGCGTCTCTCCCTGGGCCGTCAACGCGGCTTGGGCTGGCTTGGTCAGAATACTCTCCAAGGTGGCCAAGAAGATCACGCCATAGAAATCTTGCTTGATGGTTTGGCCACTCTGGCCACTAAACCGCTCGACCTCAAAAATGTTCTTCAGGCGATCATGGTCCGTTTCATGAGTCCAGCGCCAGCCATACACCACCTTAAACGCCGCGGTGGGATAGGGCTGGGCATCAAGCAAGTCCGTGCCGAGCACTTCCACCTCGCCATTGGGCAAGCGCACTTTGAGCAAGCGCACCCGCAGTGTCGTCGGCAAGTGGTGCTCCGCTACATAGGGCCGTGCCTTGGACGTGACCGCCAGCGTCACCACCCGCTCCTGCGCGCGAGCCGCCCAAAACGCATTGACCGCCGTGAAACTCTGGTGAGGAAAGCGAATCACAAAGTGACATCCCCGCGCCACCAGTGTTGCCAGCACACTATAGTCGGCATAGGCCCGATCCCCGACCAGCACGTCTCCGGCCCGCGTCACCGCCAAGTGCGTGCCAAACAGCAAGTTCTTCTCCGCCTGCTTCGGCCCCAGTGTGGCGCTCAAGCCAATGTCGTTGCGCAGATCATAGAGCACCGAAGCCAACGCTTGCACTTGCTCCCCGCCCGCGTGTTGATTGGTCTGCACGCTAAACTCTCGCCGGGTCTCTTCGCTATCGGGCAGATTCAGATAACTCCCATCTATCCCCAAGAGGCGGTGCCCCTGCCAAAGGATAACCTCGTGGTCCGCGCCATAGCGCGTGTAGAATTCCTCGCACGTCACCGCATTGAGATGCACGAATACCTCCGGCTGCACCTTCTGCCGCGCCTGACTGTACGCACTCGCCGTCACCACATCCCACACCCGCCCCAGCGTACTAAAGAACTTGTTCACGGCCGTCTGCAGCGACACCTTCTGTCCTCGCAAGATCAACACAATCACTATCGGCCACGTCAACACCCGCACCCGCGTGAAATCCGTTGCCTGCACGCGAAACCGCGGCATGACGTCAGCAGCGCGCAATTCCTTCTTCAAGCGGCGAATAAGCGATTCGTTTTTTTCTCCATCATCTCTCCTACTTACGGCAGCCGTGAGGGAAACACGACGGCTGCTGTTAACTTAATGTCATTGCAGTACGGGGGTGCACCGTCGCTCTCCGGGCAACGCCCGATCAAGACATGCACTTTCCGCACCTGCGCGTACGGTATAAGTTCGGTTGCCAAGCGTGTTTTGCCGATGCCCGGCTCTCCGAGGAGCACCACCGCACGTCCGTATCCTGTGAGCGTCTCTTCAAGCCCTGTACGCAGTAGGTCCAACTCCCATTCGCGCCCGACGAACACCTCCCGTGCCAGGCGATCACTCGGCAATACGCTACTCATAATGGGCCACCATGGCACTAATCATGACTTGAAGGAATACGGGGAATTGCTCTCTCAGCTCTGAAGAATATCGAGAGATAGATTTTCTCTAATGAAAGTCATTACACCCATGCATATTGGGTTTGCATCGCGTACTTCCCCCCACTCTCAAGAACCTCGCCGTGAGTGACGATGATTCGGTCAAAGTCCCACTCCTGTATACGAGCAAGCGAGGAGCGGAGAGCGACACGATCTTTTACTAGAGTACGAAAGATGCGCGACGGGCCAAAGTGGCCATAGGCACCGTTGAGCCGCATAAAGAGCCGCGTAAACCATGAATCAGAGTGGCGAATATAAAAGGCGAGGTCAGTAAGGATGAGCGTGCGACTTGTACGATGAAGAAAAACGACCTCTTGGAGTTTCGGCGTACCGCCGACGAGGTGTTGAACAAAGTCGTCGCGCCATAGCGTTGGTGGCTCGTCACTTAATATATTGTACGTGAATGCACCTTTGATTTTCGCCGGTAAGGCGGGAGAAACATATACTGCCGCTTGAGGAAACGCTTCGACATTCTGAGAGAGATATAGATGATGCATGGCATTTGATGCAACGAGTGCCTGCACGGGACCGAGCGCTGAGATCTCAGCCGTGAGTGCCGGTTGGAGCGGACCAGGGGAGTGCAGCCATACGCCTCCACTGGTCAGTCGCACCACGGTCGTGCGCGTACCAAGCTGTAAGCCGCCTACCCGCAGCGGATGATCAATCATCCACAGCTCATTGGCAACGGAACGCAGTTGCGCCATGATTCCTCCCTGACCAGAACGTGAATACATAGAATAAAGTATATTGGGAAGCCGTAGGCGTAGTGTGCGCTGTGCGCACGAATGAGCTGCCCTCACCCTTGCGCAAAAAACATTTGCTCCCTACAAAGATGAACGTGACGGATCAGATCACAACTCCACAATTACCTCATGCACCAGAGTATGCTCCATACAAGAGCGGGCAGTTCCGTCTGGTGATGGGGCTGCTTCCGCTTGATTTGCATGACTGGATTGAACCGGATGAGTATATGGCAGTGGAGTTGGCTGAAAAAGAGCAGCTGTTACAAGAACGGCACCACGAAGTTTTTGCCGTATTACCTGAAGCCGCTGAGGGCTCGGCTGAAGTCCTAGCACTGCTTGGCCTGCATCTTCCGGCGCGATTTCCCATGCTCTTCCGACGCGAAGGGAACGTATTGCGCCATCTTGTCACTCGACAATCCTGGGACCTCTCACAAGATGCGTTGCATCCGCTAGACCTGGCCGGCCGGTTGGTACAGGAAGATTTGTGTCTGATGAGGTTCAACCCGGAGAGTAGGCTCTATCACCTCGTCGGCGTTTCACTCTGTTTCCCTACGCGTTGGCGATTCGCCGATAAACTGGGGAAACCGCTCAACCTAGTACATGAACCGGTGCCGGGTTATGAGAAAGAGCTGGCCTCGACCATGGACCGCTTCTTCGAGCGGCTCAAAGTCGACAAGCCGGTATGGCGCGCCAATTGGGGACTGGTAGATGACCCGACCTTGTTCCAGCCGACCGGACACGGACGCAAAGGGCTCAATCCGGACATCACGATCGAGAACGCTGGTGATAAACTGTGGTTGCGTATGGAACGACAAACCCTGCGCCGCTTGCCGAGCACTCATGACATTCTCTTCACCATTCGTGTCCATGTGCGACCGTTGCACCAATTAGCGACTCGTCCGGAGCGCGCCGCTGAGTTGGCCGCGACGATTCGCTCGATGCCGGAGCCCATGCGACTGTATAAAAGCTTGCCGCCGTTTCTTGATGCGGTGTTGGGATGGCTTGATCGGGTCGCGTCGTCACAGTCTGAAAACTCATGAGCTTGTGTAAGGAAAACCCTTATGAATGAAATCGACTTCCACGGAAAGAATGTTCTGGTCGTTGGCGGCTCGAGCGGCATTGGCAACGGCATCGCCCGCGTGTTTCGCAATCACGGTGCCAATGTATTTGTCAGTGGCACCCGTGCGTCGGCAGCGGACTACAACAAAGACGACGGATCAGATTTCTCGGGGATGACCTATTTTCAGTGGGATGTGTCGGACGACAAGATCGTCGAGAATCTTAAGCCACCATTTGCCTCGCTCGATACACTCGTGTTATCTCAAGGCACGGTGATGTACAAACGCGCCGAGTTTCAGATGCCGAACTTCCGCAAGGTGATCGATGTCAACTTAATGAGCGTGATGAGCTGCTGCATGAAGTTCTATGAGATGCTGAAAGCAACCAAAGGCACTGTCGTCATCGTCGGCTCTGGTGCCAGTTTCCACGCCGTGTTCGGCAACCCAGCTTATAGCGCGAGCAAGGGTGCATTGGTAACTTTCACCAAGTCACTCGCCGAAGCCTGGGCAACCGATGGTATCCGTGTAAACGGCATTGCTCCAGGATTGGTGGCAACCAAGATCACTAAAGTAACTTGGGATCATCCGCGACGCTACGAAGACTCACTGAATGACATACCCCTCCATCGTTGGGGAACTCCAGAGGAAATGGGAGGAGTCTCTCTCTTCCTCGCGTCACCGTTGTCGTCATATGTCACTGGACAGATGATCATCATCGACGGTGGGATGAGTTTGTCATAGCAAGAGGAAATGGGATAAAGGTGGAAAAACGTGAGGGCATGCTCTCTCCATATTCTCTTTCCTCATTATCCTTTATCCACTCCCCTTCCCCTCTTCACCCTTGTTCCTCTGAACTCGGGGGATAGCCGGTGCTTACCGTCGTTCACTACAGCGATCCCAAGAAATCAATCGTCCGCTCAAATGCCCCTGGTTCAGCGTGAAAAACGAACGCACAGAGGTCAGTCACGCCAATATCTTCAAGTCGTTTCAATTCCCCTTTCACCGTTGTCGGGTCGCCAACAAGGGCTACCTCAACCGGTTCTACGGCACCGCCGCGATCGAGCATGGTGCGATAAGCGGGCAGGTCGCGATAAACAGCAAACACTTTGGCTGCGACGTCGTATGCTTTGGTTGTGTCATTGGCGATTGCGATTGGCATCCCAGCGATCACTCGTGGTGCAGCATTTCCTGCCTCACGTGCGGCAGTCGTGAGGCGTGGCACGACGTGTTCTTTGAGGGCTTTGTGACCGGCCATCCAGGTCAACGTTCCAGTGGCCTCGCACCCACACAAGGCCAGCATTTGCGGCCCGAGTGCGGCCATAATGATCGGGACTGGAGTTGCTCCCGGTGCCTTCAGCTCTAGGTTCACGCGATACTCTTCGCCGCGGTACTTCACCGGTTCCCCGCGCAAGAGCGGTTTCAGCACGGCAAGATATTCTTTCATGTGGGAAACTCGGCGAGCATATGAGAGCCCGAGCATCTTCTCGATCACAACTTGATGAGAGAGACCGATTCCCAGCGTAAATCGTCCGCAACTGGCTGTTTGCGTGGTCAGCGCTTGCTGGGCCATAGCATACGGGTGTCGAGGGTAGGTCGGCACGACAGCCGTGCCTAACTCGATGCGTTTGGTTTCACGTCCGACGATACCGAGGACGTTGATAGCGTCATAGGCAAAGATATTTGCCATCCAGCCAGACGAAAGACCTGCTGCTTCGATTTGCTGCGCCCGTTGAATAATCTGATCTAGCGTTGGTGATTCACCTGCACCTTCGCCGATCATCATACCGATCCGCATTGCTCGCACTCCCTTTGGCGGAAATTTCTTATCGGCACTGCACCATAGCAAAGGAACTGTGCCAAGACGATGGACCTACAGCGAGAACTTTGCTACAGGCGGAGAACCCTGTGAGGAGGAAATGTATGAAATTCGGTCTGCTGTACATTCCAGACTATTATCCGGCGCGTCATCAATCGGCAACACAATACTACGGCGAAATGATGACCCAGATTCAGTACGCAGAGGAACTCGGCTTTGACGGCGTGTTTTTTGCCGAACATTATATTGGTGGGTATTCGTTTCCCTCACCGCCAGTGTTTGCAACCGCAGTGGCGCAGCGGACCAAGCGTATTCGTTTGGGGACCGGTGTCACACTTCTCCCGCTCAACAATCCGATCCGCACGGCAGAAGAGTATGCCATGCTCGACGTGCTCAGTAGTGGCCGCCTCGACTTCGGCGTTGGCCGTGGGGTGCTTAAAGCCGAATATGAACTCTTTGATGTTGACGAAGCGGAAAGCCAAGGGCGATTTCACGAAGCACTGGAAGTGATTCTTCAGGCATGGACGCAAGAGTCCGTGTCGCACAAAGGGAAATACTATACTGTGAACGATGTGCTTTCCTTACCCAAACCAGTGCAAAACCCACATCCACCGATTTGGGCGGCGTGTGCATTTACTCCGGACAGCTTCACTTGGGCCGGGGAAAAAGGCTTCCATGCGATGCTGACTCCGTTTGCCTATCCACGTCACGAAGAGTTACAAGCAAAGCTCGAATTGTACTGGTCAGCCATGAAGAAAGCCGGACACGACGCGACGAGCCGAGAGGTTCTTGGTGTGTATCACTTATACGTGACAGACACCGATGCACAGGCACACGAAATTGCTGGCAAGCATTTTATGCAATACTTCCGTTTCTTTGCAGGATTAGATAGCAAAGCAGCCTTTCAGTCGAAGGATTACGAAGTGTACAAAGGCGGCTTGACAAAAGTGATGGGAGGCGCGACCTACCAGGATCTCGATAAAAACGATTGTATGATCTTTGGCAGTCCCGAAAGGTGTGTCCAACGGCTCCGACGTGCACAGAAAGACTATCGCTTAACTTATCCAATTTTTGAAGTGAATTTCGGCGGCTTTCCTCACGAGCAGGTGATGCGCTCACTTGAGCGCTTTGCCAAAGAGGTAATGCCGTATTTACGAGGCTAGACGCGGAATACAGGTCAGGGAATCACGCAACACGTAACACGAAATACGTAATGCGTGTTACGTGTTGCGTGATCTTTATCCTCTGTGTTCTGTATTATTCCTCAGCGATTCACCTGCACCGGCGGTGTCGTCTCGCTCAAGCGCTTCAGGATCTCTTCGTCTGTCATCTTGAGGACCGCACGATTCTCAGGTGGAAATTCCATCATCAGTTTGCTCTTCTCAGGGGCGACCTGTGGGACTTTGCCACCCTTTGATTCGAAGGCCGCAGGCGCTTTGTAGCGCTGCAATTCTTCTGGTTTGATCCCTGCCAGTTTGCACACCTCAGGGTCGATCCAGGCTTCGGCGTCAATTGCTTTCCCTTCCGAAGTGGAGAACTCTAACATCAATCCTTCAGGACCAGCAAAATAGATCGACTTGCAGAACCCATGATCGATCGGGCCCATAACCCAATAGCCGCGATCACGCACGCGATCACGCATGGCCATGAGGTCGGCTTCGGTATCAACGTTCATGGCGATGTGTTGCATAGCCCCAGGTGCAACTGGTGACGCAGTCCACGCTGGATGCGAGACACCTTTGATAGGTTGGATCTCGCCAACTTCTGGCCCTTGCACAAAGGCGATCGAAGAACTGTCGCCCATTTTGAGGAAACTGTGGAAGGTATTTTTCACTCCATGCATCCAATAAAGTGCGACGAGTTCCATGCCGCAGACGTCGGTAAAGAACTCAATCTGTTTTTTGATGTCCTTAGTGCAGAGTGCCAGGTGATGAATGCCGTTCGGTAGACCCATGATTCGCCTCCTTAAGAAATATAAAGATGACTGCAGAATGTGAGAAATATAAAGGTAGCATTCCACTTGCCTCACGGGAAATCAAGTCGGTAACGCCGCTCCTGGCCTGCAATAGATCTGGTCGGAGGAGTTTGTTAGAGGCGGAGAGAACGGGTAGTATCAGAGCGGGGAGAATAACCCATGTCTAAACAAGACGATCTCATGCGCGCCTGGGTGCGATATCCTGAACGCTGGCAACAATTGTGGAACGTGTGTAAGCGAGGAGAGGGACGCTACACGCGCGGGGTATTTGTGGTGAAAGGCAAAAGCGAAAAACCGCCATTGCAGAAAACCCAAGGGCAGATCATTGCCGAGATGCTGAAAAGCGAGCCGATGGGATACCTCTCGTAAATGGCCTTTGGGGGCGTAAGCAAACACGCAACAGAGGCACGTAACATGTAATACGTGGTGCGTGTCTCGTGATCCACGATTCGTGACATGACTTCTATAACCAAACAACTGGATGCTGAACATCTCGCCCCTCTTCTCCTCAGTTTTGTCAAACGTTCCACTCACGCCTGGCAGGTGCAGATCACAGACCTGCGTCTGCTCACTGGTGGTGCGTCGCGGCAGACGTGGTCGTTTGACGCAAGGATCGAGCACGCGAATGGACAAGCGAAGACGCTTCCACTGATCTTGCGCAGCGATCCTCACGAAGGCCCACAATCAGTGATGAATCGTACGCTCGAGTTTCACATTCTTGAAGCCGTCTATGCCGAAGGTGTGTTAGTGCCCAAGCCATACTTTCTGGGTGACGATAGCTTGGGCGTGCCGTTCTTCATCATGGAACGCATCGAAGGTGAAACGATTCCCCGTCGCTTGTTCCGTGATCCGAGCTTTAGTCAGGCACGACAAGTGATGGCGCAGCAGCTTGGTGCCTGGCTCGCACGCATCCATCGGGTGCCGATCGAGAAATATCGCCTCGCCGGACTTTCGGCTCCACAAAATGGGCGTTCACCGGCTGAAGAAGAGATTGTGCGCTTTGAAGAGATGTACGCGACTATGGCGCGCGAGCCGCACCTTGCGTTTGAGTTGGCGTTCCGCTGGCTGCGACAACATATGCCGACGAAGCAAGAACAGGTGCTGGTGCACGGTGACTATCGTATGGGCAACGTCATCTTCGGTCCGGACGGTGTGCGATCGATTCTGGACTGGGAACTCACGCATATTGGTGATCCACTCGAAGATCTCGGCTGGATGTGTGTGCGCTCGTGGCGCTTTGGTAATGATGAATTACCAGTTGGTGGCGTTGGCAAGCGTGAAGATTTTTGGCGCGCCTACGAAGACGCTGGTGGATACCCTGTCGATCCGACACGCGTCCATTTCTGGGAAATCTTTGGCAATCTGCGTTGGGGCATCCTGTGCCTGACGCTGACGCAGCCGTTTCTCGACGGGCTCAATCCGAGTGTCGAACTGGCGGCGATTGGCCGTCGCACGGTCGAAACTGAGTGGGAATTGCTCCACCTCATGGAGGAATAATGCAAGATCGTCCGACCGTTATAGAGTATTTACAAGCAGTGACCTATTTCCTTGATGAAGAGGCAGTCCCTCATCTCACCGGCTCGCGACAGTTCTATGGTCGCGTGGCAGCCAATGTCCTTCGGGCAGTCATGCGCGAATTGGAAAATGACGAGCACGACCTCTTTGCCGAGTGGGAACGCCTCAACCAACTCCTGTCGCCAATGGACCGCCCGGCTTCGCAGGCTGAACTGCGCAAAGCCATTCGGCAACGAACCGATGAATTATGTCGACGGATTCGGCAGGGGGATGCCGATGCAGGTCCGTATCGGCAACGGGTGCTTGCGCATGTGCGAGAGTCCGTGCGAGAGAAACTACTAGTGAACAATCCGCAATGGATCAACCGCCCAGCCTCAACTTGCGCTTGATTGGGTACGGCGAATCACTTAAGTTGCCACGTGTTGCTTACAATTTATAGTTTTCGTCACTCAACGAGAAAAGAAGGGTTTCTATGCGTATAATGCTGATCTTTTTGCTAACCGCGAGGTTTCTTTTTACTAGCCTCCCAGTATTTGCCGCTGATCCGACGACTGATGACCAAAAGACTCTCTATGCACTTGGCCTGGCAATGAGCCAGTCTTTAAGCACGTTTAACCTCAGCGAGGCTGAATTGGAAATAGTGAAAACCGGACTGACGGACGGCGTGCTCAAGAAAACGCAGAAGGTCAACCTGCAAGAGTTTATGCCCAAAGTCCAGCAATTACAGCAGACACGTCTCGCGGCCTCGTCTGAGGTTGAGAAAAAAGCAGGGGCGGAATTCCTTACCAAAGCCGCGGCAGAGAAAGGGGCAGTCAAGACTGATTCCGGACTCGTGTTCTCAACCATCAAGGCTGGAAATGGTGCCTCCCCAAAGGCTACGGATACTGTCAAAGTGCATTATCATGGAACGTTGATCGACGGCACGGTGTTCGACAGCTCAGTGCAACGTGGGCAACCGGCGACGTTTCCTTTGAACCAAGTGATCCCATGCTGGACAGAAGGTGTACAAAAGATGAAGGTCGGTGAAAAAGCGCGTTTGGTTTGTCCTTCTACGATTGCCTATGGTGATCGTGGTGCTCCACCAAAGATCAAGCCCGGCGCAACACTTGTTTTTGAGGTCGAATTATTAGGCATCGAAAATCCGACTGAAGGCAAGAAGTAGCTCCCGAAAAGTTTCTCGGTCCTAGTTTCTGGTTTCTTGTTTTTGTCCAAAGCCCAAAGTCTTTTTTCTCTTGACTCCTAATTATTTTTCAACGCCCTCTCCCTGTTAAGGAGAGGGCAGCACAAACGCAGTGAGTGCGGGTGAGGTACAAGGTGCAAGCGGATTACCCACACGCCAATGCATACACATCCTGTTTTGCCGCCGGGAGTGGATACTCAGTCCAGGTTTTTCCTCCATCTTGAGTGCCAATGACTTGCCCCTTGCGCGTAGCACCATAAACAACTTGTGAATCGTTTCGACTCAACGCGACCGTCATCATCGTGCTCTTGACGGTCACATCGTGATCAAAGCGTTGCCAACTCTGTCCCAGATCAGGACTACGGTACAGTGAGCCGGCATTGCTCATTGCTGCGGGACTGAGGGCCGCATAGAGCATATTGGGATCATGGGGTGCGACTTGAATATCGCGCGCATACGAGAGTGGCGAATGTCGCCAAATTTCCATTTCTTGCCACGTCATGCCACGATCCGCACTGCAAAACAGCCCCATACGTGTCGCAAGAAACACCGTACCTGGTCGTGCGGCACTCACACTCAATGCATGTGAATCCATCATCCCTTCGGCTTGAGTATCACTAACGAGCTGACTTTTGAGATGATCCTGCTCAGTGAACTTGAGCAACTCTTGCGTACAATCATCCCAGGTTTCTCCGCCATCAAGGCTACGAATGACGCCTCCAACTTCAAGCCCAGCGTAGATCTCATTGGCATTGCTAGGGTCTACAGCCAGGCGAATTACGCGACACGGGAATCCCATCTTCACCATTCCTACTGGTTCAATGCTGGGTAACTTTCGCCAACTGTTTCCCCCGTCATCACTACGGTAAATCGCTGGCGGCGCTGCGCCCACGTAAAGTGTTTGCGGGTTCTGTGGATGAAACAGGATCGACCAGATCACCATTCCGGAATCAGGAAGATTCAGCCGCTCCCAGTGATCGCCACCATCGGTACTGCGGTACGGGCCGTCCTGGGTGCCGATATAAACAATCTGTGAATTTTGTGGATGGATAGCAATGGCCCGGATTTCTGCCTTTTCAGGCAATCCGTTGCTTAAGTGCTGCCATTCTCGACTACCAACGGTTTGGCGGAACAGGCCACCAGGTTGGTCAGTCGGACTCGCTCCACTCCACGGTGCCGCTCCAGCATAAACATAGTGCGTCATGATATTGCCCTCCTTTTCACCGGAGAAAGTTATAAAGCAATCACAGAACTCATTCACCACAGACAGAGTGCGTTTCGTCTCACCCTACACCTCGAAATGTAGCTTTTTATTCCCCAACGTCAACTGATACAAGGTGTTTTGGCGTTGGGTCACCAACCGCAACTCGCACCAGCGTATGAAGGAACCGGTTAATTTTTTCTTCCGGTTGTCGCGCGAATTTCATTTGCGCAATCATATGCGCTGAACCAAAGAGAAGGTGCGCTTCGTCGCTTGGGTCGAGCGCCGTCGAAAGCGATCTTTCCAGCTGTCCACGGCGGATAGTCGTTTCTATCATTTTCACCACGCGGTCCTGAAACTGCAGATACCGCGGCCACACTTCATCCCGGATGGCGGTACTCCAATCGAGCCAGACCCGAGCATAATCTGGGTGCGAGTCGACCGAGTCAGCAAACGTCTGAGCGTGATTGAGCATCACCTGCGGTGCAGGAAGCGACTTCTGATGCATCTGCTCAGCCATAGCACAGTAGAAACGTTCAACCTCATCGAGCACCGCGCTCACCAAATCCGCCCGCGTCGGAAAATAGAAGAACGTCGTCGCCACGGAAACCCCGGCCTCTTTGGCAATTTCCGCATGTCGCGCTTCCCCAAGTCCCCGTCTTGCGAACACGCGTAAGGCGCACGCGAGCAATTGCGCACGTCTTTCTACCGGCGTTAGGCGGCGTGCCCGCAGACGTTTGGCTTCGATGACTGGTAAATCACTGTCAGTGATAGTCGGATTCAACATGCCTTTTGCTTTCCCTTCTACATTGACAACAGTGACCATATTCTCTATTGATAGATTTATCAATAAGAAAGTGACCGAATAAGGAGGCGTGCATGAAGTTCACGTGGTTCAACCTGATGCCATGGCCATATCTGCCGGATGATTTTCGCGAGAAACATCACTCAGTGTGGGTTGATATTCCAAATAAGTTGTACGACCCGCAAAAGGGCCATTTTGTTTATCATCAATACATGGATCAACTCGAATATGCCGAGCAGGTCGGCTTCGACGGCATCGGCTGCAACGAGCACCACCAAAACGGCTACGGACTCATGCCCTCCCCCAACATCATTGCTGCAGGATTATCTCGGCGTACCTCAAAGGCCGCGATAGCGGTGATCGGTAACTCCCTTGCTCTTTACAATCCACCTATCCGTGTTGCCGAAGAATTCGCCATGCTGGATGTGATCTCTGGTGGACGTTTGCTGGCCGGGTTCCCGGTCGGCACCTCGATGGATACCAATTATTGCTATGGACAAATTCCTGCCTTAACTCGTGACAAATACGCCGAAGCGCACGAACTGGTTATGCGCGCGTGGGCAGAAGAAGAGCCGTTCGCATTTGACGGCAAATACAATCAGTTACGTCATGTCAACCTGTGGCCCAAGCCGATTCAAAAACCGCATCCGCCGATTTACATTCCTGGTGGTGGCTCGATTGAAACGTGGGACTTCTGCCTTGATCACGATTACAATTACTCCTATCTCTCTTTTACGGGTTATCTGCGCGGCAAGAAGTTGCTTGATGGCTACTGGAATCAAGTCGCCAAACGTGGCAAAGATGAATCTCCCTATCGTGGCGCTTTTGCCCAAACAATTTGTGTCGCCGAGACTGACCAAGAAGCCGAAAAGCTGTACGCCGAACACGTCAACTACTTCTACAATCGTTGCCTGCACATTTACGGCGGATTTGCCGATGCTCCTGGCTACCGCACGATCAAGACGATCCAGGCCGATGTTGTCAACGCGCTCAGCGAAGACATGCAAAACCTCTTCCCCTCACTGTCCTGGAAAGAATTAGTTGATGGTGGCTATGTCATCGCTGGCAGTCCGACTACAGTTCGTGACCGCATGAAAGAGTTGATCAAGGGGTTACATGTCGGACACATCTTTTGCCTGATTCATGTTGGCAATATGCCCGACTGGAAAACTCGCTATTCGACAAAACTTTTCGCCGAGAAAGTTATACCCGAGCTTCGTAACATGTGGCCAGAATGGAAAGACGATACCCGCTGGTGGTGCAAGCCGATGGAGCAACGTCTGCAACCAGAAACCACAGTCGAGCAAGCCCGGCAGGACGGGAGGCTGCCGCTATGAAGATCCACAAAATTGAGACCAAGCGTGGAGCCAAGGTCCGCGTGCTTGAAGCGGGTAGTGGTGCTCCGCTCGTTTTCATGCACGGCGCCGGCGGTCTTTTTCCTGAGAATCCGTTTCTTGATCGTCTAGCGACTCGCTACCATGTGTTTGCGCCGGAGTTCCCAGCTTACGGTGAATCAAGTGGGGAAGAACTGCTCGAAGACATGCTTGATTTCACCCTCCATGGCTGGGATGTCGTTTCAGCACTAGAAGTGAGTAAGCCCCATCTCATGGGTCATTCTATGGGTGGCATGATTGCCGCAGAAATGGCGAGTCTTGCCCCTAATGATGTTGCAAAACTGGTGTTAGTCTGTTCAGCAGGGTTGTGGATTGAAAAGAGTCCGATCCCGGACATCTTCTCGTTCTTACCTCACGAGTATGCGCAGTATTTGTTCCATGACCGCGCACAAGGCGAAGCGTTGCTCACTGCTGGACTTGATCTCAAGAACCCGGAGGCGCTGAAAGAATTCTATATCGGCAATTCCAAGCGGATGAGCATGGCCGGCAAGATCTTGTTCCCGATTCCTAACCGACGGTTATCAAAGCGGCTCTATCGCCTCACTGCCCCCACTCTCGTAGTCTGGGGCAAGAGCGACAAGCTCATTCCCCCTGTCTACGCCGACCAATTCAAAAAACTCATCCCACAAGCAGAGGTCGCGCTTATCGAGCAAGCCGGGCATATGGTGCCGTACGAACAGCCGGAAGCGTTTGTGAATGCGGTGACTCGTTTCCTCGGTTAATGATGAACATCATCACACGTAACGTTAACGCCAGGCCCTGCAAGGAACCTGGCGTTTCTTTTTGGACGGATCGTATCAGTTTGTCAGAGCCTATTTCTCTTCAGGTTCTGGAGTTACTGGTTGTGACGGGGGTATAGGTTCTTTTTTCTCGGCGGATTTCTCCCAGAAATCGGCAGGCTTCTTGTTGAGTCGATCGAAGACGTAGTCGCGTAGACCAAAGACGGTCTCGCTCCCTTCGGCCATCGCGAAGGTCTTTCGCGCCTCTCCTTCGCCCTTTTGCCCAGCAAGGATGGTTGCGAGTTTCTTTCCTTCACCATCAGAGACAGCAACTGAAACGAAAGGAGGAGCAAGCCCATAGGCACTGAGATCTGTGGGATTTTCTGCGGCGATCTCAAACCCTCGGAGCTGGCGCAACTCTTCGACGAATTGACTGAGTGCGGGTTCTCGGAGTGTTCCTTCCTGTGTTTTATCAATGCCCCACTTGTTGTCAGCACTGCGAGTGAGAACAAAGTTTTCTCCGTCCTGGCGTTTGACCTCAACTTTTTTCGCTTGCTCGGCGGTAAACTGCGCGACGGTCTTATCGCGAAAATCGGCAACCTTCTTATCGAGATCGCGCCAGACCCACTCGCCGGCAAGAAAAAGTGGCTTGTCCAGATCTGTGCGTTTGACGTAGCGGGTTTTCGTCCCTTTGTCATCGGTTTTTTCGTCGCCAATCAGCACCGTTTTCTGTGCCTTATCTGCACCAAGTGTGAGGGAGATCGACATCCGCGGTGGTTCCAAACCAAACTCTGACAAACTGACCATCGGCTGTTCGAGAAAGTCTTGCGCAGTGAGCGAGCGCAGGTTGGACAAGAATGTTTTGACTTCGGCATCGTCAGCCTTCGCCGGTGTGGGTTTTGTCAACGTCCACCCGGTATCGGCTTTATTTAAGACAATCTCTCGGTCTGGTGTACGAATTTCCAGCTTTCTGACCTCGTTGTCATTAAACGTTAATATCGTTCGATCGCGCAGATCTTTGACTTCTTTAATCAACCCCATGCGTAGCGTTTGCGGCACGAGTATAACTTTCGCGTCTCCTTCTTTCTGTGCGTAAGTGGAGAACCCTACTGGGGTGTCTTTACCAAATGTTATCGACGGGAAGGTCTTGCCGTCCTTGAGGGTAAGCTTCACCTTCACTACCGGTGTGGTTAGTCCGTAAACTGCTAGGTCCTGAGGAACATCCTCAAGGGTGCGTTTCACCTCAGCGTCAGCCACGGCATTGAGCAAATTTTTCACGCTAGTATCGTCAGCGTCAGCTTCAACCGGTTGCGTAATCCGCCATTTCCCGGCGTCGTTCTTTTTCAACATGAGCACACGATCCGGGTACGTCAGCGCGAGTTCGACCACCGCCTCCTTATCAAAGGCCAATAGTTTTTTTTCCTCAGCGGTCTTCTTCTCGTGTGGAACTTCAACAAAATAAACGTATCCTCCCAACGCCAGGAGGATGGCCAGCATGATGAGTGAATTGCGTAGATTCATACGAGACTGAAGAAGTGTCGAAAAGGCCTAGGAGGACCGTCGCCACCACACCGCCAGGCCGAGAATCAACAAGAGTTCAGGTAAGATGAGGACTGACAGATAGAAAATGAGCGTGCCTTGCTCTTGCGTGAGCTGCACGCGAGAAGCTTGCATCGTACGTGGACGAATCGACACGAGCCCTTCTTCACCCACCAACCAGTTAATAGAGTTTAGCAGCAGATCGCGGTTGAAGTATTGTCCGATATATTGATTGTTGGCAAAAATCGCATCGCCAAAAATAACCAGCCGTGAAGTCCCGTCCTGTCCGGCCCCCATGTCTTTCAGGTTCGCGGTGACCGCAACCGCAAGAGAGACGGGCCCTTTGCGATCGGTCTCATCAAGTCGGACCGTCTGATGTTGGAAGAGATTATCTAAGTCGGTTTCTGCCCACGCATTGGGCCCAGTCTGCGCCAAACTAACCGGAGTCACTCCCGGTTTCCCATCCGCATTGGGTTCGACAGAGCGAGACATGCCATACGTCGTCAGGGCAGTGCGACGACTAAAATCTTCGGTAATGGGGTGCTGTCCGTAGGCAGTCACAAATGGAGTGAGGGTAAACGTTCGCCCTTTCAATAACTGCAACTGCTCATCAACAATAACATCGTTGCCGACTTTGACTCCCCACTGCGCAAGATAGGTCACTAGTTCCGGGGTCGCACGGGGATTAAGCAAAAAGAGCGCATGCTTCCCCTTCTTCAGGTACGTATCGATCGCCTTCACTTCATGTTCTTGTAAGGAACGATCGGCACCGGCAATGATCAGCAAATTGGCGTCGTCCGGCACCGCGGCGTCAGTCGAAAGCACGAGCGATTTGACCTCATAACTTTCGTTTTCGAGCGCGGTTTTCAGTTGCCCATAGCCGCGCGACTCTTGCATGTCCGCAATATCCGGCTCGCCATGACCAGAAAGAAAATAGACTACCTTTTTCTCGGCACGGGTAATTTTAATAATGCCATTAGTCAACTCTTCTTCTGAGAGCTTCGTCACCACATTAGTGCGATCACCATACTGCAGGTGAACGGCAGGAATAGCAGTGATCTGAAACTTTTCTGCCAAATCAGGCTGCTTATCCGGATCAATCAACTTAAAATTGACCTTATTAGAAATGTAACGATAACTCTCTAGTAACTCACGGAGAGATGGGTCAGAGCCGGCTTCGACAAAGGCGTTGATCTCCAGTGGTTTGTCGAGTTTCTGCAGGACGCTCTGTGTCTGCGGCGCGACACTGAAGATACCAGACTTCGTCATGTCGAAACGGTGCGAATTCTTGGCGGCAACATAATTGATCAGGATCAAAACACCAAAGAAGATCAACGAATACAAAACCGCCTGTGCGCCATACTTTGTTGAGCGTTCACCCAAAAACCCTCGAACTGATCCCTGCGCTGAAGCAAAGTAGGCAATCAGCGCCAGCAGCCCCATCACTAGATGAATCACCACGTACGAAGAAAACGCACGCGTGATGAAATAGGCAACGCCGGCAAACAGCAGTAGGATGATCCCGATGACTCCGTAAAATGATCCCAGTCGTGCCATGGGGATTACCTCCAGCGCAGTGACTCAACCGAACGCTGAGTGAGAAATAGCGCCAGCGCGATCAGGCTCGCAAAGTAGACCAGTGAACGGGTATTAATAATGCCTCGCACCATTTCAGCAAAATGTTCGGTCACCGAGAGATAGCGGAGTAGCGGCCCCAGGACGTCACCAGCAGTTTCTGCCGGCCAGCCGATGATATAGAGTAGCAAGGTCGCTACCAAACCACTCACCGCCGCAATGATCTGATTCTCTGTGAGTGAGGACGTGAGCAGTCCGACCGCGACAAACACCGTCGCTAAGAGAATCAGCCCCAAATACCCGGAAACAATAACGCCGGTCTCCGGGTTGCCAAATTTCATCAAGATCGCGGGATAGACACCAGTCAGACCGATCATGATGCAAATAAACAGAAACGAGGCGAGAAATTTCCCGACAACAATTTCGCCAGTCCGGACCGGTGAGGTGAGTAACAATTCGTAGGTGCCACCCTTTTTTTCCTCGGCATACGCACGCATGGTGATCATCGGCACCAGGATCACCAGCACGATCGCTAAATTGTGCATAAGCGGGGCAACGACATAGTCGTTAAGATTTAAGCGATTTGCCGCTTCGCCGCCTTGTTGCATTTGCATGTACAAGCTTAAGAGCAGATTAAACCGAGACAACAAATTGAAAAAGAACCAACCTCCGAGGAGAAGAAACCCGGTAAGGACGACATAGGCAATCGGTGAGACAAAATATGAGCGCAGCTCTTTACCGACAATAGTGAACACATTTCTCATTGAGCCACCTCAGCTTCGTGGCGGTGGTGCGCACTCGGTTGCGGCTCATCTTGTGAGATCGCTTGCAAAAAGACTTCCTCCAGTGATTTTCCTTGCGTGAGATTGACTATCATGTCTTCTATCACTACACGTCCAGCACTAATGATGACGACTTTCTCACAGACTTGCGCAACCTCCGGAAGGATATGAGTAGAAAGCACAACGGTATGCGCACCAGCGAGTTCTTTGATCAACGAACGGATTTCAATAATCTGTTGCGGATCAAGGCCAACAGTGGGTTCATCAAGCACCAGGACTTGCGGATTATGGATGATCGCCTGAGCTAAGCCAACACGCTGACGAAAGCCCTTTGATAGATGCCCGGTGACTCGATCGACGACTGTGGCAAGACCACAACGATTGACGACACGATCGAGTGCAGCAGCGATATCCCCTTTCGCCATCCCCTTAATCCGCGCGACAAAACGAAGATAGGCGGCAACGGTCATATCGTTATACAAAGGAGGATTTTCTGGAAGATAGCCGATACGTTTACGTGCCTCGAAAGACTCGTCAAAGATATCGAACCCCGCGACCTTTACCGTACCGCTAGACGCCGGCATGAAGCCAGTGATAATGCGCATGGTGGTCGTTTTTCCTGAACCGTTAGGCCCAAGAAAACCGAGAATTTGTCCGGAAGTAACACTAAAAGAGACGTTGTTAACGGCGGTGAGGTCGCCGTAGCGCTTGGTAAGCTGCTGGACTTCAATCATAACACTAAGCAATCCTCAGAGTTGGTTGGTATGCAGACAGGAAGTTTATGATTCTACCCCATGCAGGAAATAATGCGACCTAACAAAGTTGTCAAGCTTTCTCAGGCATTTTTCATTCTTTGTATACATTGTAAACAGGAGAGGGGGCAAAAAAACTCCCACTGCTGAATATGTGAGTCGCTCTAACGTCTGTTAACATGTGCGGTATAGGTGGAAGCAAGTGATTGGGAACTAGTCCGGCGTTGTAAAGAAAATGACCGGGAGGCATTTCGCGAACTCGTCGAGCGCTATCAGCGGAAAGCAGTCGCTATTGCGCTTGGTATGCTGCATGATCGGGAAGATGCCCTAGAGATTGCGCAAGAAGCCTTTGCTAAAGTTTTCACTAGCATCAAACAGTTTAAGGAAGAAGCAAGCTTTTACACGTGGCTCTATCGCATTGTTGTAAATCTTGCTATCGATCGACAGCGACAGAAAGGTCGCCAGCCTCTTTTAGAACGCGAAGAACAGGAAGACGGAGAAGGGGACCTCGTCGAAACAATGCCGGCAGAAGCTGCGGCAGATCCATATGAAAAAGTCAAGGACAAGGAGTTACGCGATCGCATCTGGACTGCCATCGATGAGTTGACGCCCTCGCATAAAGCAGTCATACTTCTGCGCGAAGTCGAGGGCTTGTCATACGAAGAGATCAGTGAAATCTTGCAGTGCTCTCGCGGTACAGTTATGAGTCGCCTTCATTACGCTCGCAAACGACTGCAATCGCGCCTGCGTGATGCGGTGTAACGGCTGCTTGGCTATGATCACGCACTTCATTTTCTGCTCCTACTGTCCTCACTCTGGGTTTTCATACCCTCAACGGCGATTTTAACTTCTTCCCTACACTATTATGGCAACGTGTTCGCACGCTGATCGCATCATTCCGCTTCTCCATGACAATGAGCTGCAGAACCCTCTGCGACGCGAGACGGTCGCTCACATGGCCACCTGCGTCACCTGTGCACGGATGTTCTCGCTGCTGGAGCGCGAACAAGAACTGTTTACGCAAACAATAGATGAGCGCGTTGAGGCGATCGACTTTGCGAACTTTTGGCAAGCCGTTGAAATGCGCATATCGCAACCTTCGTCGCCATGGTCGACACGGTTACGATTGTGGTATGAATCGTGGCGGCCAGCGTGGACGTTCCCGATCCCAGCATGGGCAGTAGCGGTACTCCTTCTTTTTCTTATCCCCACCCATCTCTCCTTGAACAACGATAGTAACGATAGTCAGACTCCTCCGCATATGACAGAAAATGCTCCTTCCACAGAACCTCCTGTTACGCGCGTCGAGACTGCCCCGTTGTCCCCTCAATCTCCTTCGAACACTGCACCAAGTCAACATCAATTTGATCCGCAGCCGATCCAGACGGTCGGCCTTAACGATAATCAGGCGGAAATTGAGTCTATATACACTTATGGTCCCGGGGCAGTGACTCTCCGCATCCATCACGACTACGAAAGTAACTCTACCGTAATTTTATACGGTGACGGCACTAACGAATATCCGCAATGAACCCGCATCGTCTTGCGCAGCTCTGCTTTACGCTCGCTTTTTTGTGGGCGCTCCACGCACTGGCGGATGAGGTAGAGCTCCATATTGAAACGGTTTTGGCAACCAATTCCGCCAAAAAAGGGTTCGACACTCGTCTCGAAGACCTCAAGCCTCTCTTGGTTCGGACGTTCCACTACACTTCGTATCGGCTCGTCCAAGACATCCGGCAACAGGCACGGTGGGGGGAAGAAATTAAAGTTGCTCTTCCTGGGGAACGACACATGCAGGTGATTCCCAAAGCCTATGAACGTCATCGCATAGCACTTCAAGTGATTCTTCGTGAGGGAGTGAATCCGGCCTCGCTCTTGAACGCGTCGTTGTCGTTTCCTGATAATGGGACGATCTTTTTTGCCGGGCGCAAACAGAAAGACGGGGTGCTGATTATTCGCATTGGTGCCACCGCAAAAGAAAACGAGCAGTAACGTTAATTGTTATTGCTCGTTTCTCTCTCCATCTTCTGAATCTTTTACTTCTGCTTCATCGAGGCAATGAGCACCTCCGCCACTTCAGGACGCGAGAATTCCGGCGGGGGCTGTTCGCCTTTGCTGAGCATCTCACGAACTTTGGTGCCGGATAAATTCACCTGGGTTTCCGGCCCCCCGGGAGCGGTCTTTGCTGTTCCCATTTGTCCGGTGACACGCGAGAAGAAGGCATTGTCAAAATTCAATGTCTGGATGCCTAACTCACCAGGAGTGAATTGCTCGAAAATTTTCTGCGCATCGTATGTGCCGTAATAATTGCCGACCCCGGCATGATCGCGGCCCACGATAAAATGCGTACACCCATAGTTCTTGCGGGCAATGGCGTGGAAGATCGCCTCGCGCGGCCCGCCGTAACGCATCGCTGCCGGGTAGACTGAGAGCAGGACACGATCCTGTGGGTAATATTTTTCCGTCAACACTTCGTAACAGCGCATGCGCACATCGGCAGGAATGTCGTCACCTTTTGTTTTTCCCACTAGGGGATGCAGCATGAGACCATCGACCAGCTCGAGAGCGCTCTTCGTGATGTATTCATGAGCGCGATGGATCGGATTGCGAGTTTGAAAGCCGACGACCGTCCGCCAGCTGCGTTCGCGGAAGAGCGCACGGGTCTGTGCCGGATCACGATGATAGGAAGGGAAAGCAACCGTATCCGGACGATTGAGTACCTGAATGTCCCCGCCTAAGTACACCTCGCCACCTTGCAGCACAGCAGCAACGCCAGGGTGAGCAGTCTCTGTCGTACCATAGACTTTTCGTACTTCCTCTTCACGATTTGGCATATAGCGTTCGGCAAGTGCTAAAACTGCAAGGATAGTGTTTCGCTCGTCGACAAGAGCGACCTCGGCTCCTTCTTTTAGTACGTCAGCTTGCATCTTCGTTACTTGTAGCGTCACCGGAATCGACCATGGCAGCCCGTTCGCCAAACGGAGGCTCTCAACAACCTGTTTGTGATCCTTCGCGCCAAGAAAACCAGTCAACGGAGAGAACGCACCGACAGCGATCATCTCCACATCGCTCTGCGCGCGGTCGTCGAGTTGAATGCGGGGTAAGGACTTCGCGCGATCTAGCAACGTATCGCGCTGCGCACCGCTTACCAGCCGGTTGACCAACTGGCCGCCGTGCGGGGCAATGGGCCCGAGCGCCGCATTAGGAAGAAATCCTAACTCTTGGAGACGGGAAAGAATTTTCTCAACACTTTGTTCCACCGTTTCTCGATCGGTTTCGACCACGATCTCTGGGTGAAGTGGGGCCTCGTACGGATCAGACACGCCGGTGAATTCTTTGATCTCCCCGGCCAGCGCCTTCTTGTAGAGTCCCTTCACATCTCGTGCGACCAGTGCATCCAACGGACACTTCGCATAGACTTCAACGAAATCCCTGCCAATTCTCTGGCGCACTTCGTCGCGCACCTCACGATAGGGCGAGATTGCCGCGGTGATCACTAACGCGCCATTGCGGGTGAGCAACTGCGCCACATAGCCGATACGACGGATGTTGGTATCGCGGTCTTCTTTGCTGAAGCCGAGACCTTTGCTCAGATTGGTGCGCACCTCGTCACCATCAAGAATCTCGACTGGCCTTCCTAACGCTTGCAGCCGTGGGACGAGTGCATTCGCTAACGTCGATTTTCCCGCGCCAGACAACCCAGTAAACCACAGGGTACAACCTCTTTGCATCTTTGTTTTGCTCCTTACACTAACAGATTGGGACCTATCATTGCCGTTGACAGACGGAACAGTGAGGATTCTTCGCAAGAACACGCTCGTGAAAAATCAGCGCAGGAAACTGGTACCACGACAGCTTGGCGGCGTTCGTCGAGGACAATCCCAGTATCCACTTCATTGCTTCTGTTCCTATGACAGTTCCGAGAAATGAACCAACCGGCCAGTCAATACAGGACGAGGAGATCGTTTCGGGCTGCGGCAATGGCTCACACGCAAGACACGGGAGGTCGTCCTCATAACCACGATAGACCGCGAACCAGGCAGTGACTGCACGCGCCATGCCGCAGAAGAACGGCCGTCGTGTTGCGTGGCACACCGCATGAAGCTGGACGTTCGGTTCCGCAATCACTAGGTCATATTGTTGCACAAGCTGCGCAGCCTTTGCAAAATCACACAACTGTTGATGGTCGTGAACAACAAGCGCACAATCAGGATTGAGTGGCGGGAACGCAAAGCTAGCAGAGGCCTGAGATTCAGAAGTGAGTGCCGTCAATATCGGCGGATGTTCAATCCCACAGATGCCAACGTGGCCAACACCAGCCGCAACAAGATACAGCAGCGCCTGCGCTTGCCACGGCCCATCACCACTCACCAGAACGCGAGTCCGCAGCAGCCGCTCCTGGCCTTTACCGCCGACCTGGGGAAGAATAATTTGCCGGCTATATCGCTCAATTTGTCGGTCAGAAAGCATGCAGTCTCGTCACTCAATGATATTCTTCTCAATCGGTTCGACCGTCACTCCTTGTTCGCGCAGCCAAGTAATTGCGTGATCAATCTCGCTCTGAGCTCCTTCGATCTCCATCGCTAGGAGTCCCATTTCCTCGGAGACATTCGCTCCGCGGATGTTAGGAATAATGTTAAACTTTTTAATCAATAAGTAGATAAGCGGCTGCTTGATAAGCGCTGGAGGGTAGGTCAAATAAAACTTCTCTTTCATAAGTCCCTCCCTCACGGACGACAGTATTATAGCTAGTGCTGTTTCTTCTCGAATTCTTTCCAACCTACCCACAGGTTGGTGCTGAGATATTTATCACCAAAATCGGGAAAGAGAGTGACCACGATCCCTTCCTCAAGTTCTCGTGCCACTTGGAGGGCGGCCCAGAAAGCGGCGCCAGACGATTGGCCCACTAGGATGCCTTCCTCACGTCCTAAACGATACACTGCTTCATAGGCTTTCTCCGTAGACACAGGAATTTTTCGGTCCAACTCGTCTTCATGGTAAATTCCTGGCACGATCGAGCTGGCCATATGCTTCAACCCCTCAAGACCGTGGAACGCATCGTCAGGCTCGACCGCTATCACTTGCACGCGTGGATTCTTCTCCTTCAGGTAACGCCCAGTTCCCATGATCGTTCCACCAGTACCAATTCCAGCGAGAAAGTGGGAAATCTTCCCCTGTGTTTGCGCCCAAATCTCGGGGCCGGTAGTTTCGTAGTGCGCTAGCGGATTAGCTTCGTTAAAATATTGATCTGGCTTAAAGTAGCGGTCTGGGTTTTCATGCAAGATCTGACGACACAGACGAATCGCTCCGTCTGAGCCTTCAAAGGGGCTACTAAAAATCATCCGCGCCCCATAGGCAGCAATAATCTTTTTTCGCTCGATGCTGACGTTGGCAGGAATCACCAACTCTACTGGATACCCGAGAACAGCTCCAACCAGCGCGAGGGCAATCCCCGTGTTGCCAGACGTTGAGTCAAGGATAGTTTTGCCTGGAGCTAAACGCCCGCATCGTAGTCCCTCGGCCACCATCTTGAGTGCTGGTCGATCCTTAACCGATCCGCCAGGATTGAACCCTTCAAGTTTGGCAAAAACCCGCACGCGTGGAGAGAGACCAGCAGTCACTTTGGTCAGTTCGAGAAGCGGAGTATTACCGACCAGGTGCAGCACCGCGGGCACCCGCTGAGGCTCGGGCGGTGGTAACCCCTCGCCCCATACCGGTACCAGCGCCATGTTTCATCCTCCGGCAATCGCAGGGACGATGGAGACCTCGTCTCCGGTTTTGATCGCCGTCTCGAGATTATTAAGAAAACGAATATCGTCACCGTTGACGAAAATGTTAACGAACCGGCGGACCTTGCCGCCCTCATCACAAATTCGCTCTTTGAGCCCTGGATGGTTACGCTCTAGGTCCTCAACGACCGCGGCCACCGTCGCCCCAGCTGCACTGACTTCCTCAGCACCGCCAGTGAAGCGACGCAGCGGGGTAGGGATCCGCACATGCACGCTCATGCCTATACCTCCTGGAAAAAATCACTTGTACTGTGGCGATTTTCCTATGCTCTGGCAACACCCCTCAAAAACAGGGGGACAGGCCACAGGCCGTAGGCTGCAGGGAAAAAAGAGGAGACGAAGCCGTTAAGCCTATAGTCTACAGCCTTGCCTTCTTAGTGTAACCCTTCTGCAGCGACACGACTCGGCACCGCTTGATTCAACGACTGATAGAGATCATCGAAGTCTTGTAGTCGGGCATTAATTTCATAGGGTTGTTTGACGTTGCCAAGCACGGCTTCAATCGTCTTGTAGCCATTCCCAGTAATGCAGATGACAATCGATTCGTTCCTCGGGATGCGTCCTTGTTCAATCAGCTTTTTTGCGACTGCGACCGTAGTTCCGCCCGCGGGTTCAGTGAAAATCCCTTCGGTCTGTGCCAGTAATTGAATCGCGGCGACAATCTCTTGATCAGTCGCTGCTTCGCCCCAGCCGCCAGAGTCACGTACTGCCTTAAGGACATAGTAGCCGTCCGCCGGATTACCAATCGCAATCGACTTAGCAATCGTATTGGGCTTGACCGGAACAATGAGGTCAGACCCTTTGTGGAGAGCATGAATCACAGGCGCGCACCCTGCCGCCTGTGCGGTGTAAATCTTTGGCGTATGCGGATCTTCAATTAGTCCGACTTTCTTCATTTCTTCGAACGCTTTGGCCACCTTCGGCAAAATAGTTCCGCCAGCGGTAGGAACAATCACATGTTGTGGGAGTCGCCACCCCAGTTGTTCGGCAATTTCAAAGCCATAGGTCTTTGCCCCTTCGGTGTAATAGGGGCGGATGTTGATATTGACGAATGCCCATCCATATTTGTCGGCAATTTCACTGCACAAACGGTTTACATCGTCGTAGTTGCCGCGAATGCCAACCGCACGCGGACCATAGATAGTAGAGCCGATGATCTTCCCCTGCTCTAAGTCCGACGGAATGAAGATAAAGCACCGCAAACCAGCACGAGCGGCATGGGCTGACACTGAGTTGGCGAGGTTACCAGTGGATGCGCACGAGACCGTGTCAAAGCCAAACTCCATGGCTTTGGAAATCGCCACAGAAACGACACGATCCTTATACGAAAACGTCGGATGATTAACCGAGTCATCCTTAATGTACAATTCTTTTACGCCTAGATAGGCCGCTAAACGATCGGCTTTGACTAACGGCGTAAATCCACTGTGCAAACCGACGCGAGGTTCTCCACTGACAGGTAAGAGTTCTTGGTAGCGCCAGAGAGACTCCGGGCGGGATTCAATCACTGCACGTGAGATTTTCTTGCGAATGCTTGCGTAATCGTAGACCACCTCTAACGGCCCGAAACATGTTTCGCAGACATGTAGCGGAGCGACATGGTATTCTTGCCCGCATTCACGACAAGTGAGGCCAGTAATGGTACTCATAGAAACTCCTTCTTAGACACCCGCGCAGGCGTTCGTTTGCTCGTGGATCACCGCGTCAAACGAAGTGATAGTGGGGCTTTCCCCGCAGAGTGGACAATGGTGACTGCGACGCACCCGCACCTCTCGCCAGCGCAGTGCCAAGGCGTCATACGTCAGCAGGCGATCGGTCAGTAAATCACCTTCGCCACACAGATACTTCAACGCTTCGGTGGCCTGCAAGATTCCAACGCTTCCAGCCAGACTGCCGATAATCCCGCTCTCCTGACAGCTCGGAACATCATCGGCAGAGGGAATCACGGGAAACAGGCAGCGAAGGCAGGTTGAACGCCTAGGCCACACAGTCAGCGTCTGCCCTTGAAACTGCACAATCCCAGCATAGGAGAATGGTTTCCCCAGCAACACCGCTCCGTCGTTAATGAGAAACTTAGTCGCCACGCCATCGGTACCATCAATAATGAAATCATAGTCACGAAAGAGAGTCGGGAGATTATCTGCCGAAAGCCGTTGGTGATATGTCGCAACGGAAATAGTTGGGTTTACGCGGAGTAACTTCTCACGCGCTGAGTCGACCTTTGGGCGACCAATATCAGGTGTTGAATGAAGAATTTGCCGCTGTAAATTAGAGAGATCGACAACGTCGGGGTCAATCAAACCGATAATCCCTACTCCAGCGCGCGCCAGCGCCAGCGCTGCAGGACAACCTAGCCCGCCGACGCCAACAACGAGCACTTTACCTTCGTGTACGCGCCGACTCTTTTCTGTTTCTCCGAGAGTTTCCATAATACAGTGTCGAATAACGAAGAGCCCCTTTCCAGCGGAAAGAGGCCCTTTAGGACAGAGCAGGCTAACGGAAACCCCTCGGAGAGTCAACGTGTGTAGACGATCGGTTGATAATGATGCACTTGGGCCGACAGTGTCAGGGAAATGTCATTCTGAACGGAGTGTAACGAAGTGACGAATCTCTCCCCTCTGTACGCTGAGCTGAGAGATTCGTCGTCGCAGTGCTCCTCAGAATGACAACTGCAAAGTCTCCTCTTGGTCTGAAAAAGGAAACCGACATCATTCTCAGACGGTCGTTGCCTCGCCAGACGTTTCTGTTATAGCGGGATACTCTCATGATGAAATTGTTACACTTCGCCAATCTAGGCCGACGCGTGCGTTCCCACTGGTACCGTTTCTCTGTATTGTTCACAATAGGATTCCTTAGCTGCATAACTAGTAACTCGCCGCTCTTTGCCGATGCCCCGGCTTCTTCCCTTAGGGTTCCAGGCCTCACTGACGCAGTCGAGATCCTTGTCGACCGCTGGGGTATTCCGCACATCTACGCCAAGAATCAGCACGACCTCTTTTTTGCCCAGGGGTATAACGCTGCCCGCGACCGACTCTTCCAACTAGAAATTTGGCGACGGCGTGTGACAGGCACAATGGCCGAGATCCAAGGTGCGAAAGCACTCGATCGTGACATCGGCGCGCGCCTGTTACGGTTTCGTGGTGATCTGACTAAAGAAATGACCCACTACCATCCTGAGGGACCACAAATTATTAGCGCGTTCGTCGAGGGCATCAACGCCTACGTTAAGGAAACGGAGCAGCACCCAGAGCTTCTCCCTGTGGAGTTTCGCCTGCTTGAGATCAGGCCGCAGCAGTGGACTCCTGACATTGTCATTTCCCGCATTGGCGGCCTGTTTACGAATCTGGAAGAAGAAGTGCTCATGGCACAACGAGTGAGATCTACCGGTGTGGCAACAACGCTGGCGTTGGTAGATTTTTATCCGACCGATCCGGACCTCACAGCCCAGGGGATAGACCTCACTACCTTGCCAAACACGATCCTCAAATACTACACGGCGGCACGAACAGCAGTGAAATTCAGTCCTGAAGATGTGATTGCTGAGGTTCGCCCGGAGAACGCAACCATCGCCAAGCTCAACGCCTCGAGTGCTGTGGATGATTCTCCCCAACAACAATCGGCAGAAGGGAGTAACAATTGGGTCATCAACGGCACACGCACCCTTACGCGCCATCCCATGATGGCCAATGATCCGCACCGCACAATTGCGGCACCCTCGCTCCGTTACTGGGCGCATCTGGTTGCGCCGGGATGGAATGTCATCGGCGGTGGAGAACCGCACTTACCGGGCGTGTCGATCGGGCACAACCAGTACGGTGCATGGGGTCTGACCATTTTTCCGACAGACAGTGAGGATTTATACGTCTATGACACCAATCCTGATGAGCCCGACCAGTACCGCTACAAAGGCACCTGGGAACACATGAAGGTGCATCGTGAATCAATTCGCGTCAAAGGACAAGACTCCGTAACCGTCGAACTCAAGTATACGCGACACGGTCCGGTGCTTATGGAGGATGCTGCGTATCACAAAGCGTATGCATTACGGGCAGCATGGCTTGAGGTCGGGGCAACGCCATATCTCGCCAGCTTACGGATGGACCAAGCAAAGAGCTGGGAAGAGTTCCGTGCGGCCTGTGCCTATTCCAATGCGCCGTCTGAGAACATGGTCTGGGCTGATGTAAAGGGCAATATTGGTTGGCAAGCTACGGGCACTGTTCCTCGCCGCCCGAACTGGAATGGCATCCTTCCGGTTCCGGGTGATGGGCGGTTTGAGTGGGCGGGGACCCTCGCCAGCAAAGATCTGCCTTTCGTTTATAACCCCAGCGAAGGGTTTTTTGCCACCGCCAATGCGGAGAATCTTCCCTCTGGATATCCACATTCTGTGAGTTTTCTCTGGGAACCGCCTTATCGACTGGCGCGCATTCGTGAGCTACTGAACGCTCGTATGGGCGCGACCGCGGTCGATGCAATGCGTTGGCAACAGGATGAATTGTCGATCCCTGCACGAACCCTAGTCCCACTTCTCTCTGAACTCCACTCAGACAACCCTACGGTTCAGACCGCACTCGAAAAGCTGCGGGTCTGGGACTATGTCCTGGCGAAAGATTCTATTGCCGCCGGGATCTATGCCGCCTGGCAACAACGCTTATGGGAAAATTATCGTGATCGGCACGTTTCAGCGTCAGTCCGCCAATATTTTGCGAAAATGGCACCACAGCGACTCATCAACAGCCTCACGACGCCGGACACTTTCTATGGGCAGCAACCGGTAACCGGGAGAGACGAATTCCTCCTCCAGGGCTTCGAACAAGCCGTTCAAAGCCTCACTGAGCAGTTTGGCCCTGATATGAACAAATGGATCTATGGGAAAGCCGGGTATCATCATATCACTATCCGTCACATGCTCGGAGACGCGGTCACTTCTCAATACCGCGCGCAATTCAATGTCGGCCCCCTCCCACGTGGTGGCGATGGCTTTACGGTCAATAATACCGACAATAATGCTGAGCAAGGCATTGGTGCGTCGTTTCGCATTATTACTGACGTCGCCGAGTGGGACCGTGCGCTGGGCACCAACACACCAGGACAAGCTGGCAATCCGGCGGACCCTCATTATCGAGACCTTGCGAACTTATGGGCAGCAGGGAAATACTTCCCGGTCTTTTATTCGCGCGAAAAAATTGTCACGGTCACCGAAAAGAAATTTGTCTTACAACCATAAGGAGTTCTATGGCTACAACTGATCTCGTTCATGATCCCGAAGAATATCGGTTGCTCTTGCGGCGGTTCTGCTTTTTGTTGGGCCATTTTCGCGGCGAAGGACATTATACTCATGGTAACAACCTGTTCTATAAGCAGCTCAGGGGGACGTGGGAAGCTGGAGGTCGCTTCCTCGCGTCACGCATGAGTGTCACGTATCCACTGGCCGACAGCAGACAAGATATACATGAGGCACTTGTCATTATCGGTGCTCGCGGGACTTCGGGACCGTTTGAAGCTCACGCGTACACCGACAGCGGTCTAATTCAAACGTATCAGTTAGAGTGGATTGGTAATACGGTATCGTTTGCAGATCGCCCGCCGACTGAGCATGGCAACAAAATACAGCGCGCCCGGAAAAGTCTGACTCCGACCTTAGACGGCTTTGAAGAACGCGTTGACGTTGATTGGGGCGACGGCGCTTTCGCCCCCTACTCGATTGTGCGCATGCAGAGAGTCGATCTGTGAAAGGAACACGGCGGCTTGATAGCTTATCCGAATAACGGTTGCCATGAAGTCATGCTGAGCCCTTTGACAAGCTGAGGATAAACTTCGCGAAAAACTTCGCGAAGAATCTCTCTTCAACTATACAGACAAGATTCCTCGCGAAGCCTGTCCTGAGCGTACTTGAGTCCTGAGCCAATCGAAGGATCGAAGGAGGAGTCGAAGGGCTCAGCATGACGGCAGGGTGCGGCCAGGATAGTCAGATAGGCTCCTATTTCTTCGGCACTTTTTTCAAGAGCAGATCGACAATCTGATCTGCGGTCACATTTTCTGCCTCTGCTTGAAAATTGAGCAGGCACCGGTGACGGAGTGCCGGCAAGGTCACATCAGCAACATCCTCGAAACTGACATTGACACGATTGTCGAGCAATGCGTTGACTTTGGCGCCCAGAGCAAGTGCCTGCGCTCCTCGTGGACCGGGGCCAAAACGAAAATACTGCGTGACTTCGGAAATCCCACCGTAGTCTGCACCTGGAGTTGCAGCGGCAATGAGGCGGGCGATGTACATCCCCAGCGGTGGGGCAAGAAGCACTTCACGCACAAGTAGTTTCATTTCTTCAACCAAAAGCTGCGCACGGTCGAAGGGAAGAACTTGGCGGACTTGATAACGGGCGCCGGCGGTAGTACGAGCAAGAATCTCGGTTAATTCGATCGAGTTTGGTGGCTGAATAATTAGTTTGAACAGAAAGCGGTCGAGTTGCGCCTCCGGCAATGGATAGGTACCCTCGATTTCAATAGGGTTTTGCGTTGCCAAGACAAAGAAGGGAGAATCCAGCGTATGAGTTTCACCGAAAACTGTCACTTGTTGTTCTTCCATTGCCTCTAATAGTGCAGATTGAGTTTTAGGAGTCGCGCGGTTGACTTCATCGGCTAACACGATGTTCGCGAATATCGGACCGCGCTTAAACTCAAAGTGACGCGCGCCGGCACCGTCGGCCAGCACCTGGGTGCCAACAATATCAGATGGCATCAGATCAGGCGTGAACTGAATGCGCTTGAACGTGAGACCGAGTGCTTGGCTGAACGACTTGACCATGAGGGTCTTACCGAGGCCAGGGACCCCCTCAATCAACACATGGCCACTAGCGAAAAAAGTCGTGAGGACTTTCCTCACTACCGCACGCTGGCCGACAATCACTCGTCCTACTTCTTCTTCAATGGTGGTAAAAAGACGGCGAAATTCCTTAACGCGTTCTTCTGGTGTTGGCATATATCACTTGAGGATCGCACGATATTCTAATGGAACAGGTTGTTTTGGTTGGACCTCATCAGGAGGCGAGTCTTTCAGAGGCACATTACTGTACGGCGTTTTGGGCTGGGCGGGGTCGTAGTTGTCGGTGAGCGTATCTCCTTTCCCTTGCGGTTCATTCCCCATTGGAATGCGGACCTTCACAAAACGAGCCTCTTTGGTGAGGAAGCCCCCAGGTTGCTCGCCAAGCTGAGAGAAGCGCTCACCACGGCCACCGCTCGTGGTCGAACCTTTCTCCCCCTCTCCTTGTCCTGGTTGCTGAGGATTGGGAGTTTGCCCCTTTTGTTCTTGATCTTGATTCGACCCGTCTTGTCCACCGGGACGGTTGGGATCATTTCCTGGAGTGTTGCTATTTGGAGCTTGGTTCTGCGTCGACTGTTGCTGTTCACCTGGTTCTTGTCCGCTTTGCTCTTTCTTTTCTCCGCTTTGCTGTCGTTGTGGCTGATTAAATTTTATTCCTCCGCTACCTTCTTTGGGCTGCGGTTGGTTTTTGCTCTGCTCACCATTTTGCGGTCCTGACTGTTGCTCGTTTTTGCTCCCGGAGGAAGAGTTTCCCTTCCCTTGTTCGGCAGGTTGATTCGATTTCGTTTGTGACTTCCTATCCTTCTGAGTGTTGTCGTTTTGGTTCCCTTCACCGGTGTTATTTTTGCTGTTATTGGCAAAAATTTTGAGATCAAAGGGGAGTAACTGCGGCATGGAGAGCTGTATTTTTTGTTGCGTTTCTTCAATGAGGCGCTGCTTCTCCTCCTGCGACAGCGTTGGATCTTGCAGTTTTTCAGCGAGGGCACGTAGTTGTTGGCCAACAGCTTGTTCCTGTGGTGACGCTCCTTTGCGCATCAACAGGCGTGCCGCTTCTTCGAGCTTGCTTATCCCTTGCTGAGTAGGAGGAGATATAGGAGTTGCCGCCTCAATGTCTCTTGTCGGAGCCAGCAGCGACGAAAGAACAATCAGAGCAATAATGCATAGGGTAGACCCAACACAGGAGAGGAGGACGCGCCGGTCGAGCCGAAAGGGAACGTCACGGTCTAAGCGAAATACGGCGGTCTTCTCTGCTATTTGGCCTTGTAGAACTGGGAAGAGAAGGGAACTGGCTTGCGCTGGTGGCGTCGTCGCAAAGGTAAGAAACTGGTCTTTGCTATCAGTTTTCTCGTCAATCAGAACAGCGGCAAGGTTTTGCTCAACCGACTGCCTTGTTCGTCGTGCAACCAGCAAAAGCCAGGCAAAAAGAACCACGAGAGGGGCGAGAAGAAGTAACCGAGGAAGCGCAAAAATGTCGAGTATTACCCAGCAGGACCAGGCAATTGCAATGGCTACAGGGCAAATCATTCCCCAGCCATTTATTTGTCGCTGACGAATAAGCCGCCGCCTGGTGTGCTCGATTAGTTGGGTGGGGGACTCAGTCACGAACGGTGCCTTTTTTGATACTGTTGGACTGCACGGTTATGGGCGGCCAAGTCCGAGGAAAACTGGTGTGATCCATCACCCTTCGCCACAAAATAGAGGTAGTCTTCTCTAGCTGGCTGCATCGCGGCAAGCAGAGACTTCAAACCTGGATTGGCAATTGGGCCAGGAGGAAGGCCGCGTATAAGATACGTATTATACGGGGTCAGGGTATGTAAATGCTGCCGCGTCAGGTTGCCATCAAAGTCTTCGATGCCATAGATAACCGTAGGGTCACATTGGAGCGGAATTCCTTTTCGCAAACGATTATGCAACACGGCAGAAACGAGCGGGCGCTCAGGAGCAACTCCGGTCTCCTTCTCAATCAGTGAGGCTAACGTTACCACTTCATGAACGGAGAAATTTAGCGTGTCGGCTTGTCGATACATCTCAGGCTTAAACATGTCGTAAAAGCGTCCGATCATGGTCTCTAGAATCTCTTCGGCAGAAGCAAAACGGGAGAAATAATAGGTATCAGGAAAAAGATACCCTTCCATGCCCTGTGACGGGAGCCCCCATTTTTCCAAGAAATCCGGGTCGGTATTAAGACAGAAAAAGCCTTCTTGGGAGCCAAGTCCTTTGTCTACGAGAGAGGTTACAATCTGTCTAAAAGTGAACCCTTCAGGAATTGTAACCACGACTCTGAGCCCTTGTCCTACCAGGAGCCGTGCTAAGAGTTCTGTCGGTGAGAGGGCTTCGGTAAACTCATATTCGCCAGTTTTGATTTTGCGGTCGGCTCCGGTCCACCGCGCCCACCAGGAAAACAATGTGCCATTGGTCACCAACCCCTGTTTGGCCAACGTCTGAGAAATCGTATGAAGTGAGATGCCCTTTGGTACAAGAACGACCACAGGCTGCTGCAATGGTGGACCTGGAGTAACAAGGAAATGGTGAGCGTACCAAACGGCCGTTGCGGCAATCAAAATAAGCCCAAGTACGCAAATAATAAAAATTTTTTTCACAACTCGCAGTACTACCATCGCTATGCTGGCAACTCAACCGCTCCAGGGTGAGGACCTGGGAGGTGGGTCGTATTTCCCTTGACATTTTGTGCCATAGCTGGCAGTTTAGGGCATTCTTCGCGCCAGGGGAGGAGGGGTAGGTAGTGGTGGTGGTGACGAAAGGAAAACTTCTGCATCCGGGGGTGAGGCATGAGGTATGTTGTCCAAGCGAGGATACGCACCCTTCTGGCCCAGCAATCTGGCCATATTCAGCTTCTTATCTTTGCGCCAATCCTGACATTGTTTCTTTTGAGCCTCGTTGTTCGTACCGCGAATTCGGCAATTGACCCAACAGTAGAAAAGAAAAAGATTACCCAACAGTTGAAGCAACGCCTCTTTGAGGTGCGCAACGCTGAAGGTGGCCAGTCGTCCCTAGCCGGTCGGCCAACGAGCGGACCACAGACAGTGGCAAGGACCTTTAGCAATGAAGAGTCGAACAAATCTGCTGAGAAAGAGGACTCAGTCCCTATCGTCACGAGCCAAAACCGCGAAGTCCACTTTGTGGCAGGGTCTCGTAAAGGGCAGTGGACTGTAGTCGAAAGCCACCTTGATCTAGAGCTCCTTTTGCCACCTCCGTTAGGTCCTCGTACTGTTGCTTCCTCACAGGTTGTTTCTGACGATAAGCAGCTTGCTGCTCTTGGGCAAAATCTTCTGACCGCTAAATGGCAAATTGCCAAGAACCCCCTAAGTAAGATTTCTCTCACTTCCACGAAAGCGGTTACGCCGGGTAAGAAAAAAGAAGAAAAAGTTCAGGCTGGCGCGACGCTTCGTAGTCTCGAAGATGTAAAGCTGGCGCTGGAAGGCTCTACGCAAAAGAAGCCGGCTCCGATTATTACCGCGGCTATCGCCCCAATTCCTCTTCCCGTACCAAAACTGACGCCACAGGAAGAGCCAGTCGTTTCTCACCCTGACCATCTCTCATACCAAGTCAAACGCAATGAAACCCTGGAAAAAGTGCTTAAACAGGTGAAGGTTCCAGGAAAGGAAGTTGGTCAATGGACCACGGCATCGCGGAAACTCGCTGAGTTCCAGAAGCTACGGCCTGGACAAGTGTTGGAATTATCTTTTTCTCAAGATGTAGAAAATCCTGGACTGAAGATGGTTGTTCTTAGCCCAGAAGAAGACTTGCAACTCATTCTCGAAAGGAAGACAGCGAAACTGATTGCGGCCACGCGACTCCAACCACCACTCCAACCAGTGTGGGTCGTACTGGGCGGACGCATAGAAAAAGGCCTATCGAAGTCGCTCAAGAAAATAGGATTGCCTGAACAGCTAGTGAAGGGTGTCGTGAACCTTGAGTGGGATCTTGATCTCTCCGACCTGCGTGCTGGCGATTCTTTCAAGATTTTAGTCGAGGCCGTTCAACGTGGGCAGAAGATCGTCGAATACAAAACTCTGCTCGCGGCTGAATTACTCAATGACGGGCAGACGTGTACTGCTTTTTCTCTTCCAGAAGAGCAAGTGCTCCTGCGTAAGAAGCAGTTTGAAGAAGAGTATCACGGGCAAGGACTTGACATAGAAAGTGAAGGGCAAAAATTTCTTCGCTTTCCACTGGAGTTCTCGCGTATCTCCTCGTCATTCTCCAGCGCGCGGTTTCATCCAATCCTGCATCGCACCCGGCGTCATAACGGAATTGATTTTGCGGCTCCACGCGGGACGCCCGTTTACTCTGTAGCGAAAGGTGTCATTACCTTTGTTGGCCGCCAATCAGGCTACGGCAATATCGTGAAAATTGCTCACCCTGGACCCTACGAGACCGCTTACGCACATCTGCAAGGGTTTGCTGATGGAATAGAGGAAGGAACAGCGGTCGAGAAAGGACATGTGGTTGGGTATGTCGGTTCTACTGGCCTCGCAACTGGTCCTCACCTGCATTTTGAACTGCTCAAGGATGGACTCTTTGTCAATCCGTTTACAGAACAAGCAGAAGATGAGGAGGTTGTGGCGACACCCGAAGAAAAACCTACACCAGTGGACCCGGTTATTGAGGCAAAGAAAAAGTCACTCTTAGAGAAGCTCGCGACCCTCGACCTTGGCGGCAAGATGTTCACCTCACTTGTGATTCCCCAACAACGTGGAACTGTTGCCACGACAGCAGGTGACCGCCAAGAGCATGGTCGTCAACAAGCTTCTTCTAGGGGGCATATACGGCGCTAGGAAAGTGGCGGTGACTGATCCTGGTGCAAAGAGCTTTCTTGTAAGCGACAAGCAGTGTTGAAACACGTTGAAAAATTACGCGTCGCTGGGTCGATACTGATGCCTCTGGACGGATTCACTACACCGCAGCTTTTCGTTATTTCGAAATAGCCGAATGGGAACTGTTTCGTCGTGCAGGAATACCGTTACGAGGGCATGAAGAGGAGTTTGGTTTACCACGCAAGGAAGTCAGAGCAACCTTTCATGAAATTGTCACGGTCGATGACGAACTTGCCGTTCACATCGAACCTGAGCGGATGGGAAACACATCTATCACTCTGAGTGTCGAAATCTTCAAAGAGGATCGGCCCTGCATTAGTGGCAAAGTGACGGTGGTGTTTGTCGGGAAAAATGGTAGGCCGATTCCTATCCCTGATTATATTCGCAAGGTACTTGCGGCCGAAAGTCGCTAGCCATATTGTTTAGCGTTCAAATTTTGTTCGGGTCGTTGACACAATCCAACGGCTCCCGTAGGTGAAATTCATGTCGTATGCTGTTATCCGTACAGGTGGGAAACAATATCGGGTAACTCCAGGAGAGTTACTGCGAGTGGAATCGCTCGGTGGCGAGAAAGGGAGCGACATTACTTTCTCTGAAGTGCTCCTTACTTCCTCTGATGGTGCAGTTCAGGTTGGTACTCCGCTCGTCTCTGGAGTGACCGTATCTGCTCGTATTGTCGAACACGGGAAAGAAAAAAAGATTCTGGTGTTCAAAAAGAAACGGCGAAAAAATTATAGCCGCCAACGTGGACATCGGCAGCATTTCACTGCGGTGCAAATTAAATCCATCAACATGGGAGGATAAGCCATGGCTCATAAAAAAGGACAAGGATCGACCAGGAACGGTCGAGATAGTCCGGGGCAACGCCGTGGTATTAAATTATTCGCAGGCCAGGTTGCCCGTGCAGGGAACATCATTGTTCGTCAGCTCGGGACCCGCATTCATCCGGGAGTCAACGTTGGCATGGGGCGCGACTTCACCATCTTTTCCAAGATCGAAGGTATCGTTCGGTATGAACGTGTCGGCAAAGATCGCAAACGGGTGAGCGTCTATCCGCAACCAGCTACCGCACCAGTAGCGGCTCAATAACGTCCACGCCAAAGCAGGGACTACCGTATCGTAGTCTCTATGAGACTCTTCTTCCTTCGAGAGCCCCCTATGGGGCTCTTTCTGCTGTTATGCACTTCGTTGATGAAATTCAGCTCCATGTAAAAGCCGGCGATGGCGGACGCGGTTGCGTTGCGTTCCTGCGTGAAAAATACCGCCCGCGCGGCGGTCCGGCAGGAGGTAATGGCGGAGATGGTGGCAGTGTCATCTTTCGTGTTGACCCGCAGTTGAACACCCTTGTCGACCTCACCACCCATAAAAATCTCCGGGCAGAACGAGGCGAACATGGGCGTGGCAAAGATCAACATGGTAAGAACGGACTTGACCTCGTCGTTCGCGTACCGCAAGGAACACTCGTCAAAGATAGCGAGACTGGAGAGTTGGTTGCCGACCTCAATGCTCCACGTTCTGAAGTCATCGTGGCAAAAGGAGGTAAGGGAGGTAAAGGCAATGCGTTCTTTGCTACCTCGACAAATCGGGCTCCCCGCTTCGCTCAGCCAGGAATCCCAGGAGAAGAGCGGATATTACTTCTTGAGCTGCGTTTACTTGCAGATGTTGGGTTAGTCGGCTTTCCCAATGCTGGGAAATCAACGCTTATTGCTGCGGTTTCTGCCGCCCGCCCGCGTATTGCTGATTACCCCTTCACCACTCTCACACCGAACTTGGGTGTAGTTCGCTACAGTGAAGAAAAGTCATTCGTCATGGCTGATGTTCCCGGCTTGATCGCAGGGGCGCATGAAGGCCACGGCTTGGGCATTCGTTTCTTGCGTCATCTGTCACGGACCTCACTTCTTGTCCACTTGCTCGACATTTCTGATCCTGAGCGTGATCCTCTGCAGGACTATGATGTCGTCAACCATGAATTAGCGTGTTTTGACGACGAACTAGGCACACGTAAGCAGATTTTAGTGATCACTAAATTAGACTTGCCGACGACACGTGAACGCCTCCCCGAAGTCCAACAAGCGTTCACACGACGAGGAATCGATGCAGTGGCCATATCAGCCGCCACCAGAGAAGGACTCGGGACACTGCTCGATCGCATCATGCAGGTATTAGAGTCACAGCGCATGCAGCCTACACTGCAACCTGCGCCGCACTTTGAACCAATACAGTGGGACTAACCATGATTCAGCGTACACACAAGACCCACATTCTTCGCCGGGCTCGCCGAGTCGTGGTCAAGGTAGGAAGCAGTGTGCTTTCTACTCCTGACGGTATTCAACACGCAAGTATTGCTCGCCTCGTCCAAGATCTAGTAGCTCTCCGTCAAGGGGAGAAGGAGGTGATTCTTGTCACCTCCGGTGCAGTAGCCTCCGGGATGAGCCGACTGGGAATGAAAATCCGACCTAAGACTATTCCTGGCAAACAAGCAGCCGCCGCAGTCGGCCAGATTGCCCTGATGGCTCTGTATGAGCGCCATTTTTCTCAACACGATGTGCGTGTCGCCCAGATTCTGTTAACGCACGACGATCTCGCCAACCGGCGGCGCTACCTCAATGCTAAACACACGATGCTGACCCTGCTTGATGCCAAAATCCTCCCGATCGTCAATGAAAATGATACTGTCGCCGTAGAAGAGATTCAGTTTGGTGACAATGACAATCTCTCAGCCCTGGTCGCCGTCTTAGTAGAAGCCGATCTGTTAGTGATCCTTAGTGATGTTGCTGGACTCTATAACAAAGACCCGCGAGTTCATGCCGACGCGCGGTTGGTGCCACTGGTTGAGAAACTCGATCACAAGGTGTTCGCTCAAGCCGGTGGAGCTGGAACGCTAGGCCGCGGCGGAATGCTGTCGAAATTACAGGCCGCCCAGAAAGCAGCAGTTTCTGGTATTCCTACGATTGTGGCCGACGGGCAACAAAAAGACACGCTCACTGCTGTTTTTGATCTGACGAAAGAGACAGGCACTTTGTTTCTGCCTGAGGCTGATCGCTTGACGAGCCGGAAACATTGGATTGCCTATACCCTCAAACCAGCGGGCGAGTTGATTGTCGATGCCGGAGCGTGTACTGCCATTCGTGAACGTGGCCGTAGCCTGTTATCTCCTGGCGTCCGTGAGGTGCGAGGCACATTTAGTGAAGGAGAATGCGTCACGTGTTTTGACGACAACGGCCATGCGTTTGCGCGTGGACTGGTCAATTATAGTTCCGAGGCGCTAGCACGGATAAAAGGTACTCGAACTACTCAGATTGAGCAAATTCTTGGCTATAAAGTAAGTGACGAAGTGATTCACCGCGATGATTTAGCGCTGTTGTGAAGACTACAAAAAGCAAGGAACTGGTTATGGACGTTGAACAGATGGTCGTTTCCCTCTGCCAAGCAGCTAAGAAAGCCGCACGCGCTGTTGCTCGGACTTCGACTCCTGCTAAGAATCACGCGCTTCGTACCGCTGCTGCCCATTTACGGCAGCACAGCTGTGCTTTGTTAACAGCGAACCTGCAGGATGTTGAAGCAGGACGCAAGAACGGTTTGTCTGCGGCAATGCTTGATCGTCTCACGCTGACAGAAGCGCGCATCGACGCTATGGCCAAGGGACTGGAACTCATTGCTGACCTCCCAGACCCAGTGGGAGAAACGATAAGCCAGTGGCGACGTCCGAACGGCCTAGAGATTGGCCAGGTCCGTGTCCCCCTCGGGGTGGTGGGAGTTATCTATGAATCGCGTCCGAATGTCACTGCCGATGCCGCAGGGCTTGCCCTCAAAGCAGGAAATGCTGTCATTCTCAAAGGTGGGTCTGAAGCCTTTCGCACTAATGGTGCGATTACCGATATCCTCGCTGCGGCCGCAGTCAGTGCCGATCTACCAAAAGCGTCGATTCAGTTGATCCGCTCAACGGATCGCCAAGCCGTTGCCACCCTCCTCCGTCAGGACCAATTTGTTGATGTCATCATTCCTCGTGGAGGAGAAGAACTTATTCGTGCTGTCACTGAACGCTCCGCAGTTCCGGTTATTCAACACTTTTCTGGCATCTGTCATACCTACATTGATGCAGATGCAGATCTAGAGAAAGCGGCACGAATTTGTATGAACGCAAAAGTACAACGCCCGTGGGTGTGCAATGCTATGGAAAATTTGCTTGTACATGAAGCTGTGGCTCCGCAGTTTCTCCCTGCGTTTATCGCCGATCTCGAAAAAGCTGGCGTCGAAGTGCGTGGCTGTGAACGCACGAAACAGGTAGTACCACGAATCAAAGCCGCAACCGACGAAGACTGGCGAACGGAATATCTCGATTTAATTCTTGCAGTCAAAGTCGTCGACTCCCTCGACGAAGCCTTGGATTTTATTCACCACAATGGTTCCGGACTGGCTGATGCTATTGTCAGCGAGAATTATTCGCATGTTCGTCGGTTCTTGCATGAGGTCGATTCGGCAACGGTCTATGCCAATGCTTCAACACGCTTCACAGATGGTTACGAATTCGGCTTTGGTGCGGAAGTCGGTATTTCTACCAACCGCTTGCATGCCCGCGGTCCTATGGGCGTGCGCGAACTCACAACCTACAAATATGTGATTCAAGGCAACGGTCAGGTACGCGAATAGGAAGAGGGTCAAAGGGAGAAATGGGCGAATGGAAAAATGGAGAAAAGTGATTTAGCAGAGCACAAAACTGTGGGAACTACACCGGATCTCAAGAGTCTGAAGATAGGTATTCTCGGCGGCACATTTAACCCGATCCACTTTGGACATCTCCGCAGTGCCGAGGAAATCCGCGAAACCTTTGCGCTCGACCGTATCTACTTTGTTCCTGCGGCGCAGCCACCGCATAAAAATACCCAAGGGCTCGTCGCTGCTACTCATCGCCTCAAAATGGTGGAGTTAGCTGTTGCGAACAACCCATTTTTTTTCCCCTCGGCAAGTGAGCTCGAACGTTCGGGGCCGTCGTATTCGATTGATACTATTCGCCGTTTTCGTACCAACCTTCCTTCCTCTGCATTGTTCTTTATTCTTGGTCTTGATGCTTTTCGTGAAATTCAGACCTGGAAAGACTACGCACTCATTCCGACGCTGTGCAATCTGATTGTGACTTCTCGCCCTGGGGTTGCAACGCCACCAATTGACCGGTTTCTTCCTGTTGCTCTGCAAACGATGCTTTGGTACGATCCGGCCATCAAGATGTATCGTCATACCTCCGGCCATTGTCTCACTTTCCAGGAAATCCAGGGATTGAATATCTCTGCCTCTCAAGTTCGTCAGCTCGCCTTGCAGGGAAAATCGCTCCGCTATTTAGTTCCCACAGCCGTGAATTCGTACATTACTGAGCATACTCTCTACCGAGATGAGGAGGCACAACTTTGAGAACGAATGAGAGCTGGGAGAAAGCTCTCCTGTGTGCGCAAGCCGCACTTGATAAGAAAGCCTACGACCTGGCTATTCTAGAGGTTGGTGAGTTTACGACCATTGCCGAGTATTTCGTCATTTGCACCGGACGATCAGATATTCAGGTGCAGGCTATCTGCCGTGCAATAGAGGAAATGTTGGTAAAAGTGAAGGCCAAGCCACTTGCCATTGAAGGATTTACCCATGGACAATGGGTGCTTATTGACTGCGGAGATGTAATTGTCCATGTTTTTTATGAAACTGCCCGCCAATTCTACAATATTGAAGGGCTATGGGGACAGGCTCCTCGACGCCAACTGCCAGAACCTTATCACACCCAAGCACAACACCTGCGCACTGCGACTGCCTAGGATTACGAGACAAAATCCGCGCAGAATAACTCATTACCAGCGGAGCGAAGCAATCTCTGCTTTATTTTTTTTACTGCTGCAAGCTCGCTTCGTCATCGAAACCTACCGAAGAAGAGCTCCTAGCTGATAGCTCTCAATGGCTTTAGGACAGCCTCTCAGCAAATAAATTTGCAGAAAAATCGTTCTCAAGGCTCTTCCTGTCTTTCTTTTCGTAAATCTTTCGCTTTATACTAAGGGGGAAAGGTTGTTGAAGGTTGTTGGTCGTTGTGAACCAACGGAGAGAGTATGAGTCGCACTTCGCTTCCTTCTGAAACGCTGTATTACGGAAGTGATAGACAGCAGCAGTATTGGGAGAACGAATCCCAGACTTTGCGCATTGTACGTGACAGTGCTTCTTCGATATGGCTTGCATATCGAAAGGAGGACGGAACGTATCATCCAGTCCCAGCGCGGCAACCAACACGCACAGCAGTCAGAAAACGGCGACGGAAGAAAGTCCTTGAATCTCCACCACTCGCGGGGCGCAGCGCCGAGGAGGTGGTCGAACAATTACGTAAGGCTCATCATTTGCGCCTCTTTCTTGAACAACGGTTACGCCGATGGATGAATAAGACTTCTGGAGAACGAGTTCTCGCTTTTCTCGACCCAAACCAGGGTGGTGCCCCGGTACTCAAAGACCCTGGCCTCGGTATACCTCGCGTGAATTCGACAGGGAAGTGAACGACCTTTCTCCTTCTCTGTACACGGATGGCAAAAGGAGCCCCTAATGTCAGACAAAGAATGGCCCCCTTGTCAGAGTTGCCATAAAGGAGTCCTCCTACCCTTATCAGACTATGGACCCCAAGGAAACGATATTCCCTTCAAACTCTGGGCGTGTAATAACCCCGCTTGCGGGTTTTCCCTCCGTATCGATAAAGGACAAATCAGCCTCGGCCATCCGATCCGAGTAAAAGTAAACGGCGGAGAACCGCGAAAATACTAGCAGCTATTGCTTGCTATTTTCATTGTGTTTTCTGCGTAGCTTTCGTCCCTTAGGACTAAGGAAGAGATAAGAAGAAAGATTGATCAGCCCGCTAAAATCCCCTGGAAACGCAGGGAAGATTGGAATCCGAACGCACGGCGTTGTCGACGACAGGCTATTAGAAAACTGAGCAAATCGGATCGCTTCTCCATGAGCGAGAGTTTGATGCGCGAGAAAATTCTTTACTAACCATTCTCTATGTGAAGAGCTCATAAGGGGCGGATGAAGAGTACGAGATAGTTGTTGAGTAAGCGTAACCTCTACATTGTCTTTAGCGCTCGAGAGCGACGCTTCTTCGTGAGTGCGATTAAAGATCACCGCTTTCAGAGCAATTGCTAAACGATCTAGATCAGTGAGAAATTGTGTTGCCTCAGTGAGGACTTCTTCTTCAAGTGTAGAGACGAGGATGAAGGCAGTGTCCTCGCTCGCGAGCAGTGCACTCACACGCTGAAAACGTTCACCAAAATCGTCGAACATCTCTTGCATGGTCGTAAAGAAATCAGAGATCTCAGCCAGTGCAGAAATACCAGTCGCTTCCTCTATTTTCCGCAACAGAAAAGCCGTGGTTTTATTCATTACTGAAAGGATATTCCATCCTCCCGGAGGACGGAGAAACCACTTCCGTGCACGGCTGTCGAGGAAGCGCTGTAATCGTTGCGGCGCTTCAAGGAAATCAAGTGCTTGACGAGCCGGAGGTGTGTCTACCACGATGAGGTCGTACGTACCCTGTTGTACCAATGACGCCAGCGTGTCGAGTGCAATGTATTCATGTGAGCCAGCGAACGTGCGCGAGAGTCCCTGATAAAAACGATTGGCGAGGATACGGTCGCGAATCTCCGCAGTCGGCGCATAGCGAGCGATAGCTGCATCCCAGGCACTCGGTTGATCAATGAGCAATGCAGTGAGCGTCCCGGTCGGGTGCAACCCATACGCCTGAAACATCTCAGGCGGCACTGGTTTTCCTTGCACGTTCGTTGGGTCAATGCCAAAGCAATCGGCAAGACGTTTTGCCGGGTCAATGGTAACCACTGCCGTCTGTCGCCCGGAGAGCGCCCCCCACAGGGCAAGGGAAGCGGCAGTCGTAGTTTTGCCGACGCCCCCGCTGCCAACACAGACCACCACGCGATGGGCTGCAATTACAGAGGCCAGGTCAGTTTGCCGCTTTTTCTCTCTCATAAATGCTATAGTGTAGCTGGCTTGGGCTTCTTTCTTTTGCCAGTAGCGTTCGCAGTTGGCTTAACCGGCAGCGGAATCACCGCATGAGAGAGCTGCTCGATAGTTGAGACATCGAACCTCGCAGCTGGGGAAAAAGGGAATCGAATCGTTGGTAGCGGCAAAGCTTCTAATGGTTGTAAAGTCACTGCCTGTGCTTCGGCTAACATGGCCTCTTCTTGCCCGCACTTCAGTATTTGCTCAACAACACGTTGCTCAGCTTGTGAAGTGGACGACCCAGCCGTCAAAGCATTGATTGCTTGGGTGGAAAGCAGAGCATAGTGAAGACGGTTAATGAACAATACCCCGGTCGGCAAGCGGAGTTCTTGTGCAACCTGCTGATAGGCGCCTTGGGTTTCGCTGACAGCGAGCTCATCGGCGGTCGTGACAAAATTGATGGCGGTTTTTTCTGCGTCGCGCAGGAGAGACAAGATGCGATCAGATTCATAACCGACGACCCCACCAAATGCTTCATGGGCCGCGTGTGGCATTTGTAAATACTGTAAGCTGTGCCCAGTGGCAGGGAGGTCTACGAGAAGAATGTCCCACAGAGGCTGTTCGGTCTGAGGATCGCGTTTTCGCTCTTCGTACCAGACTTTCCCCATCGTCAATAACTCTTTGAGCCCCGGGGCAGCGGCAACAAAATACTGATACGCACGGCTTTCGACGATCGCTCGCAGCAGCGGTTTCACTGGGATGATCAACCGTAAATACTCTTCCAGCGCGACTGCGCCGCCGGTAGAAAGCACAGACAGCGAAGGAGAGAACGAACGCGGCTCTCGGCAGTCCTTTTCTACAGGAGGCAAACCTAGAAGCCGTGCGGCGCGCGTATTCTCATCAAACTCGATGAGCAGGGTTTTCTTCCCCTGACGCGCAAACGCGAGCGCAGTACTGACAACGACAGTTGTTTTTCCGACACCCCCTTTGCCAACAAAAAACAGCAGGCGTTTTTGTAAGAGCGCAGCGATGGCAGGAGGCACTACAGAATCCGTAGGCGGCACGTGTTACCACCGTACAACCGACGCTCCCCACGTCAATCCGCCACCACACGCGTTTAGTACAAGGATGTCATTGTCATGAATCTTGCCTTGACGGACGGCTTCGTCAAGCGCGATGGGAATCGAGGCGGCAGAGGTGTTGCCAAAACGCTGGACGTTGCAATACACTTTGTCCATGCCGACACCCATGCGGTCAGCTACTGCTTTGATAATGCGCAGATTCGCCTGATGCGGAATCATCAAATGCATATCGGCTGCAGCCAGTCCTGCGCGCTCCAGCGCTTTACTAGCGACATCAGACAACGAGCGTACAGCAACCTTAAATAGCTCCGGCCCTTTCATCTGAATGCCCCACTCTTTGGGGTGTATCCCTTCTTGATCGAACGCCTGGCGGTGGCCAGAGCGCACATACAACAACTCCCAAAGCGCACCGCTGGACTCAATTACTGTGCTGAGGAGCCCACGGTTTCCGGGCTGAACATCCAACACAATTGCGCCTGCACCGTCGCCGAATAACACACAGGTAGAGCGGTCTTCCCAGTTCACCATCGTGCTCAGCGCATCAGCACCGACCAAGAGCATACGACCATAGTCACCGCTTTTGGCGTAGCTGTGTACGACGGACATGCCATAAACAAATCCGGCACACGCTGCGTTCACATCGAAGGCAGGAATCGTATCAACTCCCAACCGTGCCTGAAGTAGGCATGCCGTTGAAGGAAAATAGTAATCTCCAGAAACTGTGGCAACAACAATAGCTTGTAAGTCGCCGGCTTTGAGCCCGGAGGCGTGCAGCGCCTGCACACTCGCCTCGTGCATGAGATCAAGAATATCCTCGCGCTGTTTCATCGCCCGCCGCTCTTCAATACCCGTGCGTGAGACGATCCAGTCATTGCTGGTAGCAACGCGTTTTTCCATATCCGCATTGGTCAAACAGGTCGGCGGCACAGCGGAACCAGTGCCAATGATACGTGCGCCCATGCGCAAGCCCTTTCTGTTGTGTCGTGTCAGTGAGGTCTGGAGAAATCGGACCGTCAGGAGTGCGCGGTTATTCGGCCCATCTACGAAAAGCCAAACAGGCATTGGTGCCGCCAAAACCAAACGAGTTCGATAACGCGACCCGAACCGGTGCCTGGCGAGCGGTATTCGGTACGTAATCAAGATCACATTCGGGATCAGGCTCCTCATAGTTGATGGTTGGCGGAAGCATGCCACGGTTCACCGCCAGCACGGAATAAACCGCCTCTACCCCTCCAGCCGCACCCAACAAATGACCAGTCATCGATTTGGTTGAACTCACTGCGATACGAGCAGCGTGCTCGCCAAAGACGCGTTTGATCGCCTGCGTCTCGGTCGCGTCATTGTATGGTGTCGAGGTGCCGTGGGCATTGATGTAATCCACTTCATACGGATCAATATCGCCACTGCGTAAGGCCATACGCATACAACGCACCGCCCCTTCTCCTTCTGGCGAGGGAGCAGTCATATGATAAGCGTCACTGTTGGCTCCATAGCCAACCACCTCAGCATAAATCTTCGCGCCGCGCCGCTTCGCCATGCTCAGCTCTTCAAGGATGACGACGCCAGCTCCTTCTGCCATAACAAACCCATCTCGATTTTTATCAAACGGGCGACTGGCCTTCTCTGGTTCATCATTGCGAGAAGAAACTGCTTTTAACGCGATGAACCCACCAAGCCCAAGCGGTGTCAACGCTGCCTCTGCGCCGCCAGCAATCACCGCGTCTTGCTCGCCTAACCGAATCAAACGGAAGGCTTCACCGATCGCATGCGCTCCAGAAGAACATGCACTCGTTGGTGTATAATTAATCCCTTTCGCTCCATAGCGAATAGAAATTTGCCCGGGCGCAAGATTGGCAATGAGCTTGGGAATGAAGAAGGGGGAGACTTTCTTTAAGCGCGTTTCCAGAAAGAGCTTATGATATTCTTCGATGCTCGTGAGTCCGCCGATACCAACACCGACGATAGCGCCGACCATATCTTCGTTATCTGGCGTGATCGGTAGACGTGATTCATCCATCGCCATTTTTGCCGCGGCCACAGCGTACTGGATGAATGGGTCCATCTTCTTCACATCTTTCTTTTCTATGAAATTTTCAGGCACAAAGTCTTTGACCTCACCGGCGATGCGCGTGGGAAAGTCAGAGACATCGAAGCGCGTCACCAGACCAACGCCGGAACGACCTTCCATCAACGCCTGCCAATTCTTCTCGACTCCAGTGCCAAGCGGACTCACCACCCCCACTCCGGTAATAACAACACGTCGTCGCTCGCGGTCCATAAATCTCCTACCTTAATACCAGCGTATCTCCGAAGAAGTTCACGTAATCTTAATGGCTCTCCTGGCGGTCTGCAACCACTACGGTACGAGCATAATCCGACCATAACCAAGTCGCCAGAAACACAGATACAAGAGGGCTATGCCGAATACGAGCAAAAGGGCAAATGTGTCTCCAGCAGTCCATGAGACGCGCTGATAGGAGGTGCGTGGCCGACCGGAATTAAATCCGCGCACTTCAAGAGCAACCGCCATCTGATCCGCGCGGCGTAACGCGCCCATAAAGACTGGAATCATCACAAAGACGTAGTGGCGTAGCCGCTGAAACAGTGGCCCACGACTCATATCGAGTCCGCGACAGCGTTGCGCCTGGATCACCGTGAAGGCGGCCTCAAGAAAGAGCGGCACCAAGCGAAAGGCTAAGGTGATAGTAAAACCAATACGGTAGGGAAGCCCAAGTAGCGTAAAAGCATAGGCAAACTCTTCAATGCGCGTAGTGGATAAGAAGAGGATTCCGGTGGCAAGAAATGTACTGAGCTTCAGCGCGGTGCCAAACCCGAACAAAATTCCCTCGCGTGTCACGGGAAGAGTAGGAAATATAGTGAGCGGTGATCCGCGACCATAAAATACGCTCCAAATGATGATGGTAAAGGTAAAGATAAAGAAAAAGAGAATGCGTAGGCGACGGAGGTTCGTAACTGAGTCCGTGAACCAGATTAACGCGAAGACGCCGAGACTAATCGGCAGAATAAACAACGGGTGATCAACTACGAAGGCGGCAACAAAGAACAACAAGAGCCCCAGCACTTTGACGAGCGGGTGACGCTGGTGCACAAACGTTTGACGATCAAGATAGAGAAACAGTGGCATAGGAAATAATCAAGAGTGAGAAATGAAGAATGAAAAGTACTAGAAATCTCCTAATCATTTGTGGAACGGGCCTCGTTCTCATACTTCGACAAGCCCAGTATGAACGGGGGTAGTGTCTGCGCTCCGGACCGTTCGCCCTGAGCCTTTCGACGAAGCTCAGGGCAGGCTTGTCGAAGGGCGGTCTGTGCTAGTTTTGTCTCTATTTCCAAAGGGTACCTAATATGCTCTGTTGCGGAGGGCTTTTAGGTTCCGTCCTTTGGCCTGCCACCGGCCACAGATGGAAAAGGAGGAGCAGGGAGGATTTCACCAGCAGTGTTTCCACCCTTGCGAGTCCACGAGAGCAATTCTTCAACCGACAATGGCGTCACTCCGAGTTGTGCTCCGATTAACGTAATGTCTGGTGGTCGAAACGCGGCTTGGGCACATAGCTCGGGCTGGCCACACATTGCGCGCATTGGGCCATCCCACAACAGCTGTCCCTCCGACATCAACAGCGCACGGTCTGCGTACTCCACAGCAACCCATGGCACGTGGGTGATAATAATGATCGTCTTCCCCTCGCGATGCAGCCGTTGGAGCAATTCCATCATCTGGCGTTGCTCACGATAATCGAGGCCAGTCGTCGGTTCATCAAGGATGAGAACATGCGGGCGCATGGCCAGCAATGCAGCAACCGCGAGACGTTGTCGTTCTCCGCGGCCAAGGAGAAATGGATCGTGCTCACGCACATGCAGTAAGCCGACTGCCGCCAACGCTTCGTCCACCCGCACCAGAATTTCTTTCGGCACCAGGCCGATATTCCGCGGTCCGAAAGCGACCTCTGCTTCTACAGTGTCAGCAAATAACTGGTGGTCAGGATTCTGGAAGACGTAGCTCACTTCTTGTGCAATCTGTACGAGCGGGAGAGTTCCCAATTCCTGATTGCGCAAAAGCACACGACCACGCGTGGGTACGAGCAACCCACTCATATGTTTTGCTAATGTGGTTTTTCCTGAGCCGTTTTTCCCCAGCAGGGCGACAAATTCTCCTTCACCAATAGTAAGTGCAACGTCTCGTACTGCCGCTGGACCGTCGGCATACGTATGTGAAATGGATTGGAGCGAGAGGAGCGGAGTTTTCTGCTGGTTTTCGTTCTGTGTTTCTACAAAAATGGTCAAAGAAGGGGAACCAATACTCTTTTGCAGCAACGCTGCTGCCGCAACCGTCTCCCGCGGATATTCGTGTACTTTGAGCGAGGTAAAGAGCCGATCACAGTCATGGGGCTTTACCCCGTAGCGCTCGAGCATTTCCACTCGTGACAAAAGTTCGACGGCGGAACCATCGGCAACTATTTCACCGCCGGCGAGAAGGATCAGGCGATCGGCTGTAAGCGCAGCAGTCACTTCATGTTCTACTACAACAAGGGTATGCCCATGCTTGCGCATCTGCCCAAGTAACGCAAAAATCTCCTGTCGCCCCTCAGGATCAAGATCAGTCGTCGGTTCATCAAACACCAGAATACGGGGACGGAGCGCTAACAAGGCAGCAATTGCTAAGCGTTGCTTCTGTCCACCGGACAATGTCGTTGGGTCACGTGCTTCAAACCCCGACAGCCCTACCTGTGCGAGCGCCGCTGTCAAGCGATGATGCATCTCGGTGGGCTCGACGCCGAGCTGCTCTAAGCCAAACGCGATTTCGTCGCGGACTGTGGTTGAGAAGAGTTGCGCTTCAAAATCCTGGAAGACCATCCCGATGGTCTCGGCCAACTCTCCTACCTTTTCCATCGTCAGCCGTTTACCGAAGAGCCGTACCTCACCAACAAACTGTCCGTTCTGAAAGGCAGGAATGACGCGGTTAAGACACTTCACCAGGGTCGATTTCCCTGCACCGGAGGCTCCCATGATCACGATCATCTCTCCCTGTCGGATCTGCAGAGAAACATCACGCAACGCGGGCGTGGTCGTGTCGGCATACGTAAAAGACACATGGTCGAGAGCGAGTGCCTTTTCAGTAACAGAAAACTGTGAGGACTGAGGACTGAGGACTGAGAGAGAACCTCTTTCGTTCTGCATAGAGCCAGACCCGTACTTTGACCTCAGTCCTCGTTCTCAGTCCTTACTAAAGAAGTGTCAATCCTACACATGCAAGCGCAACGAACGGTAGCAACCCCACACCGATCTCGATCGCCTTGGTTTCTGTCACCCACCCAAGAGTCACAAAAAGAGCAGGGGTCCAACTTCCACTCGAAAGGAGGTTCCCAACGATCATCCCACTGATGGTAGCACCCGCTAGCAGCCCTAGGCCGAGAAGTCGTAGCGCCCGTGGCTTCGGGGCTCGTGGTTCAAGAAGGTCAAAATACAACAAGCGACCTTTAGCAACACGAGGATAAATAACTGAGAGAAGGAGAGGAGCAAAAAGCATTGAGGAGACGAAGTTGTTAAACAGAATAATATTACCGAGGATGCGAAAAGGGACGAAACCTAAAAGATTGAGTCCCCATCCAATAAACAACGCACACAGCGCACTTGCCAGCGTGACCGTAAAGGTAAACTTCACCCAGGCAAGTGGAGTTTTGGGCACCGGCTGGTCACGTGAGATGAGCTGCCACGTTTTGTACGGCACCGTGCCGTACAAAAAGTTACCAAAGAATCCGAATAAGTCCCCAGGGCCGATCCCACCAAAGAAGTCGCCAATGACATTACCGATTGCCGCTCCCCAGGCCGCAGCTGGACCAAAAAGAAACGAGCAAATCACCGGAACGGCGTTGGCAGGCCGTAGCTCGGTCACTCCGGGAATGAGCGGAATCACCTTAAAGGGAATGAGAATCGCTGCGTAAAGCGACGCACAGATGGCGGTGAAAACAACGAGGCGAGTATTATCCCACATTTCGTGTCCCGTCCTGAGGTACCACAAGGCGGGACACGGGACAATGGCAACGTGACGGTTATTACTGAATCTTGGTCACGCGGATGTAATCCACGTCATAGAAGTATGACCTATTCTGGTCAGGGGTGAGAGCAGGTTGCAAACCCGCGTCATAGGCTGCAGCCCATGTCGACGCTGGAGCCCAGAGGTTGAAGCGCACACTCATGGGGTCAGTCGCATGAGCACTCCTAGTTGAGCGCGCGAGTACGCCGTTGACGTACCATTCTGTGTGATCTCTCATCCAGCGCAACTGCAACGTGGTCCATTGGTTACGGTTCAGTCCACCCACTGCGACCAGTACTTCAGAATGATGAACGTTGTCATTATAGACGGGCTTTTTGTAATCCCAGTCGTTCCAAGTTGTGAGCAAAATTTGATTGGTTGGCAAGTTAGTCAAATACTCAAAGTCAATCTCATCGGAGAGCGTGGTTGTCGCAGTTTGCTGGAAGCCCCAGGTGAACGACGAAGCCACAAGGCCACGGGTCTCGGTACGCACCCGTACTCTCGACTCAAATTGGAGCCCTTGTCCTTGCCACCTTTTGGGCAACACAAACGTCGTCCAGGTATACAGTTCCGACCCTCGTAGCAAAGTTCCGGGGAAGTTTGGGTTATAAGTATCGAGCTGCAACGTCGCATAGGTCGTACCGCTTTCTTGGTTGAACGTCGGTGGATTACTCAAGTACGCACGCCCGATTTGCCAGTCACCCACTCCCCATTTACTGGTGTCAAGGACCGGTCCGTTAAATTCGTCGCTGAACACAGTTACTTGTGCAAGCGCAGGAGCTTGACGAGCAAAGAGCGTGAGTAGGATAAAGATCGACAATCTCACTATTGTCTCAAGGTAATGTCGCATTGCGGTTACATCTCCTCTCTCAGGAATAGGAAGGAACGAAGAGCGTCAGTTACGTACAGTGGGCGCAATCTCCCGTCTCGTGAGGCAAGTGTTTGTCCAATGTACAAAAGTCCTGGATCGCAAAGCAAATGAGGACTGAGGATGTTGACAACTGCTAAAAAAATCCTTTAGCGTAACGCTCGTATGACACGACGAGTTGTATTTTCTCTCTATGGATTAGTCATATTGATAGGCATAAGTGGGTGTGCAGGAACCACACGGCGGCTTTCGGCGAAGGAATATTACACCGAGGCCAACGAATTCTACGACAAAGAAGATTTCGTAACTTCTGGTGAGAAATATCAAGAGCTATTGGATCAATATCCCCTGAATCCCTACGCTGAAGAAGCGCAGCTCAAAATTGCCTATGGACGCTATCTCGATAAGAAGTACGCTGACGCGCTCTCGGGATTTAGTGACTTCGAACGTACGTACCCAACAAGTGCCCATCTTCCATTCGTGCAGTATTATCGCGGTATGTCGTATCTCGAACAGATACGTTCCACTGATCGAGACCAGAGCGTTGCCGAGAAAGCCAATGATTTCTTTCGTGCTGTCTCTGACCGCTACGGCGACAGTTCGTTCGCGCTGTTAGCAGAAGAGAAAAGTCGAACATGCCGAGAGTCGCTCGCCGAACATGAGCTATACGTCGCAGAATTTCACATGAAGCGGTTTGCCCTTCTTCCTGCAAAAGCGCGATTACGTCGAGTTATAGAGGAATATCCTGAAACCGAAGCTGCCACCAAAGCATTAGCGCACCTACAAGAAATTCTCGAAGATATCGACAAGAAAGATCTTGCTGACCTCGCAGGGAAAGCCCTAGCCGCGCGAAAAACCGCTAAGCCGAATCCAGCTCAGAGAGTCGCAGCCGCGATAGATGAAGCTCCCCCTGCGGAAGTTGACCCGTTACTCGCGCTTGTCACTCAGCTGAAAAAGCAGGAAGAAGAAGATCGTAAGGTCAGTGTTCATCCGCCCGGCAGTGAGCAGCAAGAGGGCCCGTCACAAACACCTGCCCAACGCGCCGTAGAAAAAGAGGCCAGGAAACTACGACACAGCTCCGGCGACGAACCTGAGTAGCTGCCCTCACAGTAAGTCTGAAGAACTAAGCGCGACCTTGATATATAGTCACTTTCTGTTACGTACATTACAAGATCTATGCCCTCACCGTGTCGACTGTATCTTATCCGTCACGGACATCCCAATGCTGGGTTTGCTGACGCTACCGATCCTAGCCTTGATGATCTGGGGCACGCTCAGGCACAGGCCGTTGCGCAAGAACTCGCATTGTTAGGACCGCTTCCGCTCCTCACCAGCCCCCTCAAACGAGCACGGGAAACTGTTGCACCGTTCGAAGCGCAATGGGGGGTGACCGCTCGGGTTGAGCCGCGGATTGCCGAGATTCCATCTCCAAGTAAAAACCTGGAGCAACGAGCCGTGTGGCTCTCTCAGGCACTGCGCGGGCGGTGGAGCGATTTGCCGTTACAATACCAAGCTTGGCGCGAACAGTTACTGCATTGCCTGATCATGCAAGAAACGTCAACTGTGATGACAACCCACTTCGTCGCTATCAATGTTGCAGTCGGAGGAGCGATGAATGACGATCGCATGATCTGCTGTGAACCTGACTATTGTTCCTGTACTATCTTAGAAGTGATAAATAACTCGCTCCAACTGGTTTCGCTTGGCCGCCAACGCGCTACAGTGATTCGTTAACGGTTGAAACATTTGCCTCGCTCCGTCCTGATTTCTATTCTTTCCTTTGGCTGCTAACACTTATGAGATACTGGAGGCATTGCTGATGGTTTCATGGCAGATGCTACCCGATGTCCCCTTGCACCCTGCAGGACCCGTAACTGCGGACGTCGTCGTCCGTGGTATCCGTGACTTTCGCGCTGCGGCTCGCTATCTGCATCATCTACCCTATGGCAGAAATACCGACCGTGCGAACTTTCGGCTGGTGCTTTCTGAAGGCCATGGAACTTGTAGTACCAAACATGCTCTACTCGCCGAACTTGCTCGCGAGCAACAACTTCCGATCACACTCACACTCGGGATATATGCGATGCATGAGCGCAATACGCCCGGGATAGATGCGATCCTCTTACATTACAATCTTCCTTTCCTTCCTGAAGCACATTGCTACTTGACCTACGAAGGGGAACGAATCGACATTACACGTTCCGGTAGCAAGCCTGCTGAACCAATTGACCACTTCTTCTCCGAAGAAACAATTCTGCCTACCCAGATTGGCGAGTACAAGGTTGACCTCCATAAACGATTTCTGCGTCGGTGGCTGGCGGAAAACGAGACAAACCGGTATAGCTTCGACGAGTTGTGGGCTATTCGCGAGGCGTGTATCACAAGCTTAACACAATAAGTGAAGTGTAAGGCAAGGAGGAAGAGTATGCCAGGGCCGCTCGCTGGGTACCGCATAATTGACGTGACACAGATGATCTCTGGGCCGATGGCAACCATGGTACTGGCTGATCAAGGTGCAGATGTCATCAAAGTCGAGCCACCGGGCACAGGCGATCTTACCCGCGCCCTCGGTGGACCACGTGGAATGTCACCCACGTTTACGATCGTCAATCGCAACAAGCGCTCAGTGGTGCTCAACTTGAAGACGCAACGTGGCTTAGAGATTCTTAAACGTCTGGTAGCGAACGCTGACGTGTTTATACAGAATTTTCGTCCTGGTGTTGCCGAGCAAATGGGGATTGGCGAAGCTGAGCTGCGACGCGTCAAACCAGATCTTGTGTACGTGTCGATTAGCGGCTTTGGCGAAACCGGTCCATACGTCCACAAACGTGTGTATGATCCGGTGATTCAGGCACTCTCTGGGCTCGCCTCAATTCAAGCCGATACTGACGGGCGACCACATATGATGCGACTGATCGTGCCAGACAAAGTTACCGCTATGACCGCGGCGCAAGCAATGACTGCCGCCTTGCTCGCACGTGAACGAACTAAGCAAGGACAGCATGTCCGTTTGGCAATGCTTGATGCTGTCGTGTCTTTTCTCTGGCCCGAGGCAATGGTCGCTCATACGTTCATCACCGATAAAGAAGTAACCATCCGCCCAAACGCGAGAGACCTCGTGTTCGAGACACAAGATGGTTTTATTACCGTCGGAACGGTCTCTGATGCCGAGTGGCAAGGACTGACACGTGCGCTCGAACGTCCAGAATGGCTAGAGGACCCACGCTTCACGACACCTGCAGGGCGAGTGAAGTACGCTGATGCGCGATTAGAAATTACCGCTGAGGTCCTCAAGACGCGAACGTCAGCCGAGTGGCTCTCTCGACTCGACGCCGAGCAAGTGCCGTGTGCGCTAGTGCTCAGTCGCAAGGACTTATTAAGCGATCCGCAAATCGCTGCCAATAAGCTGATTGTCGAATCGGAACATCCCTCACTGGGCCGCATGCGCCAACCAAGACCAGCAGCACGGTTCGACCAGACTCCAGCGGAATTGCGCATTCCTGCGCCGCGGCTGGGGGAACATACCGATACTGTGCTGGCGGAGTTGGGGATTGTTGCAGAAGAGTTAGTAACGTTACGAACGAGTGGAGCAATCGGATAGTGCCTCTTTTTGCGGCTACCAGACGGCGAGGGAATGACGTGAAGTTAACGGAGAATGGCTATCCCTTTGAGCAAGGTGTGCCCCTCCTTCTCGGTGGACTGAGGCAATGCTAAGGTTTGTCACCCTACGACCCTTCCCAGGATAGCCTGAAATACCGGACTCACATTGGCCAGCGTCAGGGCCAAGAGCGCCAGGAACAGCGCGCCTACGCCCCGCATCACCGCAAGATGAATCTGGAGGCCGCGCGACAGCGGCTCCGCCAGCCGCAACCGCAAACCCGGTGTTGCCAACATCAGGCCGAAGCTATACGCCAGCAATTGTAATCGACGGTCAGCTGCGGTAACACGCTGTATCTTCAGCGCATCCGGCGGCGCCGGCCGATGGCGTGGGGGCGCCTCGTCCAACGGGCCTCGCCAGTACCCCAATCGCATCCCGCGCCATAGCACCACTGGCAGTGATAACAACAACCAAGCCACCAGCGTGAGCAGGGCGATGCGCCCCAGCTGTGTGCCGTAACCAGTGGGGCATCCCCACACCCACCACTCGAGCCATAACCGGGCTGTTTCAGCGACATCAGTGTTCGGGTCCACGATACGCTCGCGGAACAGCTGCTCGGCCAGCGTGGCCCAGGCGCCGAGTGCCTCTTCTTTCTGCTGGAGTGCGTCGAGCCGGTAGTACAGCGGGCGTAGCACTTCACTGCTCGCTCCGGCACGCTGCAGCGGAGGCGCCAGCTCCGGCCAGCGAAATTGCAGCGCGCTAATGTTCGCGCCTTCGAGATCAAGCCGCCCGGTCACGCGCAGACCAGTCAAGTCACTGCGCCCACCGCGCAACGCCGCCTGTCGCAGTGTGAGGTCACCAGGAGTGACTTGCACGTTGACTAGCATCATGTCGCCACGCCCATCGACGTAGTCGAAATGCGCCGAGCGCATCGTACAACCGCGGAAATCGGCCAAGCCGGCGAACACGGTCAGGCCGGCGAACGCGGTCATCGGCTTGGCTTCGCCGAAATCGACATCTCCCAACTGGCAGAACCGGAATTCGGCGTCGCCGCTAAATATCACGTTGCGCCAACTGGCGAGCCCGGCCACAACCAAGCCGAGGAACGAGGCGTCGGCTTCGAAGCGGCTGCTATCAAAACGCACACCACCAGAAAAGCGGCTGCGGTCGAAACGCGCCGGCCCTGCAAAGTGCGCGTCGGCAAAGCTCACATCTCCACTCGTGCCCGCAGGTTTATCGAATTGGGTGGTGATCTCCACCGCGGCACCGAAGTGCACGCGCCGGAACACGGCGCCTCCGGCAATCGTCCCCCCATGAAGTACGACCGGACCGTCGAACTGCGCGTCATCGAAGTGGACCAGGCCCTGAATCGTGCTGTTGTCCAGCGTAAAACCCGCACGCAAGCGCGCGCCAGACAGGTCCAGTTTCTGCAGCGTCGACCCCTCAATCGTTAGCGGCACCGCAGGCCCATTGGCACTTGCATACACGCGTCCATTGACCTGCACATCTTGTAAGACAACGCGCGTCACGCCTGCGGGCGCGCGCAAGCGAGAGAGGTCGAAATCGCCGACGATCTCAACCCCCCGTAGATATCCGCTACGTACGACTTCGCGGTACACCGCATCAGGTGTGGAACTTGGCGGTACAGCAGCGATGGCGCGCCATGGGGTACCCACAATGGTCAGCGCTATTACCAACCTCGAAAGGCACATCCACCAGCGGGTCATCGGATCTCGTCCAGTGATATGAGGGTGCACCAGCGCGCCGCCTGCAGGAGGTCGATTAACCGCTGCGTCAACGCGCTCAGCTCGGCCACGTCAGTATTGACCGTGCGCAGTTGTTGAGAGTTAGCTGCTGCGGTAACGCTCTCGATCACCGGCGCCGAAGGTCGCGCCGGTAAGGCCGGGCGCGGTTTACCGCCGGGGCACAGCGTATCCCGCAACCCCTTCAACAGGACCGATTCAAAGCTACGCACCCTGCGATCATTTGAAGCCGCACCAACTTGGCTACCACGGCTGGCCACCAGCTCCACGCGCAAGCGCAATTCTTCGACCACCATATCAGCACTGAGCGGCATGACTTGATCGTACTGACGGATGTATGCCGCGCGAAATGCTGCGTCGTCTAGCGCGCTCGCGACCGGCTCAGGCAGCAATTGATATATCAGCAACAACAACGCTGCCGCCAGCAAGCGGCCTCGTCCCCAATCGTGATTTGCATATCGATTGCAATTCATTTCACACCTTGTGTTGCGGTCAGGCTGCCACACATACGCACGCGGAACATCTCCATCATTTGGGCGCTGGACAGGTCCAGACCACCGCTGCCACACGGCGTCGCCCGTAGCGCCTGCTCGATCGCGATCATGCGTGAATAATCAGGCGGATGGGTCTTAGGAAAAGCCAGCTTCACGGCACCTTTGCGCACGTTGCTGGCAGACTCGGCAATCACCCGCTGGTACAGTTCGTCCGTGATCAGGGTGCGCAGGGCTCTCTCGATCACCGGGCTGGTGGTGTTGCGTCCTATATCCAGGAGCTTGTCGCCCATCGCATACAGGAAATACCAGTTTGTGCCGAGTATGTAGATGTTGTGTCGCAACTCGCCGTCCCGACCGATCCTGCACTGCTGCCCGAGCAACTTAACTGCAGCCATGTCGGCGGCCGCCTCATGACGCTGCTGTTGTTGAGACTCGCCAGGCAAGGTCTCGGGACACGCAAGGCGTTCATCCTTCTGCCGTTCGGTTAAATCTTTCAGCTGCAATTGTGTGGCTTCAGTGGTAGCGAAGCGGCCGATGCGCAGATGCCCCATTTCATGCGCCAACACAAAGGCCACGGTGCCGCGCAATAGCCAGCCAGCGCGCCGCATCTCACTGGTATCGGTGTTCAGTGTAGCCGGATCCCAGTACCGACGAGCAGCTGACAAACCGATCGCGTCGACGACCGCCAGCCCGGAAGTCAGATCCGATTGCACGCGGTTCTGCTTCATCACGGTGGCAGCGACCAGACGCTTCCACGTCGCGGTGTTGAGAAATACGATCCCGGTGTCTTCATCCGTCAGTGCGCCACCTTTCAGCGAACCGCGCGAGAACGACGGCACCTCGTCGGCCAGTAGCGCATCGTCGCGCAGCTGCGTTGCATCGAGCATGTAGATGTTGAGCCAGCCAGCCCGGTAGGCGCGATTCACCTGCACACCCCGCCATACGCCGGGCGCCGCCTGAGCCAGCGTATCAGCGATCTCGTGCACCACATCCGCATAGTAAGGATCGAGCAACTGCGTCTGCTGCAGCTTACTCCAGACGCGGGTGCCGGGCTCTGACGACAGCTGCGTCTGGGCGGCGCTGTCACGTGCAAGACTGGCTGTCAGCAACAGAGCCGCGCACCACCAAGTCATGATTGTCCGGTTCATACTTCCTCCCCGGTCTGTTCATGCTCTTTGTATGCAGCGAAAATTATGCCATTTAGGATAGTTGTGAAAATACTCCGCGATCGCGCAGATCTGCGAGTGTGAGGAAAATGTACACTAGCAGGGAGTGGAAACTATTGTTGACCTACACGATGTGTGTGCTGAGAAAGCCGTATTAACGAGGGACGTTACACGATTCAGGTAGTGAGCTTGACCGTCAACAAAATTTGACACGAACCCATCAGCATCACTCGGCGGAAACGCTTCGCTTATTCCGGCCTACTTTCTGTTCTCTTCATACAAGTGCAAACCTTAATCGGGAGATTCGGCGGAAAAATGTCAGATCTTCTCATCAAGTATCGCTCGCACCTCCCGCTCTTTGCGATGCATACGAATCGCCTCACTGCGTGAGACTTCGTGATCGTAACCCAGCAGATGCAAGATTCCGTGAATCAGCAAGATTTGCAGTTCTTCGCGCAATGAGTGATGGCGACGCCGTGCTTGACGTGCAGCCGTCTCAACGGAGATCACGACATCACCCAATAAATACGGCTGCACCTCGTCAGCCAAGGGAAACGACAGCACGTCAGTCGCTTTGTCTTTCTGGCGGTACTGACGATTGAACCGGCGAATCTCCAGGTCCGTCACCAACGCGAGGCTCAGCTCCGCTTGTTGCTGGCCCAGATGACGCAAGATCGTTTTGCTCCACTGGCGTAACTCGCGGTGACTCACTTCTGGGCTCTGGCCAGAAACGTCGATCGTTACGCCGCTCTTGCGCGCGCTGACGGCGGAGTTCACGCTTTTCTTCCTCGAATTTTTCTCGTTCTCCTTGGGCACGTTCATAAGCGGTAATAATGTCCTGTACTAAGCGGTGCCGCACCACATCTTTTTCGCTGAAGTACGCGAACTTGATGCCGTCAATGCCGCGCAAAATGTGTTGTGCTTCCTTCAATCCCGACCGCGTGCCAGCCGGGAGATCAATCTGCGTAACGTCTCCCGTAATCACTGCCTTGGAACCGTAGCCAAGACGAGTCAAGAACATTTTCATTTGTTCAGGCGTGGTGTTCTGCGCCTCGTCAAGAATAACAAACGAGTCATTAAGCGTACGTCCACGCATGAACGCCAACGGCGCTACTTCAATTGTTCCACGCTCAATCATCTTACTGGCGCGGTCATAGTCCACCATGTCATACAATGCGTCATAAAGCGGACGCAGATAGGGATTGATCTTCTCCGCGAGATCGCCCGGCAGGAAGCCGAGTTTTTCGCCAGCTTCAACCGCTGGTCGCGTCAGCACCACGCGACTCACTTTGTGTTTCATCAACTCCGCGACCGCCACGGCCATACCCAAATACGTTTTCCCGGTCCCCGCGGGACCTATACCAAAAACAATATCGAAGCGGCGGATCGCGTCGATGTACACTTTTTGTGCGATGCTCTTCGGTGTAATGGTGCGCCGATTGGCCGAGATGTACACTGTGTCGAGAAAAATATCTTTGAGGTTGGCAGAACGATCGCGACTGAGGATGCGAATCGCGTAATCCACATCACTGGGATAGACCGGATAGCCGTTTTGCAAGAGACCGTAGAGTTGGGTTGCGATGCGACCGGCGAGGATGCGCTGCTCTTCATCACCAGTGATGAGGAGTGCATTCCCCGAAGTCGACATTTTCACACCGACGGCTTTTTCGATGCCGCGCAGGTGTTCGTCCTGGTGACCCAGGAGGTCGTGAAAGAAACGATGGTTCTCGAATTGGACGCGCGAGGTATTGTCGTTGACCTGCTCCAAGGGTGTGGCGTTCCTCCTTTATACTCCTTTTCCTACTAGCTCATACACCTTTTGCAGCGCCTCATCCAGACGCGAGGCATCTTTTCCGCCAGCCTGGGCGAAGTCCGGCCGTCCACCACCGCCGCCGCCAACGAGCGGGGCGATTTGTTTGAGAATGTTCCCGGCGTGATAATTTTTTGTCGCGTCTTTACTGACCGCAGCCAATAACACCACTCTGTCCCCTTGTACGACACCAAGAACGATCACTGCCGGTTGGAACTTCTCACGTAGTCGATCGGCCATCTCACGCAGGGCTTTGTCGTCCACTCCTTCGACGCGGCTCGCCACGACAGTAACTCCGTTCACTTTCTGTGCGTGCGATTCGACGTCACCGCTCTGCGTCCCGGCCAATTTGCTTTGTAACTGCACAACTTGTTTCTCGAAGTCGCGTTGCAGCGCGAGTAATTTCTCGACGCGCTCAGCCGCCTCTTCTTCTGAGCCTTTCAGAATGTGGCTCACTTCTTTGAGGATCTGTTCGCGTTGCCGCACCCACTCGAGCGCGTTCTCACCAGTTGTCGCTTCAACGCGGCGTACGCCAGACGCAACTCCAGCTTCAACTTTCAACTTGAATAATCCGATGTCGCCAGTGCGATTTACATGCGTGCCTCCACACAGCTCAGTCGAAAAGTTACCCATCTTGAGCACGCGGACACGGTCACCGTATTTCTCGCCGAAAAACGCTAGGGCACCACTTTTCAGCGCATCATGCAAAGACATCTCTTGGACCGTGACTTCGGCATTCTCACGGATATGCGCATTGACGATGCCTTCAATCCGTTCGAGGGCATCGTCTTTTACTGGACTGGTGTGGGTGAAATCAAACCGCAGACGATCAGGTGTCACGAGCGAACCTGCTTGCTTCACATGTGTACCAAGTACTTCACGTAACGCCGAGTGCAGAATGTGCGTCGCTGAATGATTCAGGCGCGTCGCTTCACGTCGTGTCGCGTCGATCACTAACTTCACTTTGTCTCCAGCCTGAATTGCTCCGCGCACAACCTTTCCACGATGAACTGTCAGGAACGGCTGTGGCTTCTGGGTGTCCACAATTTCGACGAGATCACCACGCGCAGTTGTGATGGTGCCAGTGTCGCCAACTTGACCGCCAGATTCTCCGTAGAAAGGAGTTTCGGCGGTGACAATTTCGACTTCCTGGCCTTCACGTACCGCACCACTTTGCGACTTGCCATTCACTAAGACCGCAAGGGCTTCAGATTCCCATTCGCCAACGCGGTCGCCGGCAAACTTCGAGCGCAGATCCGTGAGCCCAGCGTTGATATAGACTATTCCTTTTTGCCCTTCTCGTGCACGCGTGCGCTGCTCTTCCATGGCCCGGTCAAACCCCGCACGATCCAATGTCAGTCCTTCGGACGAAAGGAAATCTTCGGTCAAGTCGAGCGGAAAACCGTAGGTGTCATACAAACGAAAAGCAATTTCACCGTCCAGGGTCGAGGCGCCACTCTGGCGAACGGTTTGGATCTCTTGTTCCAGTAAGCCCAACCCTTTACCTAGTGTATCCGCAAAACGCTCTTCTTCGTTACGGACAACGTCGGTGACGTAGTTCTTCCGTTCAACCAACTCTGGATAAGCCGAGGCAAAGAGTCCAATCACACTCTCTGTGACTTGAGAGAAAAATATTCCTTCAAAGCCGAGCAAACGTCCGTGACGCAACGCACGACGCATAATGCGGCGCAACACATAGCCACGTCCTTCATTGGTTGGCACAACGCCGTCAGCAATGACGAACGCCGCAGCTCGTGCGTGGTCAGCAATCACGCGGAACGAGATATCATTCTCGGGGTCATTGCCATAACGTTTGCCGCTCATTTCTTCAGTCGCACGAATGATGCCACGCAACAAATCAGTGTCATAATTACCGCGTGTATTTTGTAATACCGACGTGACCCGTTCGAGACCCATGCCAGTGTCGACATGCTTCGCCGGTAACTCAGTAAGCGATCGATCAGCGCTACGGTTGTACTGAATGAAGACCAGGTTCCATAGTTCGATGTAACGCGGGCAACCACCGTTGACTGCACATACATGCCCAGTCGTGTTTTCGCGCTCGCATACGCCTGGACCGCGGTCGATGTGAATTTCTGAGCATGGACCGCAGGGGCCGGTCTCGCCCATTTCCCAGAAATTATCTTTTTCGGCAAAGCGCTGAATCTGGTCTTTATTGATATCCGTCAGCGTGCGCCACCAGTCTTCGGCTTCGTCATCGGTCTTGTAAACCGTCGCCCAGAGTTTATCCTTGGGTAATTTCCACACCTCTGTCAGTAATTGCCACGCCCACAGAATCGCCTCTTTCTTATAATAGTCACCGAACGACCAATTACCGAGCATCTCAAAGAAAGTGTGGTGATAGGTGTCCCGTCCAACTTCTTCGAGGTCGTTGTGCTTGCCTGAGACTCGTAGGCACTTTTGGGAGTCGACCACCCGTGTCTGGGTTGGTTGTTCTATTCCGAGGAAAATGTTCTTAAACGGCACCATCCCCGCATTAGTAAACATCAGGGTCGGATCACTTGCGGGAATCAGGGAAGCGCTAGGAACGATTTGATGGCCTTGCTGTGCAAAGAAGCGAAGGAAGCTGTCACGGATTTCTTTACCAGTCATCGTCAAAGTTCTTTCTCTGTCTTTTATCGTTGTCTCGGGTTTCCGTTGCCGTCTCGCGGGCACTGCATGGAGCCTCGTCCAGGAGACTCTCGACGACATCCTGAGCATAACCGCGACGGAGTAGAAACCGAAACGCTCGGGCGTACTGTTGTGGTTGTTTTAGCGCGTCTGCTGAGAAACGGCTAGCGAGGAGTTGGCGCGCAGATTCCAGGTCTTCGCTGTTTTCACTTTTCTCTAGTGCTTGCTCAATAGTATTAGCAACCAAACCTTTCTGCGCCAATTTCGCGCGGATACCCTCGGCTCCGAACCCCCTTTTGCGGAGACGGTCGGTTTGGTCAGCAGCTAGGCTTTCATCATTCAGATATCCTTGCTCTTTGAGCCGAGCAACGGTGCGAGCAACGGCTTTTTCGGTAAAGCCCTTGATAAGAAGCTTTTCAGTGAGAGCCCGCTCGCTATGAGCGCGACGGGCGAGCAGGCGATAGGCGTAGTCGAGGGGCGTAAGGAGAGATTGTTGATTGCCCCCCGACGGAGGGGGCAGACGGGTTGGGGATTGCGGATTCTTCATGCTGGCAGTTCGACTTTGTCGTACATTTCGCCATTGAAATACTCGCTCTTATACTCAGCCTTGCGCTCAATAGCTAAATATTCTTCAGGAGTCAGGAAAGATTTCGGCTGTAAGGACATAGCGCTTACTCCGTAAGAGCAGGTTAGTCTTCTGCTTCTGCCATTACTGTCGCCACGCCAAACTTCTCGCGAATCTTCCCTTCAACGACCTGAGCAATCTCAGCGTGCTCTTTGAGGTAGTCTTTGGCGTTTTCTCGCCCCTGGCCGATGCGCTCGCCGTTAAACGAGTACCACGCACCGGACTTTTCAATTACTCCGTTTTCAGAACCAATATCGACCAGTTCGCCTTCTTTCGATACGCCACTGCCATAAACAATATCGAACTCTGCTTCGCGAAACGGTGGTGCCACTTTATTCTTAACGACTTTCACTTTCGTACGGCTCCCAACCACTTCTTCGCCTTGTTTTACTGCACCGGTGCGACGAATATCGAGTCGCACTGAGGCGTAGAACTTCAGTGCGTTCCCGCCAGTGGTGGTTTCAGGATTGCCAAACATCACGCCGATCTTCATGCGCACTTGGTTAATAAAAATCACCAAGGTACGCGAACGAGAAATCGTACCAACTAGTTTCCGCAAGGCTTGTGACATCAAGCGGGCTTGCAGTCCCATTTGCGGTTCTCCCATTTCTCCTTCGATTTCGGCCCTGGGAGTAAGGGCCGCCACAGAGTCAACCACAATCACATCGACCGCACCACTGCGTACCAGCGTGTCGGTGATTTCGAGTGCCTGCTCGCCGTTGTCCGGCTGGGACACTAACAACTCGTCAGCTTTGACCCCAAGTTTCTGCGCATAACCAAGATCAAGCGCATGCTCTGCATCAATGTACGCACAGGTTCCGGCCATCTTTTGCGCTTCAGCAACAACTTGGAGCGCCATCGTCGTTTTTCCAGAGGCCTCTGGTCCATATATTTCTACTACCCGACCGCGCGGCAAACCACCAATCCCCAAGGCAAGATCAAGGGTAAGCGAGCCGGTAGAAATCACGGGAATGTCCTGGACAATCGTCTCTTCCCCGAGCTTCATGATCGCGCCTTTGCCGAATTGCTTCTCGATCTGACTCACTGCCAGATCGAGGGCTCGGACGCGCTCTTTATCTTTGTCTTTTTCGCTTGCCATACGTCGTTGCTCCTTTATTCCCTCACGCCTGCTGCAAAGATATAGTTCCAAGAGGATTATACACAGCTCCATCGGGGCGAAGAGTGCTTTGATATAAGGTTATGTGATCGACAACGCTTTCACCAAATTGTTCACGCTCATACTCCTTAACAACGGCCAGAACCTGCTCCCACCCTCGTAACGAACGCACCCGGCCCAAGGTGAGATGGGGAGTAAAGCCTCTCTCCTCGCGAGGAAAATTTAAAGCGATGAGCGCAGACTCAACCTGCTCTTGGAGTCCGACGAGCCCTTCTCCACACAATCCAGCCCAGAGAACTTTGGGGCGCTTAAGGTTAGGAAACGCCCCAAGGCCTTGTGCCTGTACACGGAAGGGCAGCTGATTACTCAGCGCGGTTCGTAACGTCGTGAGGATCGACTCTACTTGCGCGTGAGCAATATCACCAAGAAATTTGAGCGTCAGATGCATGCCTTCAATCCGAGTCCAGCGAATATCTCCCTGCGCATCTCTGAGCGCAGCTTGTATCTTCGCTATTTCTTCGCCTACTGCTGGAGCCAGATTAGCCGCGATGAAGGCGCGAATCAAGGGGGAAACCTCAGAAGAAGTAAAGAATTATAAATGAAAAATTAAGAATTGAGCAAGAAGGTTTTCTTTGTGTCTTTCTCGTTTTGCATTTTGCATTTTTAATTTTTAATTCTTCATTATCTCCTAATAAAGCTTGCTTCAGCGATGTTTATTCCGAGCAACGAGCGGCGGACCCAATCAAGGGTGAGTTGCGCAACGAGTGTCTTGATCCACTCACGATTGCCCCACAGTTTGTAATCACGAACGACGAGCGTATCACCAGAAGATAGCGCCAAGTAGGCAAGGCCGACCGGTTTGTCTGGGGTGCCACCGCCAGGACCAGCAATACCAGTGACTGCCACACCAATATCCGCACCGAGTCGTTCACGCACGCCAACCGCCATTTCGCCTGTGGTTTCTGCACTGACCGCACCATGCAGGTTCAGTGTTTCTGACTTCACGCCAAGCAGCTGAGTTTTTGCCGCATCAGCATAAGCGACCACCGTCCCGAGATAATACGCCGAGCTGCCCGGCACATTGGTCACTCGATGGCTGACCAACCCACCAGAAGTCCCTTCAGCAATCGCCAGCGTCTTGCCTTTGTCCTTGAGCAGTTTGCCGACGACTTCTTCCATAGTCACGTCGCCTTCACCATAGACATACGACCCGACCCGTGCGCGAATGCGATTGGATAATTCTTCGAGCCGGGCCTCAACCTGGTGGGGTTTGCCGTGTACAGTAACCTTGAGTGAAATCTGTGGAAAGCTGGCACGAAACGCAAGGCGGCCTTCTTCCTCACTCACTGTGCCTTTTACTGCCTCATCAAGACCGGACTCACTAATGCCGAAGGTTTGGAAGGCTCTAGTGAGGAATACGTCGTCGGTTCCGCGCATCTTCCGCAACCACGGTAGCACTGTCTCCTCCATCATCGGCTTCAATTCGCGAGGCACACCGGGAAGGATGATCAGATGTTTCTTACCGTGCGGTGTGTCTAGATCGACTCGATAGCCAGGCGCTGTGCCTAAATGATTAGGAATAATCTCAGCACCTTGAGGAAATTTCGCCTGTTTCAGATTGTTCTCGGGCATCGGGCGTTTGAGCGAAGCAAAGAGGCGACGAATATTTTCCGCAACTTCTTCAGAAAAGAACAGATCAACCCCGGCAACTTTTGCCACCAACTCGGTCGTTAGGTCGTCGGCTGTCGGACCAATTCCACCCGTGGAAATAATCACGTCGGCCTTTTCGATAGCTTGCTGCCACGCCCAGGTAATACGCTCAGCAACGTCACCAACCGTGAGAACCGCCACGACTTCAACCCCAGTCTCAACCAACTTGTCGGCCAGGTAGTTCGAGTTAGTATCAACAACTTTGCCTGTAGTAATCTCGTCGCCTGTACTAAGAATCGCCGCACGTTCGATCATAGCCGTCTCCTCACCGTCAGTATTGGTGTCGCCTGGTCTCTTACGCTCGCTGCACCAACCAGTACTAACCAGCGACCATACCAGGCCGGCAAGGGGCTGAGAATAGCAAACCGGCAGGAAAGAAAAAAGAGAAAGCCCCGTGGGCCATTGTGGCATTGAATCATCGGCAGATCGGGGTACTTTCTCCTTAGAGGCATTAGTTGGTTGAGTGATCGGATCATCGGGCCACTGAGGAACACCGTCTTTCACTCAAGGTAAGCTATTGCTTTGCTTGCATTTTGCTTCATTGCAGGTTCGAAAAATCTCGCACTTCTCTCGCAAAAATCTCGTACTTCCCTCGTGATTGTTCCAGCCGTCTTCTGCTATGGTCTCGTGTATGCGTCGGGCCATACCACAAATGCCAGCGAAAACTTACGGCAAATTACACACTGAATCGCCGTCGTCGCTGCCTCGGGCGTTCGTTGTGCAGTTCCGCAAGGAGACGAATGTGGCGCGTGGGAAGGTCAGCGATCGCGTGGAACATGTGGTCACTGGGCAAGCCACACACTTTGCTTCGGTGGAGGAGCTACTAGCGTTTATCGAGGAAGTACTAACTAACGTACGGGCACCGCCACGGTAACTGACAGAGGCCATTCTCGGCGTGAACATGTTCCAACTAAAACTCAGAAAAATTGTAGAATTTCCTCAGGACTCTTTGGTAGACTCTGCTATCTCCTGAGCAACAGCACATGCGGCACGGCATCGGCGTGGCATTCAGGGAAACTGATTTCTTTAATGGGAACCAAACGTGCGGTCGCATGTCAGACCTGGGTTCCTGGTAGAAGCTATGCGAGAGTACCATAACAACCTTGTCTCTTCTGCGCGCTGGAGTCGTCTCGCACGGCCGAAGGCACGCTCACCGCCTGTAAGGGTCAGTTGCTGTCAACACGCTCACGTTTGCAAAGGAGGACATTACTATGGCTCAGAAAGTATTCGCGCTTCTGTTAGCGTTCACCATCATAGTTACGTGGATAGGTACGAGCGCCGCACAACAACCGGCGACCGGACAAGTACTCAGAGTCTTCACGACGACCCTATTACCAGACAAACGAGACCAACTGCCGAAGACCGTTACTGAGATCACACAGTTGCTCGCGGCTACGAAAGGCATTCAGTGGTTCAAGGTGGGCTCGGATCCCGCGACTGGAGAAATTGTCGCAGTCACGCTATGGAACAGCCAAGCCGAGATCGACGCGTTTCTCAAATCCGATGCGCGCAAAGCGCTGAATGAGAAGAATAGACCCATGATGCAGGGGGAGCCGACCGCCAAACAATATCAGGTTTCCGAAGCGAAGAAATAACGAGTGGTATGGAACCACAAGTGAGTAACTCGGTTATGTTGTCAGTGAGAACCGTGAGTACAGAAGACACGGTGACCGTCTATGGCTGGAAAGCCTTAGCAGGTTCTGTGATTGGCTACGCGATGGAGGGGTTCGATATGTTGATTCTCGGCTTTATGCTTGCGTCGATTTACCTTCTCGATATCCCCGCGACAGTGTTTTTTATCCCAGAACTGCAGGGCAAGGAACTTGAGTAAGCAGGAGGGCCGGCTCGGCAGAAGGAGCGCGCGAGATGAAGTTCTCTGAGATCGTCAAACAGGCGGTGACTCTCCTCCAAGCGTCGCAGCGGGTCACCTATCGCGCGCTCAAGCTGGAATTCGACCTGAACGACGAGCAGTTGGAAGCACTGAAAGACGAGCTCCTCTTTGCCCATCCAGAGATTGTCGACGAAGCGGGACGAGGGCTTGTCTGGGTCGGCGAACGGCTAGTTCTCAGTGCTCAGTTGTCCGTCGTCAGTCCCCAGCCCCCAGCCGCATACACGCCACCCCACCTTGCAGAACGGATTCGTGCGACCGAAGTCACCGACGGTGAACGCAAGACGATCACGGCCTTGTTTGCCGATCTCAAAGGCTCGACGGCGTTGATCGAAGGACTCGACCCCGAAGAGGCCCGTACGATTATTGATCCGGCGTTACAAATCATGATGGACGCGGTGCATCGCTATGAAGGCTACGTCGCCCAAGCCTTAGGCGATGGCATCTTTGCGCTCTTTGGCGCCCCGCTTGCCCATGAAGATCATCCTCAGCGTGCACTGTACGCCGCCCTGCGCATGCAAGAGGAGATGCGCCGCTATAGTGATCAGATCCGCCTGAACCATGGCGTACCCTTGGCCATGCGGGTCGGGATCAATACCGGAGAAGTGGTGGTGCGCTCGATTCGCAAAGACGACTTGCACACGGATTACGTGCCCGTGGGTCATTCGACTAACCTCGCTGCCCGTATGGAGCAGATGGCGACGCCGGGCTCGATCCTGACCACAGCGTACACCCACAACCTCACGGAGGGCTACTTTGCCTTCAGGGCGCTGGGGCAGACGCAGATTAAAGGGATGGAAGAGGCGCTGGCGGTCTATGAAGTGCAGGGTGCCGGGCCACTGAGAACGCGGCTGCAAGTGTCTGCCCGCCGCGGGCTGACGAAGTTTGTAGGCCGCCAGAGCGAACTGGCGCAAATCAGCCGAGCGTTAGAGCAAGCCAAAGCTGGCCGAGGCCAGATCGTCGGCGTGATGGGCGAACCGGGCTTAGGCAAGTCCCGTCTCTATTACGAATTCAAACTGCTCTCGCTTGCTGGGTGTCTCCTCGTGGAGGCGTCTTCTGTTTCCCACGGGAAGGCAGCGCCGTATCTGCCGGTGATCGAATTACTGAAGAGCTACTTCCGCATTGAGCCGGCGGACGAGGAACGGACCCGCCAAGAGAAGGTCACCGGGAAAGTCCTAAGACTGGCTCGCACCTTTGAAGATACCCTGCCCTATCTGTTTGCCTTACTCGGCGTGGAAGAGCAACCCTCGCCATTACAGCAGATGGACCCGCAGATTCGGCGGCGACGAACCTTTGACGCGCTCAAGAAGCTGTTCTTGCGTGAGAGCCTCAATCAACCCCTGCTGCTGATTTTTGAAGACCTGCACTGGATTGACAGTGAGACGCAAGGGTTTCTTGATACCCTCAGTGAAGGGATGGCGTCGGCCAGAATCCTGCTGCTGGTGAACTACCGGCCCGAGTACCGCCATGAGTGGGGGCAGAAGACGTATTACACACAACTGCGCTTAGCACCGTTTGGCAAAGCGGAAGCCGAAGAATTTCTGGCCGAATTTGGGAGCAAGCGTAGGGGCGCAGCAGGTTGTGCCCCTACAGTCCCTGAAGCACCTGATTCTAGAGAAAACCGAGGGCACGCCATTCTTCATGGAAGAGATCGTGCAAGAGTTAGTGGAACAGGGCGTGTTAATCCGCGACGGTGTCGGGGCAGGTTTCAAACCCGCCCCGACCATGCCATCTCAGCCCGATCTCCGCTTGCCCACCACCGTCCACGGTGTGCTGGCTGCCCGCATTGACCGCCTCGCGCCCGACGAGAAAGCGCTCTTGCAACAACTGGCAGTTATTGGACGAGAGTTCCCTCTGAGCTTGATCCGTCAAGTCCTTCTGCAACCTGAAGACGAACTCTATCGCCTCCTCTCCTCTCTCCAACACAAAGAGTTTCTCTACGAACAGCCTGCGTTTCCCGAAGTGGGGTACCTTTTCAAGCATGCACTCACACAGGAAGTGGCCTACACCTCTGTACTGCTCGAGCGGCGGAAAGCATTACACGAGCGCACCGGCCAGGCGCTCGAAGCGTTGTATTCTACCGCCTTGGATGAGCATTACAGTGACTTAGCGCATCACTACAGCAGGAGTGGTAACACCGAGAAGGCGGTGGAGTATCTCTACCGCACGGGACAACAGGCGGCGCAGCGGTCTGCCAACGTGGAAGCGATTGGCCACCTGACTCAGGGGATAGAGTTGTCGCAGACGCTACCAGAAACCCCCGCACGCGCTCAACAAGAGCTGGATTTACAGGTTGTGCTCGGCCCAGCCCTAATAGCCACCAGGGGGTATGCTGCTCCGGAAGTGGAGCACACGTACGCCCGAGCACGCGAATTGTGTCTTCAGGTTGACGAAACACCTCAGCTCTCACGCATCCTTTCAGGCTTATGGGTCTTCTACCACATGCGAGCAGAGTTAAGGACTGCCTGTGAACTCGGTGAGCAACTGCTTGTGCTGGCCCAGCGAGTCCAAGACCCTATCCTCCTAACGGAAGCGCACAAGGCGCTCGGAGCCTCTTTAGCTTTTCGGGGGGAAATGATAGTAGGTCGAGTGCATCTAGAGCAAGCAGTCGCCATTCCTAATGCCCAGCCCCGTCCTTCCTTAGCTCTCTTCTATGCAGATCCCAGAGGCGACAGCCTCCCGCATTTGGCTCGAGTCCTATGGGTACTGGGCTACCCAGAGCAAGCAAGACAGAGAAGCTACGAGGCGATCACTCTGGCCCGAGAATTGGATCACCCTCTGAGCCTGACTGTTGCTTTGCTGTTTGCTGCATGGGTCCATGAATTCTGTCGAGAAGGGAAGATCGTCCAAGAACAAGCCGAGGCAATCGTGAACCTTTCAACCGAGCATGAGCTACCGGACTATGTTGCGTGGGGGACTGTCCTGCGGGGCGAGGCATTGGCTGAGCAGGGACAGATAACGGAAGGAATGACGCAAATGCGCGAGGGCTGGACCGCCCTTCAGGACTCGGGGACGCGACTCAATCGGTCATATAGTCTTGGGCTATTAGCTGAGGCGTACGGGAAAGCGGGACAGACAGCAGAAGGGCTTGTCCTACTGAGTGAAGCCTTCGACGTGATAGACGAAAGTGGAGGACGCTGGTGGGAGGCGGAACTGTATCGGCTGAAAGGTGAGCTGACACTGCAAAAGTTGTCAGTTCTCAGTGCTCAGTTGTCAGTTCCCGATCCCCAACCTCTGGCCCCTGATGACCCCCAAGGCGAAGCCGAAGCGTGTTTCCTCAAAGCCATCGACATCGCTCGGAAGCAACAGGCCAAATCGCTCGAACTCCGTGCCACGATGAGCCTCGCGCGCCTGTGGCAGTCGCAAGACAAACACGCCGCAGCTCACCAGATGTTATCCGCCGTCTACAATTGGTTCACTGAAGGGTTTGATACGAAGGATCTGCGGGAGGCGAAGGGATTGTTAGAGGCGCTGCAAAGATAGGCACAGAGCCATCGTTACGCTATGGTGCCGAGACGAGGTACCGCACTTATGACCTTACGCGAGATGTTAGCTAATATTCATGCGTTGGAAGAAGAGTTGCTGGCGTTCGAGCGTAAATATGGTGTTCGTTCGGAAACCTTTTACGCAGCGTACACCGGGGGCGAAGAACCAAAAGACGATCAATGGGTGCTGGACTTTGGTGAATGGGCCAGTATGTATCGGACGTGGCTCACCAGACAGGCAGAGTATCGGAACGAGGTCCAGCGCCGGCAAGGGAACGCGCAAAGCCTCGCCGGACTCATTCAGGTCACTCCATGAGTAATCCGTTACGCACGCCGGAAGATTATAAACTGTTCTTGTATACGCTCGTTGAGCAATTTCCTGACGTCCGTCGTTCCACGGTCACATTCGTCCGTCGCGGCGCGACGCTCACCAGAGTCACCGGGGAAGTGTATTTCGACAATGATCTGCGCTTAGAAGCTGTTGATAAATTCCTCAGGCCCACCGTTTCAGCAAGAGGCGAATCATGCTGAGTTGAATCATGGCCTCACTATTTGTGGTCAATCGCTCATAGTCCCGGCTATGGCGGCGATCGTTG
>Ga0081539_10000598_pt1 | contig 73470 bp, 74 predicted proteins | sample TabmetS4T2R2_FD_71023 | JGI IMG/M metagenome (GOLD analysis project Ga0081539, IMG submission 71023) | Tabebuia heterophylla rhizosphere microbial communities from the University of Puerto Rico - S4T2R2 | ecosystem: Host-associated > Plants > Roots > Rhizosphere ...
GGTCGCCGGCGCCGCCATGGGCGCGGCGGCCGGGGCCGTGGGCGGCGCGCTCACCGATTTCGGCATCTCCGATGCCAAGATGAGGGAGGAAGCCCAGGCGCTGAAGCCGGGCGAGGCCGGACTGTTCCTGCTCATCCGCAAGATGACGACCGACAAGGTCCTGGCCGACCTGGCCGGCGTCGGCGGCACCGTGGTCATGACGTCGTTCGACCATGCCACGGAGACGGCCTTGAGAAACGCCCTCGCGCAGCACGTGGCAACCACGCCGGCCGCTGCGCCCTGACCCCTGCAGTTCCTCTCCCCCGTGAGCGGGAGAGGAACTCGATGTGCATTTCCCTCAGTTCCCCGGGCCGCGTTCCATCGAGAAGGGCTGCCAGCGCTGCAGGGCCGACTTCTCCAGCACCGACGGATTGACGCAGGCACGCGGCCACTTGCCGGACAGCACCAGCGACAGCTCGGCGCCGACCCGGCGCTTGCGCGCGACGTCGAAGCGGCTTGAGGCGGAGGCGACGTGCGCGGTGAGAATGACGTTGTCCATGCCGAGCAGCGGATTGTTGTGGCCGATCGGCTCGGTCTCCATCACATCGAGGCCGGCGCCGGCGATCCAGCCTTCCTGCAGCGCCTTGATCATCGCCGCCTCGTCGACCGTCGAGCCGCGGCCGGTGTTCACGAACAGCGCCGTCTTCTTCATCTTGCGGAAGTGCTGTTCCTTCATCAGGTGATGCGCGTCCTTGGTGCCGGGCGCGTGCATCGAGATGATGTCCGAGCGCTGCAGCAGCTCGTCGTAGCTGACCGGCTGCACGCCGTGCTCGGACATCACCAGCTCCTCGATGTAGGGATCGTAGGCCAGCATCTGGAAGCCGAAGGGCGCCGCCCGCTTGGACACCGCGCGCGCGACATGGCCGAACGAAATGAAGCCCAAGGTCATGCCCATGAGCCGCGGGAACTGGTAGAGCATCGGCCGCGCCTTGGTCCATTCGCCCTTGCGCACCATCTGGTCCTGCACCACGAGCCGCCGCCAGCTCGCCAGGATCAGGGTCATGGCATGGTCGGCCACTTCCTCGATGAAGGTGTCGGGGCAGTTGGTCACCGGGATGCCGAGCGCCGTCGCGGCATCGACATCGACTGAATCGACGCCGACCGAACCCAGCGACACCACCTTCAGCTTCTTGCCCGCCTCGATCACCTTGGCGGTGATGCGCGGCCGGCCCTTGGCGTAGATCGCGTCGGCGTCGGCCACAGCCTTCATGAGCTCGTCGTCGCCGCCCGTCACCTCGACGATCTCCGCGCCGAGCGGGCCCAAGGTCTCCATTTCCAGGGAATGGTCGGTGTTGCCCGGCCCGGTCGTCACGATCTTGAAACGCGCCACGTGTTGTCTCCTCCGCAAGTTTGAGCGCACCATAGCGCAATCCTTTAACCACGGTGAATCGGCATGCCCGCGGCCAAGAACGTCCTTCTGATCGTCGTCGACCAGTGGCGCGGCCTGATGCTGCCCAAGCTCGGGGCCGACTACCTCAAGGTGCCGAACATCCATCGCCTGAGCGAGGAGGGCGTCACCTTCCGCAATCATTTCACACAGGCCGCACCCTGCGGCCCGGCCCGCGCCAGCCTGCTGACCGGCCTCTACCAGATGAATCATCGCGCAGTGCAGAACACCATTCCTCTCGATGCGCGTTTCACCAACCTGGGCCACGAGCTGCGCCGCGGCGGCTACGACGCGGCGCTGGTCGGCTACACCACGACCACGCCCGACCCGCGCACCACCGGCCCCAACGATCCGCGCTTCCTGGTGCTGGGGGACATCATGGACGGCTTCCGTCCTGTCGGCGCCTTCGAGCCCTACAAGGACGCCTATTTCGGCTGGGTCGCCAGCCAGGGTTACAAGCTGCCGGAGAATCGCGAGGACATCTGGCTGCCCGAGGGGCGCACACCGGCGGGCGAGCCGGGCAGCGGCGCCACGGCCCGGCCCTCGCGCCTGCCCAAGGAGCTGTCGGATACCGCCTGGTTCACCGAGCGCGGTTTGACCTATCTGAAGAGCCGCGCCGGCAAGCCGTGGTTCCTGCATCTCGGCTACTACCGGCCGCATCCGCCGTTCATCGCGCCCGCGCCCTATCACGCGATGTACCGGCCCGAGGACATGCCGAAGCCGGTGCGCGCCGCGAGCGCGGCGGAGGAAGCGAAGCAGCATCCGCTGCTCGCCTACTATGTGAACCACATCAACCAGTCGAGCTTCTTCCAGGACGGCAAGGCCCTGGGCTCGGAGATGACCGAGCAGCAGGTCGCACAGATGCGCGCGACCTACTGCGGCCTGATGAGCGAGGTCGACGACCAGTTGGGCCGCGTCTTCGACTACCTCAAGGAAAGCGGGCAATGGGACGACACGCTGATCGTCTTCACCTGCGATCACGGCGAGCAGCTGGGCGACCATCACCTCCTGGGCAAGGTCGGCTACGGCGACGAGTCCTTCCGCATCCCGATGATCGTCCGCGACCCTCGCGCCGAGGCCAACGGCACGCGCGGCACCATCGTCGAGCGCTTCACCGAGACCATCGACACCATGCCGACCATCCTCGAATGGCTGGGGCTGCCGGTGCCGCGTCAGTGCGACGGCCGCTCGCTGCTCGGCTTCTGCGACGGCGAGGTGCCGAGTGATTGGCGCACAGAGGTGCACTACGAGTTCGACTTCCGCGACCTCTACTACAGCAAGCCCGAATCGGCGCTGGGCGTGCCGATGGACAAGTGCGCGCTCGCCGTCGTGCAGGACGAGCATTTCAAGTACGTGCACTTCGCGGCCTTGCCGCCGCTCTTGTTCGACCTCGCGAAGGACCCCGGCCAGTTCGTCAACCGCGCCACCGACCCCGCATATGCAAGCAAGCTCGCCGAATATTCCGCCAAGATGCTCGACTGGCGCCTGGGCTTCGCCGACCGCACGCTCACGGGTTATCGCGCCACGCCGAACGGACTCGAAGTGCGAGCGGCTTAGTCTGCTGGGAGCGCGCCACGGAGTGGCGCGTTCCCAGCAGTGAGTTGGTTACCGGCTCGCTCTGTCCGCACGCAATCGTGAACGTAACGGCGTTGGTCACAACCTACGCCTCTGGAAATTCATTCTGCGGTCACCAAATGGGCGTGCGGGAGAGTAGACATGGCCCGCACGAACACCCCGGTATGGCTCACGCTCGCTGCGACTATCTTCGTCGCCGCGCATGCTTCCGCGCTTGAAACGCTTCCCGGCGAGCCGCCGGTCGAAGACAAGCAGCAGGCGCTGCAGGAAAAGGTCGCGCCGTCGGACGAGCGCCTGGCGAGCGGCCGCGTCGTCGCGGTCGATCGCGCCGGCAGCCGCATCACGCTGGAGTACCGCCCGATCCCGCAGCTCTTCCTCGAAGGCGGCACGCGCATCTTCCATGTCGGCGATCCGGCGTCGCTGAAGGGCCTCGGCCCCGGCGACAAGGTGCGCTTCGAAGTCGAGCGCGACGGCCGCAGTTACACGATCATCCGCCTCGTCAACAGCAACTAGCTGCTAGACTGCTCGCGGCCGCACGTGCGGCCGATGGAGCGTCGCGCATGGAACGGATCGTCATCGCCGGTGGCGGGATCATGGGCTCCTGCATCGCCTATCACCTGGCGCTGGCAGGGGCGGCCTCGGCGGTCACGGTGCTGGAGCCCGACCCGACCTACGCCTTCGCCGCCTCGCCGCGCGCGGTCGGCGGCATTCGCCTGCAGCACGCCCTGCGCGAGAACATCGAGATGTCGCTCTACGGCGATCAGGTCTACTCCGCCTTCGCCGAGCACGTGCGCGGCGGCAAGGTCGACTTCGACCCTCAGTTCCGCCGCCGCGGCTACCTCTATCAGGTGCGTGGGCCGGCCGGCATCGCCAACCTCGAAGCCAACGTTCACCTGCAGCGCGAGCTCGGCGTCGAGGTGCATATCCTCGACGCCGCGGAGCTGCGCCGGCGCTATCCGTCCTTCCGCTTCACCGACGTCGACTGCGCCGCGCTGTCGCCAGCGGACGGGCAAGTCGATCCCCATTCGGCGCTGATGGGCTTCCGCAAGGCGGCGGAGGGCCTCGGCATCGCCTACCTCAAGGACCGCCTCGTCGGGCTGGAGGTTGTCGGCGGATTGGTCAGGCAGGCGCGCCTCGCCTCGGGCGGCAGCCTGCCTGTCGACACGCTGGTCAACGTGACGAACTGCTGGGCGCCGGAAGTCTGCGCCATGGTCGGCATGTCGGTGCCGATCGAGCCGGTGCGCCGCCAACAGTTCTATTTCCTGGCGCAACAGCAGATCGAGCCGATCCCCGCCATGCGCCACATGGATGGCCTCGCCGTGCGCACCCACCAGGACGGCTACATCGTCGGCGCCACCAACCGCCAGGCCGGCTTCGACTGGGAGCTCGACCACCAGGTCTTCGAAGACGTGCTGTGGCCGCAGCTCGCCGAGCAGTGCGCTGCTTTCGAGGCCATCAAGCTCAAGAGCGGCTGGCTCGGCCACTACGACATGAACCGGCTCGACGGCAATCCGATCATCGACCGTTTCGACGAGGTGCCGAACTTCATCCTGGCGGCCGGATTCTCCGGCCATGGCCTGATGCACGCCCCGGCGGTGGGACGCGCGGTGAAGGAGCTGATCCTCGATGGCGGCTTCCGCTCCATCGACCTGTCACGGCTCGGCTGGCGCCGCGTCGTCGACAACCGACCCCTGGCGGACGATGGACCGACGGCGTGAGGAGGCTTGGTCCGCCGCCCGTTTGGGCTAAACTCGCGGCCATGAAAGAGGAAACCTACCGCCGCCCGACGGCCGGCGACCATCCGCCCAACCTGTCGCCCGACTACAAGTCGACGACCGGCCGTGCGCCCAAAAAGGCCGCGATCGTGCTGCCGCACAGCCTGTCGGAGATCACCGGGCCGCTGCTCGCCAACGAGCGTCTGGACGCCCACGAGAACGACCTCACGAAGCAGCGCATGGCCGAGCCGCTCGGCGAGCGCATCATCGTGCAGGGCCGCGTCCTCGACGAGGATGGCAAGGCCGTGCCCAACGCCCTGGTGGAGATCTGGCAGTGCAATGCCGCCGGCCGCTACCACCACCCCGGCGACCAGCACGACGCGCCGCTCGATCCCAATTTTTATGGCGGCGGGCGCGTCCGCGCCGATGCCGACGGGCAGTACAAGTTCATCACCATCAAGCCCGGCGCCTATCCCTGGAAGAACCATCACAATGCGTGGCGCCCGGCGCACATCCACTTCTCGCTGTTCGGTCCGGCCTTCGCCACGCGGCTGATCACCCAGATGTACTTTCCCGACGATCCGCTGCTCGCCTACGACCCGATCTACAACTCGGTGCCCGCAGCGGCGCGCAAACGCCTGCAGGCGTCGTTCGAGATGGACCTGACGCAGCCGGAGTGGGCGCTGGGCTACCGCTTCGACATCGTGCTGCGCGGCCGCAACGCCACGCCGATGGAATAGCCGATGAGCCACGCTCTCACACCGTCGCAGACTGTCGGCCCGTTCTATTGGGGCACGCTGGTCAACGCCTACCATGCCGATCTCGCTCCACCCGGCGTGCCCGGCGAGCGCATCGATGTCGTCCTGCAGCTCCATGACGTCGAGGGCGCGATCGTGCCCGACGGCGTGTTCGAGATCTGGCAGGCCAACAGCCACGGCCGCTACAACCATCCCGACGACCGCCGCAACCTGCCAATCGATGCCGGCTTCGAGGGCTATGGCCGTGCGGGAACCTTCACCGACGGCACGAGCCGCTTCAGCACCGTGAAGCCCGGCCGCGTGCCGTGGCCGGCGGGCGGCCTGCAGGCGCCGCACATCAACGTCTCGGTTTTTGCCCGCGGCGTGCTCAACCGTCTGGCGACGCGGCTCTATTTCGACGGCGATCCGGCGCTGGCCGACGATCCCGTGCTGAAGCTGGTCGAGCCCGCTCGCCGCGACACCCTGATCGCCCGGCGCGACGACAAGGGGACCTGGCGCCTGCCGATCCATCTCGGCGGGCCCAGGGAAACCGTGTTCTTCGACGTCTGAGGACCGATCGACATGGCAGGGCGGCTCGTCAACGCGCTAGGCTCTTCGGCGCTCGCCGCGGAAGCCTTCTCCGACCTCGCCACCCTGCGCCACATGCTGCGTTTCGAGGCGGCGCTCGCCCAGGCCGCCGCCGAGGCCGGGCTGATTCCCAAACGCATGGCGCCGATCATCGCCAAGGCCTGCGATCCGTCGCTCTACGATCCGGTGGCGCTGGCCGACGCGGCGCGCCGCACCGCCACGCTCACCGTGCCGGTGGTCAAGGCGCTGACCGAGGAAGTCGCCAAGCGCGATAGCGACGCCGCGGGCTACGTCCATTGGGGCGCCACCAGCCAGGACGTCATCGACACCGCGATGGTGCTGCAGCTCGGCGAGGCGCTGCCGCCGCTCCTGAAGGAACTCGACGCCATCGTCGCCTGCTTCGCGAGCCTCGGCCGCAAGCACCGGCGTACACCGATGCTCGGCCGCACCTTGCTGCAGCCCGCGACGCCCATCGCCCTCGGGCAGAAAATCGCGGGCTGGGCGTCGGACATCAGCCGCGCCTCGCGCCGGCTTGAAACGAGCTTCAAGGAGACGCAGGTCGTGCAATTCGGCGGCGCCTCGGGCAGCCTCTCGGCGCTGGGCGAGAAGGCCGAGCCGGTGATGGCCTCGCTGGCCAAGCGCATCAAGCTCGAGCTGCCGGCCGCGCCTTGGTTTACCCAGCGCGTGCGCGTCGCCGCTCTGGCGCAGGACGCCGCCCTGGTTGTCGGCGCGCTGGCCAAGGCCGCGCGCGACATCTCGCTGATGATGCAGATCGAGGTCGGCGAGGCGGCCGAGCCCTCGGGTCCCGGCCGCGGCGGCTCCTCGACCATGCCGCACAAGCGCAATCCCGTCGGCGCCGCGCTGGTCCTCTCGGCGGCCGGTCGCGCGCCGATGCTCGCCGCCACCATCGTCGCGGCGATCCCGCAGGAGCACGAGCGCGCCCTGGGCGGCTGGCAGGCCGAATGGCCGACCTTGGCGGCGCTGATCGAGACGCTCGCCTCGGCGGTGCAGGCGATGGACGAGGTGGCGCAGGGCCTCACCGTCGATCCCGATGCCATGCAGGCCAACATGGACGCCACCGAAGGCGCCGTGCTGGCGGAGCGCGCGACGTTCCTGCTCGCCGAGAAGATGGGCAAGCAGAATGCCGGCAAGCTCGTCGAGGAAGCGCTGTCGAAAGGCGGCTCGTTCGTCGAGGCGCTGGGTCAGCTCGAGAAGGAGCTGTCGGATGAAGCAGCGCTGCTGGGCTATTCGCCCAAGTTCGTGGACCGCCTGTTGGCCGAGCTGAAGCGCAAGTGAGTCCTTGAGATCGACGCCGTGAGGAAATAGGGGCAGTATCGCGGCCGGAACCCGTCGGTTCCATCCGCACAAGACGCAACAGGAGGAGCACCATGCCACTCCCAAGTGCTGCGCAGACGGTCGCTGCCGGCGCGCAAGACGCCCAACAGGTCGACGTCGCCGTGGTCGGTGCCGGTTTTGCCGGCCTGTACCTGCTCATTCGCCTGCGCCGGGCGGGCTTCACGGCCGTGGCGCTGGAAGCGGCTGACGATGTCGGCGGCACCTGGTACTGGAACCGCTATCCCGGCGCACGCTGCGACATCCAGACGACCGACTACAGCTACACCTTCGATCCGGAGCTCGAGAGCGCCTGGCGCTGGTCGGAGAAGTACGCGACCCAGCCCGAGATTCTGCGCTACCTGGGCTTCGTCGCCGATCGCTACGACCTCAGGCGCGACATCCGTTTCGGCACCAAGGTCCAGACGGCGACCTGGGACGAGGCCGCGCAGCGCTGGCTGCTCACGACCGACAACGGCAAGCCCGTATCCTGTCGCTACTACATCATGGCGAGCGGTTGTCTTTCCGCGCCCAAGCCGCCGGAGATCGACGGCGTCGGCGATTTCACGGGCGAGATCTACTTCACCGGCCGCTGGCCACACGAGGGCGTCGAGCTCGCCGGCAAGCGCGTCGCGGTCATCGGCACGGGATCGTCGGGCGTCCAGTCGATCCCCAGGATCGCCGAGCAGGCGGCCCATCTCACGGTGTTCCAGCGCACGCCGAACTTCGCCTTCCCGGCGCACAACGGCCCGCAGCCGCCCGATCGGGTCGCGGCACTGGAAAAGGACCGCGCCGATTATCGCCAGCAGGCCCGCCTGTCGCTGACCGGCGTGCCGCTGGAGCGGGCCACCGAGTTCAGCTGGCAGCTGAGCGATGCCGAGCGTCGCCAGCGTTTCGAGAAAGCGCTGGCCGCCGGCGATCTCGTCGCCATGCTGAGCCAGCTGTGGGCCGATCAGGGCGGCGACCTCGAGGGCAACGCGCTCGCGGCCGACCTTCTGCGCGAGCGGATCCATGCGATCGTGAAGGATCCCGAAACGGCGGAAGCGCTGACGCCGCGCGACCATCCTTTCGGATCCAAGCGCCCGTGCCTGGAGACCGACTACTACGCGACGTTCAACCGGCCCAACGTCACCCTGGTCAACCTGCGGCAGGAGCCGATCAAGCGGATTACGGCGTCGGGAATAGAGACCGACCGGCGCATCGTCGACCTCGATGTGATCGTGTTCGCCACCGGCTTCGACGCCATGACGGGCGCGATCACGGCCGTCCATCCGATCACGGGCCGTGATGGAAAGTCGCTGTCCGACGTCTGGGCCGGTGGGCCTAGAACCTATCTCGGGCTCACCGTGGCCGGCTTCCCCAACCTGTTCATGATCACTGGGCCTGGCAGCCCGTCGGTGTTCTCGAACATGGTCGTGTCGATCGAGCAGCACGCCGATTGGGTCGTCGACCGCCTGATGGCGATGCGCGAGGCGGGGTTCACCGCCATCGAGGCGACCGAAGCGGCGCAGGCCGGTTGGGCGCGGCACATGGCCGACTGCTCGCAGCTCACCCTGCATCGCCTGGCCAACACCTGGTACACAGGCGCGAACGTGCCGGGCAAGGCGCCCGGCCTGATGCCCTATCCGGGCGGCGTCGGTCCCTACCGCACGATCTGCGACGAGGTCGTGAGCCGCGGCATGCTGGGCTTCAACCTGAGCGGCCCCGATGGCGCCGTGCAGTGCAACGACGGCGAGGTCGTTCGCCTTCAGCCCGATGTGCGGCTGGTGCTGAACATGCTGGCCGAGCTCAACCTGCCGCCGCTGGAATCGCTTGGCGCGGAAGGTGCGCGCAGCTTCGTCAAGCAGTTCAATGCGACCCGTCCCGCCGGCCGGCCGGTCGGCGAGATCGTCGACGCTACACTGCAAGGCGCGGACGGTCCGCTGCCCTATCGTCTCTATCGTCCTTCCACACCGGGACCGCATCCGATCGTGGTCTACTTCCATGGCGGCGGCTGGGTCCTGGGCGACGAGCAGTCCGACGATCCGTTCTGTCGTGACATGTGCCGGCGCAGCGGGATGATCTTCGTCAGCGTCGGCTACCGTCATGCCCCCGAGCACTGCTTCCCGGCCGCGGCCGAGGACGGCTACGCAGCGCTCCGCTGGATCGCCGAGAACGCGGCCGAGCTGGGCGGGCGACTGGACGCCAATGGGGCAGGCCCCCTGCTGGTCGCGGGCTGGAGCGCCGGCGGCAATATCGCGGCCGTCACTTGCCAGCTGGCGCGCGATCGCGGCGGCCCGCCGATCGCCGGCCAGCTCCTGGTTTGTCCTGTTACCGACTGCACCTTCGACCGGCCCTCGTATATCGAGAATGCGGAGGGTTACTTCCTGACGCGCTCGCTGATGGACTGGTTCTGGGGCCACTACTGCCCAGCGGCCGACCGCACCGATCCGCGCGCCTCGCCGCTGCGCGGCAAGCTTGCGGGTCTGCCGCCGGCGTTCGTGGCGACCTGCGAGTTCGATCCCTTGCGCGACGAGGGGATCGCCTATGCCGAAGCGATGGCCGCTGCCGGCGTGCCGGTCGAGCAACTCCAGGCGCGCGGCCACTTCCACTCGTCGCTCATGATGGTCGACGTGGTGGCGACCGGCGCCAGCGGGCGCGTGAAGATGGCCGAAGCCCTGCGCCGCTTCGCCGGCATGGCTGAGCGTCCAGAGGAGGCCATGCCCAAGGCGGCGGAATAGAGCCAGTTGATCGAAACGTGACCGCGCTCGAGATCCGCGACGTCAGCCATAGCTATCGCAAGCCGGCGTTGCGGGGAGTCTCGTTCTCGATCGAACCGGGCGACTTCGTGCTTCTGCTTGGCCTGAACGGCGCGGGCAAGACCACGCTTTTCTCGTTGATCGCCGGACTGCTCGGCCTGCAGCAGGGATCGATTCGCGTGCTCGGCCATGAGGCTGGACGGAGTGCGGCCCTTGCCGGCTGCGGCTTCGTCTTCCAGCAGTCGGCGCTCGACCTCGACCTCACGGTGGCCCAGTCGCTCAGCTACCACGCCGCGCTGCACGGCCTGTCGCGCGGCGCTGCCCGGGTGCGGATCGAACAGGAGCTCGAGCGGTTCGGCCTCGGGTCGCGCCTGCACGAGCTCGTGCGCACGCTGTCCGGCGGCCAGCGCCGGCGGGTCGAGATCGCGCGCGCCCTGTTGCATCGGCCGCGCCTGCTGCTGCTCGACGAGGCGACGGTGGGCCTCGACGTGCCGAGCCGCCGCGCCATCGTGCAGCGCGTGCGCGCCGCGTGCACCGAGGAGGGCGTGACCGCGCTGTGGGCGACCCACCTGCCCGACGAGGTCGAGCCCGGCGACCGCACCATCGTGCTGCACGAGGGCCAGGTCCGCGACGATCGTCGCGACATCGCGGCCGCGTCGCTGCCCGACTATTTCGCCCGCCTCGCATCATGACAGCGAAAGCCCTGCGCTGTTTCGTCGGCATCGTCGAGCGGGAATGGCTGCGCTTCCTCAGCCAGCGCGGCCGCTTCTTCGCCTCCCTGGTGCGTCCGCTGGTCTGGCTGGTGATCTTCGGCACCGGCCTGCGGACGATGGTCGACCTGTCGGCCACACCGCCTTACGGAGCCGGCGTCGGCTACGAGGACTACATCGTCCCGGGGCTGGTCGGGCTGGTGCTGCTGTTCAACGGCATGCAGACCGCCCTGTCGATGGTGTTCGACCGCGAGATGGGCAGCATGAAGGTGCTGCTGGTGAGCCCGTTGCCACGCTGGTACCTGCTCGCCTGCCGCCTCATGGCGGGCGTCATCGTGGCGCTGCCCCAGGTCTACGCCTTCCTGGCCTGCGCCTGGCTGTGGGGCGTGCGGCCGCCGCTCAGCGGCTATCTCTACGCGCTGCCGGCGGTCGTGCTCGCGGGCCTCATGCTGGGTGCAGTCGGACTGCTGCTGTCGTCGCTGGTCGAGCAGCTCGAGAACTTCGCGGGCGTCATGAACTTCGTGATCTTTCCCGTGTTCTTCGCCTCGACCGCGCTCTATCCGCTGTCGCGGCTCGGCGAGGCCAGCGCCGTGCTGGCCGAGGTCGCCCGGTTCAACCCCTTCAGCCACGCCGTCGAGCTGGTCCGCTTCGCCCTGTACGGCCGGCTCGACACCACGGCCCTTGTCGCCACCATCGCGATGACCGTCGTCGCCATGACCCTTGCGGCGTGGCGCTACGACAGCGGCCGCATCCTGCGCCGCCAGCTCGGCGCCCATTGACGAGTTCGCCGGCGCGGGCGCAACATCGACGGCGAGCGCGTTCGACGCACCAGTCAGACGTATCTGTCGTTCGAGTTCGTCGTCCTCTCGCTACCGCTATCGTCCTGCGTCGTTCGGAAACGCGCTTGGTCCACCACTGGCCAATCGGGAGGTTTCCATGACACGTACTCTCTTGTTGGCGAGCGCGGCGGCGCTGGCCTTTTGCACCGGCGCGATGGCACAGGATACCAAGGGCTCGCCGGGGCACATCAAGGCGGTCACATCCGCGGTTGACGCAAACTGGATCAAGAGCAACGCGGCGACGTCGAAGGACTGGCCGGCCGTCGGGCTGGATTTCGGCGAGACGCGCTTCAGCAAGCTCGACCAGATCAATGTCGGCAACGTCAAGGAGCTCGGCCTGGCATGGTCCTACGATCTCGATTCGGCACGCGGCGTCGAGGCGACGCCGATCGTGGTCGACGGCATCATGTACGTGACCGCGCCGTGGAGCATCGTCCATGCCATCGACGCGCGGACCGGCAAGAAGATCTGGACCTTCGATCCCGAGGTGGCGCGCGACAAGGGCTACCGCGGCTGCTGCGACGTCGTGAACCGCGGCGTCGCCCTGCACAAGGGCAAGGTGTTCGTCGGCGCCTATGACGGGCGGCTGATCGCCCTCGACGCGGCGACCGGCAAGAAGGTGTGGGAGAAGGACACCATCATCGACCACAAGCACTCCTACACGATCACCGGCGCGCCGCGCGTCGCCAACGGCCGGGTGATCATCGGCAACGGCGGCGCCGAGTACGGCGTGCGCGGCTACGTCACCGCCTACGATGCCGAGACCGGCGACCAGGCGTGGCGCTGGTTCGTCGTGCCGGGCGATCCCGACAAGCCCTACGAGGACGAATCGATGGCGGCGGCCGCCAAGACCTGGGATCCCGCCGGCAAGTACTGGGTGAATGGCGGCGGCGGCACGGTGTGGGACAGCATCACCTTCGATCCCGAGCTCAACATGGTGTATCTCGGCACCGGCAACGGCTCGCCGTGGAACCGCCACCTGCGCAGCCCGGCCGGGGGCGACAACCTCTATCTCGCGTCGATCGTCGCGCTCGACGCCGATACCGGCAAATACCGGTGGCACTACCAGGAAACGCCCGGCGACAACTGGGACTACACGTCGACCCAGCCGATGATCCTGGCCGACATCACGATCGACGGTCAGCCGCGCAAGGTCATCCTGCACGCGCCGAAGAACGGCTTCTTCTTCGTCATCGACCGGACCAACGGCAAATTCATCTCGGCCAACAACTTCGTTCCCGTGAATTGGGCCACCGGTTACGACGCCAACGGCCGGCCGATCGAGGTGGCCGAGGCGCGCTCGCCGGACAAGCCGTTCGACACCGTGCCCGGCCCCTATGGCGCGCACAACTGGCATCCGATGTCGTTCAATCCCGGCACCGGACTGGTCTACCTGCCGGCGCAGAACATCCCGGTGAACCTGACGGGCCAGAAGAACTGGAAGCATGACGCCAAGAAGCCCGGCGAGTTCATGGGCAATCTCGGCTGGAACGTCGGCTACGACATCGACGCGACGCCGTCCAAGGCGCCGATGTTCGGCCGGCTGATCGCCTGGGATCCGGTGAAGCAGCAGGAGGCGTGGCGCCAGGAGCATGTCTCGCCGTGGAACGGCGGCACGCTCACGACCGCGGGCAACCTCGTATTCCAGGGCACGGCCGACGGCCGCTTCGTCGCCTACAACGCCGCGACCGGCGAGAAGCTGTGGGAGAAGCCGACCGGCACCGGCGTGGTGGCGGCCGCATCGACCTACATGATCGACGGCAAGCAGTACGTCTCGGTGGCGGTGGGCTGGGGCGGCGTGTACGGCGTGTTTGCGCGCGCGACCGAGATCAACAACCCGGGCACGGTCTATACCTTCGCCGTCGGCGGCAAAGCGGCGCCGCCGGCTTTCGTCAGGTACCAGATGGAGAACCTGCTGCAGGGCGTGAAGTACGATCCGGCCGACGTCGCTCCCGGCACGCTGGTCTACGTCTCGAACTGCGCCATCTGCCACGGCGTGCCCGGCGTCAACAAGGGCGGCAATATCCGCAACCTCGCCTATGTCGGCGCCGATCCGATCCGCAATCTCAAGTCGATCGTGTTCAGCGACGCCTACGCCTCACGCGGCATGCCGAACTTCACCGGCAAGCTCAGCGACGACGACGTGGTCAAGCTCACCGCCTTCATCCAGGGCGTGGCCGACTCGATTCGCCCGAACGAGCCGGCGAAGGACGCGTCGAAATAAAACTCTTCCTCCCCAGCGAAGCTGGGGAGGTGGCGCCGTCACACGGCGACGGAGGGGTCAGGGGCTTCACGACTGGTGCTCATGACCCATCCGTCCGCTTCGCGGACACCTCCCCAGCTTTGCTGGGGAGGAAGCCGTAACGTCGATAGATGAACTCGGGTGGCGCACTCTCGGCCTCCTGCACGGCGGCCTCGACCACGGCGTGGTCGGGTGACAGCGTGCAGACCGGGTCGGTGCGGCCGGCGTCGCCGGTCAGCAGGAAGGCCTGGCAGCGGCAGCCGCCCCAGTCGATCTCGCGGCGCTCGCAGCTGCGGCAGGGCTCGGCCATCCAGTCGGTGCCGCGGAAGCGGTTGAAGGCGTCGGAGCTGTACCAGATGTCCGAAAGGCTGCTGGTGCGTACCGACGGGAAGGCGAGGCCGGGCAGCGTCTCGGCGGCATGGCAGGGCACCGCCGTGCCCGACGGCGTGATGTTGAGGAACTGGCGGCCCCAGCCGCTCATGCAGGATTTCGGCCGAACGCCGTGATAGTCCGGCACGACATAGTCGATCGTGAGCACGCCTTTCAGTCTCGCGCGCGCCGCTTCGACGGCCTGTGTGGCCCGCTCGAGCTGGCGGCGGGTCGGCAACAGCGCGGCGCGGTTGGCGAATGCCCAGGCGTAGTACTGGACATGGGCGATCTCGATGCGCCGGGCGCCCAGTTCTAGCGCCATCTCGATCATCTGCGGCACGCCGTCGAGATTCTGCCGATGCACCACCATGTTGAGCGTCAGCGGCAGGCCAGCGGCACGCACCGTCTCGGCGAACCGCGTCTTGCGGGCATGCGCGCCCGAAAGGCCCGCGATGCGATCGCCGTTGTCGGCGTAAAAATCCTGGAAGCTGAGCTGCACGTGCTTCAGTCCGGCGGCGGCGAAGGCCTCGATCTCGCGCGCGCCACCCAAGGTGCCGGACGTGATGAGGTTGCTGTAGAGGCCAAGTCCGTTTGCCACGCCGATCAGGGTTGAAAGATCGCGCCGCGCCATCGGCTCGCCGCCGGAGAAATGCACCTGCAGGACGCCGAGCGCGGCCGCCTGGGCGAGCACGCGGCGCCAGTCGTTCTCCGAAAGCTCGCCCGCGGCGCGCTCGAGGTTCACCGGGTTGGAGCAATAGGGGCAGGCGAGCGGACAGCGATGCGTCAGCTCGGCGAGCAGGGCGAGCGGCGGGTCAATCGTCGGCACCGGCGAGACATCCCTTGTCGGCGAGGTCCTGCAGCATGGCGGTGACGTCCTTGGCTATAAGGTCGCGCGGCGCCTGGTCGTAGCGCGCGGCGAGCGAATCGACGATGGTGGAGACGCCGGTCTTGCCGTCGACCAGCTGCAGGATCTCGACCGCCTGCTCGTCGGGCAGCATCAGCCGCTCAGGCGCAAGGATGATCCAGCGCTGCCGCACCTCGTCGAAGCGGAAGACGATGTGCGGCGCGAAGGCGAGCACGCTCTCAGCGGAGACGACGAAGCGGTCCATCATTGCTCCCCCATGTCTGCTTTACTCGGCACGAAGGCGCCGGGCGGGATCAGGCCCGGCTCGACATAGGCGAAATGCAGCGCGTCGAGCTGCGCCCACAGGACGTCGCACTTGAAGCGCAGCGCCGCCAGCACGGCCTCCTGGTCGGCGCGCGTCGTGGCGTGCTGCTTGACGTAGCTGAGCGCAAAGTCGACGTCCTGCGGCGCCTGGGTGAGGCGCGGCGTGAAGTAGGCCAGCGTCTCCTCGGTGATGAAGGAATAGCCCGCCAGCATGCCGCGCACGCGGTCGGCAATGATGTCGGGCGAAAACATCTCGGTCAGCGACGAGGCGATGCCTTCGAGGATCGGCCGGTCGCGCACGAAGTTGACGTAGGCCTCGACCGCGAAACGCGTGCCGGGAAGAATGCCCTCGGTCGACTGGACATAGGCGCGATCGAGCCCGACGCCCTCGGCGAGCTTCAGCCAGCGCTCGATGCCGCCCGTGCCGGGGCCATCGCCATCATGATCGATGATGCGACGCCGCCATTCGCGACGCAGCTCCGACGTCGGCAGCCGGACCAGCGCATGGGCGTCCTTGATGGGGATCATCGCCTGGTAGTAGTAGCGGTTCAGCGCCCACGCCTGGACCTGTGGGCGCGTGAGCTTGCCCGCGTGCAGCATCTTGTGGAACGGATGAAGGTGATGGTAGCGCACAGCGCCGATGGCGCGCAGCTCGGCTTCTAGCTTGTCGGGACCGAGCAGGCGATCGCTCATGGACTGACCTCCATGCCGTCATAGGCGACTTCCCATCCTTCCTTCTCGACGGCGATGCGTTCGGCCGAATCGTCGAGCAGGATCGGATTGGAGTTGTTGATGTGGATGAGGATGCGGCGCTTCACCGCGATGTCGCGGAAGGCGGCGACGGTGCCGTCCGCGCCGCTGACGCTCATGTGTCCCATGCGCTGTCCTGTCTTGGGACCAAGTCCGAGCGTTACCATCTCGTCATCGCGCCACAGCGTGCCGTCGAACAACACGACCGCAGCGCCGCAGAGGCGCCGCCGCAGGGCGTCGGTCATGCGCGCACAGCCCGGGATGTAGATCAGCCGCTGCCCGTCGGCGCGGATCTCGACGCCCACCGTGTCGCCGGGCTGGCCGGCGAGGTCGGTGTCGCGACCCGCTTCGAGGTACAACGCGACCTTGCCGGGAACGTCGAACAGCTCGACCTCGAGCCCGCTCGCACTTCCGTCGAGATGATGCGCCGCAAACGACTGGCTGAGCGGCACTTCCTCGCGGCGAACGCAGTCCGGCGCCAGCACGCCGAAGATCGGATTGGCATCGAGCACTGCCAGCACGCGCCCGGTGGCGTAGAGCGTGAAGGGCTGGCGCTCGCGCAAATGCAGGAGCCCGGCGATGGCGTCGACGTCCGCGCCGGTGAGGATGACGCCCTCGATGGGCGATGACCGCAGCCCGCGTCGCGGATGAAGGATCGGCTGCGCCTGGATCTGCTGGCGAAGATCGGGGGACGCATTGATCAGGAACCACCGTTCGCCATCGCCGCTCACGGCGAGCGAGGCCTGCGTCCTGACCATGGCTTTGACATCGCCGGCGCGCGCGCGACGGCACGCCTCGGCGTTGGAGTTCCATTGCGGGAAGCCGCCGCCGGCGGCGGCCCCCAGGACGACGGCTTTCATGGCGACCGCCGCGGATTATCGCGCGGCGCGACGGCCGCCCCGATTAGAGGTCGGCGGAAGCGTAGGAGTTGATTTCCATGCCGACAGCGATCTCGACGATACGCGGTGTTTTCCAAGCCATGGCTGGTCTCCTTGGAAGTGGCCCCGGAATGATGTCGAGGATTCGAAGAATGTGTCAAGGCTTGCCCGCCAGATAGTGGGCGATCAGGACGATGTCGTCGTCCTCCAGGGTCACCGACACTTCCATCATCGCCCCCATGCCGCGGCCGCGCCGCACGCCGGAGCGGAAGTCCTTCAAGGACTTGATCAGGTAGTCGGGCCGCTGGCCGGCCAGTCGCCCGGTCTCGCCCTGGCCGGAGAAATCCTCCTTGTGACAATTGCTGCAGCGCCGTGGCCCCATGATCGCATCGGCCTTGGCGGCGTCGACGGGTTCCGCCTTGGCGAAAGGCGGGGGCGGCGGCAGGGACGCATAGTAGGCGCCGAGCTCGCGGATGTTCTGGTCAGTGAGCGTCTTCACGATGCCCGCCATGACGCCAGGCTGGCGCTGGCCGTCGCGCATGAAGACCAGCTGATACTGGGTGAAGATGTCGGGCTGGCCCGCCAGCGACGGCGAGTCCTTGGTGGTCGACACGCCCTTGAGACCGTGACAGGCGACGCAGGTCTGGGCGATCGCCGGCGCCTTGGCGGACGGAGCGGACTGGCCATGCGCCGGCGCTGACGCGGCGAGAAGGGCGGCGATGCAAACGACTGAACGCGACGTCAACATGGCACTCCATCTACCCCGCCCACGAAAGTGCCGTGGGCGGGGCGGGGACAAGCGTCACTTCTGATAGCTGATGCGATAGATCGCGCCGGCCTGGTCGTCGGCGACCAGCAGGGAGCCGTCGGGAGCCTGCAGGACGTCGGCCGGCCGGCCCAGGATCTTCTGGTCGTCGAGCCAGGTGCCGGCGAAGACCTGTTCCTTCGGGTTCTTGCCGTCGGGATCGACCGACAGGAAGAGCACGCGGTAGCCGAGCTTCTTCGCCCGGTTCCACGAGCCGTGCTGGGCGATGAAGATGCCGTTCTTGTACTCGGGCGGGAACATGTCGCCGGTATAGAACTTCATGCCGAGGCCGGCGATGTGCGGACCTTGCTTGTACACCGGCGGCGTGAACTCCGAGCACTGGCGCTCGCTGCCGTACTTGGGATCGGCGAAGTCGCCCTGGTGGCAGTAGGGATAGCCGAAATGCTCGCCGATCTTGCTCACGCGGTTGACTTCGTCGCTCGGCATGTCGTCGCTGATCCAGTCGCGCCCGTTGTCGGTGAACCAGAGCTGCCCGGTCCGCGGATCGACCGCGCCGCCGACGCTGTTGCGCACGCCCAGCGCCACGATCTCCGCCGCGCCGGTCTTGGGATCGACGCGGCGATAGTGGCCGGTGCTGGCCGGCGGCAGGCAGATGTTACAGGGCACGCCGACGGGGATGTAGAACCAGCCCTTGCCGTCGGGCACCAGGTACTTCCAGCCGTGCGGCACATAGGGCGGGAAGTCGTCGTAGACGACCTTGCCTTCCGGCGCCTTGTCGAGGTTGGCCTCGGGATTGTCGTAGCGATAGAGCTTGTCGATATCGACGACGTAGAGCGCGCCGTCCTGGAAGGCGACACCGGTCGGCATGCGCAAGCCGGTGATGAACGGCTTCACGACCTTCTGTCCGTCCGGCCCGCTGACGGAATGGACCGTGCCCTTGTCAAAGGTGCCGACGAACAGCGTGCCCTTGTCGCCCCATGCCATCTGCCGCGCCTGGGGAACGCTGTCGGCCCACACCGCGATCTTGAAGCCGGGCGGCAGCTTGATGCCGGCCAGGATCTTGTCGAGCTCGGCCCGCGGCGTCGGCGTCGGCTGGCCGGGATTGGGCGCCTGGCCTTTCTGTTCCTTGTTCTCGTCGCCCAGGAACCAGTCGGGCGGCGGTTTCAGCCAGAAGTCCTTGGTGCTGGAATCGTATTTCTTGAGGTCCTGAGCCTGAACCGTCATGGAAACGCAGCCGAACACGGCCGCGATGACGCCTGCCAGGCATGCGTTCGCTACAGCTGTTTCCTGCCGTCTCATGGGTGTCTCCTCACTTGGCTCGCACAGGAGACGCACGCGGACTGAATCTCAACGAATCGAGCGTCCACTGCCGAGCGCGCAGGCTAGGCCTGCCTGTTGCCCGGTTCAAGACGACTGGAATGCATAGGAGAGGAGACCGACCGGCGACGACGTCCCGTCAGGTTTGTCATGCCGAGTGATCTCGACGACCTTCCCTTGACGGCGGCGCCGGCTGCTGCCCTAACGAGGCGTTGCCGAGAGAGGCGGCGATCTATCATGCGAGGCATTGGCGGTTTGCCTGTTCTGGATTGGCTCGCCGGCTATGCGCCGCGTCGCTTCGCACCCGACGCGATCGCGGGCCTGTCGCTCGCCGCCTTCGTCATTCCCGAATCGCTCGCCTATGCCTCGCTGGCCGGCCTGCCGCCGGTCTCCGGCCTCTATTGCTACCTGGTGGCCGGGCTCGCCTACGCGTTGATCGGCAGCAGCCGGCAGGCCGCGGTCGGGCCGACGTCGGCGATGTCGCTTGCGGTGGCGGCGGGGATCGCAGCACTCGCGGCCGGCGACCCGGACCGCGCCGTGGCCCTGGCGTCGGGCGTCGCGCTGCTGGTCGGCATCATCTGTGTTGCCGGGCGGTTCGTCGGATTGGCCAACCTCGCCTACTTCCTGTCCGACGCCGTGGTCGCCGGCTTCAAGACCGGAGCGGCTCTCTATATCGCGTCGACCCAGCTTCCCAAGCTGCTGGGGCTCGAGAGCGGCCATGGCAATTTCTTCGCGCGGCTGGTCGAGGTCGCGCACGGCCTGCCGGCCGTCTCATGGCCGGCTTTCGCCGTCGGCGCGGCGGCGATCGTGCTGTTCCTCGGTCTCGAGCGCGCCCTGCCGGGCCGGCCGACGACCTTGATCGTGGTCGGCGCGGCGATCGCCCTCGCCTCGGTGTTCGATCTCGGCAAGCACGGTGTGACGCTGGTCGGTGAGCTGCCGCAGGGCCTGCCCAGGCCGGCTCTGCCCGACTTGTCGGCCGGCGATCTTGCCGCCCTGCTGCCGACCGCCTTCGCCTGCTTCCTGCTCGCCTACAGCGAGGCAATCTCGGTGGCCCGCACCTTCGCGCAGAAGAACGGCTACGACATCGATCCGCAGCGCGAGCTGCTGGCGATCGGCGCGTCCAATCTCGCGACGTCGATGGTGCGCGGCTTTCCCGTCACCGGCGGCATGTCGCAGTCCGCGGTGAACGACATGGGCGGCGCCACCTCGCCGATGTCGCTGATCGTGACGTCCGGCGCGATTGCCGTGACGCTGTTGTTCCTCGCCGGCCTGTTCCGCCATCTGCCGGAGCCGATCCTGGGTGCGATCGTGGTGATGGCGGCCAAGCACCTGGTGAAGATCGAGGACCTCCGCGAGCTGTGGCGGGCATCGCGCATGGAGTTCCACCTCGCCCTCATCGCCCTGGTCGGCGTCCTCCTGTTCGGGTTGCTGCAGGGCCTGCTGCTGGCGGCGGTCGGCTGCATCATCGCCCTGGTGGCGCGGGCCTCGCATCCCGTGATCGCGGTGCTGGCGCGCGATCCGGCGAGCGGGCGATACATCAACCACGCGCGCCTGAGCGAGGTCGCGGACCGGTCGTCGGTGCTGGTGCTGCGCACCGCCGGCGCCTGGGTCTACTTCAACGTCGACCCGATCAACCGGCGCCTGCTCGAACTGCTCGGCGCGGCCGGACGGCCGATCGATGCCGTGGTGCTGGATTTTTCCATGGTCCCGACAATGGACCTCACGGCGACGGCCGGCCTCAGGTCCCTGGCGCGATCGCTCGCGCGGCGCGGCATCTCGCTGCACCTCGCCGAGCTGCGTGACGACCTGCGGGAGGAGCTGCAGGCGCGCGGCGCCGAGGCCGATCTCGGCGCTCTGGTATCGCATCGCACGGTCGAGCAGACTGTGTTGGCTGCGAGCAGGACCGCATGAGTGTTGCCCCTGGAGTTTGTCATGCTGAATGATCTCTACGACCTTCCCCTGACGACGGCGTCGGCTGCCGCGCGCGATGCCTACGTCCAGGCCTCCCGCCTCGCGCTGACCTTCTATCCAGGCGCCCTCGAGGCCTATGAGCGCGCCATCGCCGCCGATCCCGGTTTTGCCCTGGCCCACGTCGGCAAGGCGCTGGTCCTGCTGAGACAGGGCGACGTCGCGGCAGCGCGGGCGGCCCTCGCCACGGCCAAGGGCCGCGCGTCCGGTGTGACCGAGCGCGAGGCGAGCCACATCGCCTTCTTCGAGCTGGTGTTTGCCGGCGAGACCATGGCCGCGATCGCGGCCCTGCATCCCCACCTCGCGGCGTGGCCGCGCGATGCGCTGGTCGTCGCCAGTGCGGCGAACCCCAACGGGCTGGTCGGCGGCTCCGGCCGCATCGGCCAGAAGCGCGAGATCGCGGTGTTGATGGACAAGCTCGCGCCGCACTATGGCGACGATTTCTGGTTCGGCTCCTATCACGCCATGGCGCTGTCCGAGGACGGACAGTTCGCGCTGGCGCGGGCGATCATCGAGCGCTCGGTGGCGGCGAACCCGAACAATGCGCACGGCGCCCACGGCGTCGCCCACATCTGCTACGAGACCGCCGACCTCGAGGCGGGGCGCAGCTTCCTCTCGTCGTGGCTCGCCACCTATCCGCGCGACGGCTTCTTCCATGGCCATCTCACCTGGCATCTCTCGCTGTTCGAGATCCAGGCCGGCAACTTTGCCGAGGCCTCGCGGCTCTATCGCGACGCCATCGCCCTCGACCGGCACTCAGGCGGCCCCCAGCAGAAGATCTCCGATGGCGCTGCCTTCCTGTGGCGGTCCGAGCTCGCCGGCCAACCCCGCGACGCCGCGGCGTGGCGCGCCTTGCATGACTTCGCCAACAGCGCGCTGCCGCGGCCGGGCAACGGGCTCTACGATCTGCACGTCATCCTGGCGCAATCCGTGATGAGCGATGAGACCGTGCCCGACACCCGCGCCCGCCAGATCGAGGCGCTGGCGCGCGAGGGGCGTTATCTCTCGGGCGACTACCTTCCGGGGCTGGCGCAGGGCTTTCTGGCCTTCGAGCGCGAGGACTTTTCTGCGGCGATCGAGGCTCTTGCCCCGCTCGCGCGAGAGAGCGAACGCATCGGCGGCAGCCGCGCGCAGCACGACCTGATCGAGTTCACCCTGTTGAGCGCCTATCTCAGCGCCGATCGGTTGGACGAAGCGCGCCATCTTCTTCGCGCGCGACGGCCGGCTGCCTCCGGCGTTCCCGTCCGGGGTGTTGCGGCGGTGGGCTGAGCGGGCCCTCGGCGCGGTTCCGAGCAACGACTTTTCAGGAGGCTTCGATGGGCCACTCGACGAACGGCCGGGCGTGGCGCTTTCGGTGCCTGGCCCCGGCCGCCGCCATCGCGTTGACGGCCACGGCCGCGGGAACGGCGCTTGCCGATCCGGACGCCGACAAGGCGGCGATCGTCCAGCGGCTGCAGCAGTGGACGGCCGCCTTCAACGCCAAGGACGCGGGTGGGACTTGTGACCTCTTTGCCCCGGATCTCGTCTACTCCATTCCGGAGGTCGTGCGCGGCACCCGGGAGACGATGTGCTCGACCCTCGCAGCCCTGCAGGCCAGGACCGACATCACGCTCCACTACGCCAATCCCGAAATCCACGAGATCCTGCTGGCCGGCGATGTCGCCATCGTCCGTCTGACCTGGACGCTGACAACCGAGGTGAACGGCCGCCGAGACACCACGACCGAAGAGGGCATGGACATATTTCGCCGGCAACCCGACCGGAGATGGTCGATTGCGCGGTTCATCGCGTTTACGACGCGGGCGAACAGCTTGCTTCGCTGACCCCCAGGGTCAGGTCGCTTGCGACGCGGTCTGGCTGCTGGCCGGGGCCATCGATGTCACCACATCCTTGTAGCCGCTCATGCGCAGCTCGGCGGCCTTTGCGTGCGCCCTCGGGAAGCCGACGCACTCATAGACGACCTGCTCGCTGTTCGCGGGGTCGGTGCCACGGATGTGGAAGACGGTCGTCTCTCCATGGTCTCTCATGGAGCGTCATTGTAGGCGCCTGCCGCCGAGGACAAAGGGCCTTGGGGACAAAGGCGGCAGCGAACACAGTTTGGCCACCAGTTACCTGTCCGGAATGACGATCTGACGGTCGCTGGTGTCGACCACGAAGACCGCCAGCAGCTTCGCCGGCGCCGTGGTGCTGGCATTCTGGCTCACCTGGTGATGATCGCCCGGCTTCTCGGTCCAGCTCTCGCCGGCTTGATAGGTGCGCTCCGGCGCGTCGTTCACCTTGCTGCGGATCGCGCCCTCCAGCACGCGCGCATAGATGAAGGCCGAGGCGGGGTGCCGATGGGAGGGCGATCCTGCGCCCGGCTCGTACTCGACGAGCACGGCCCGCAGGCTCTTGCCGGGCACGTTCGGCAACTCGTGCTCGGCGACCACCGTCACCTTGGCGGCCTTCTCCTGCGCAAGCGCAGCAGTGAGCGGCAGGGTGGAAACAAGCAGCGAACAAAGGATGCGCTTCATGCGGCTCTCCGTCGAAGCCATTCGTCGAAACCGATGCGGCCCAGACGCGCCTCGCCCAACGGCACCAGCGAGCGCTCCTCGACGCGGCCGCCGAAGTATCGCGCCTCGGGATCGCGCACGACCTCGCGGCTGTCGCCGACCGCCTTCAGGTAGCGGGCGACGATCTCGTCGAACGGCGCCCGCTCGGGCCCCGCGATCTCGATAATGCCGTTGCGCGGCGGCGCGAGCGCCACCTCGGCGACGATGGCGGCGACGTCGTCCGCCGCGATGGGCTGGAACAGGCCGGGCGAGACCCTGGCCTTGTCGCCAGCCATGCTCGAATCCGCGATGCCCTTGAGGAACTCCAGGAACTGGGTCGAGCGGATGATGGTGTAGGGGATGCCGGAGGCCTCGATCAGCTTCTCCTGGGCGACCTTGGCGCGGAAGTAGCCGTTGTCGGGCGTCCGGTCGGTGCCGACGATCGACAGCGCGACATGGTGCCGGACGCCGGCCGCGGCTTCCGCCGCGTGAAGGTTGCGGCCGGAGGCCTGGAAGAAGTCGAGCACCGCCTTGTCCTCGAACGAAGGCGAATTCGCGAGGTCGATCACGACCTCGGCGCCGGCCAGGGCCTTCGCGAGGCCCTCTCCGGTGATGGTGTTGACGCCGCCCTTGGGCGAGGCCGCGACGACCTCGTGGCCAGTCTGGCGGAGAATGGCGACGGTCTTCGAGCCGATCAGGCCGGTGCCGCCGATGACGACGATCTTCATGAGCTCACCTCCTGGTGAGGCAATCAGTGCACCCTTTGCCGCCGCTCCGATACCTGGCTCTTGGAATAGGTCCCATGCCCGCCTTGACGGCGATGGGCTGCTTGCCAAAGCTCAGGCCTGGTCACGTGAGAGGAGCTGCCGGATGCCCCTGGTTCTCTCGTCCGATTCACACGTCTTCGAACCGGCCGATCTGTGGCAGACCCGCATCGATGCGGCGTTCCGCGATCGCGCGCCGCGCATCGAGCGCATCGACGGCGCCGACCAGATCGTGGTCGAGGCCGACCAGGTCCTCTCCGGCATCGGCTTGATCTCCAACGCCGGGGCGCGCTTCGAGGCGCCCGAGACCATCTCCGCCCATGGCCGCCTCGAGGACGTGCTGAGCGGCGGCTGGGATCCCCAGCAGCATCTCAAGGACATGGCGCTCGACGGCGTGGCGGGCGAGGTCCTCTATCCCTCGCAGGGGCTGTTCTACTTCAGGCTGGCGGACGGGCAGCTGATGTCCGCGATCTTCCGCGCCTATAACGACTGGCTGGCCGAGTTCTGCCGCGCCGATCCGGCGCGGCTGAAGGGCATCGCCATGATCAACCTCGACGACATCCAGGACGGCATCGGCGAGCTCGAGCGCGCCGCGCGCCTTGGCCTCGCCGGCGCGATGATCACCGAATACCCCTTCGAGGATCGGCGCTACGACCAGCCCGAGTACGAGCCGTTCTGGGCGGCCGCCGCCTCGCTCGGCCTGCCGATCAGCCTGCACACGGCGACGCGGCGCCAGGGCAAGATCCGCGGCTTCGGCGAGAAGACCCTGCGCGACGCCTCGAGCCGCTCGACCAAGGCGCACTATCCGGCGCTGTCGATGTGCGACCTGATCTTCTCCGGCGTCTTCGAGCGCCATCCCAAGCTCACCCTCGCCATCGTCGAGTTCGAGCTCTCGTGGGTGCCGCACGTGCTCACGTCGATGGACTATACCTACCGCGAGCGCCACGGCGAGGCGATCTACCGCTTCAAGGACGGCATGATCCCGAGCGACTTCTTCCGCCGCAACGTCGTGCTGTCCTTCCAGGAGGACGCCATCGGCATCCGCCTGCGCGACGTCATCGGCGTCGACAACATGATGTGGGGCTCGGACTACCCGCACAGCGAATCGACGTTTCCCCAGTCGCAGAAGATCCTGGCCGAGATTTTAGCCGGCGTGCCCGACGACGAGCAGGCCAAGATCGTCGGCGGCAACACCGCCCGCGTCTACGGCTTCGACGTGGCGCTGCCTGAAGCGAAGCGGCCGGGCTGACTCCTTTCCGAGCGATGGCTGGGCACGACACCGACTTACCGTGGAGACGCCTGCTTTACGCCGCGTAACATCACGTTATTTCCGCATGTGATGTTTAGATCTATTCGCTCGTCCAACGACGGCTCGCACCCACGTCTTTGACGTCCAACCACCAAAGGGGTGCAGGCAGAATGACGACGTACTCTCAGCCCGAGCCAAAGCTCGCCGTCTCGCGGTCGACCTTCCTCCGCGCAGCGGCAATACTCTCGAGCGCAATCGTTGCAATTGGTCATGCAGGACCGGCCGCGGCCGATCCACTTTCCGCCGGTGCCAGATCGCTCGCGCCCGAGCACACTCTTCTCGCACAGGCGTCAGGCGAGGACACGATGGCCCGGTGCCAGCAGCTTTTCAGCCTGTGGTCGCGCCACAACACGGACGGCTATGCCAAGCCCCAGGAACCCAGAATGGCGATGGAAGACTGCCAGAAAGGCAACTACGCCGCCGGCGTCGCGTCGCTGAAACGCTCTCTCGAGCGCTCGCGGATCACTATTCCGCCGGCGGAGACCGGGGTTGCCGCCGAGCCTGCCGCTCCTCTCAAGCCCCGTGGCGAGAAGCGGCGCTTGTCGCAGTAGGATTGTGCTTCAATACATCACGTCGCCGCCGTTGGGCGACAGGGTCGCACCGACATAGAAGCCGCCGTCCGGCCCGGCCAGCAGCAGGGCCGTGGCGGCGATCTCCTCCGGCCGGCCGAAGCGGCCGACCGGCAGGGCGTCGATGAAGGCCTGGCGATCCTCCGGAGTCATGGTCGCGGTGAGGTCGGTGACGACCGGGCCCGGCGCGATGGCGTTGACGCGCACGCCCTTGGGCGTCGCCTCCCACGCCAATGCGCGCGTGAAACCCATGATGGCGGCCTTGGCCGCGGAATAGGGGGCGGAGTTGACCGCGCCCTTCAGGCCGCGCTGCGAGGCGACGTTGATGATGCAGCCCTGCTGGCGCGCCACCATCGCCGGATAGACGGCCTGCGCCATGAAGAACATGCCCTTCAGGTGCACATCGACGATGCGGTCGAACTCCGCCTCGGTGTAGGCCTCGAACGGCTTGCGGATGTTGATGCCGGCGTTGTTGAACAGGATGTCGATCGGCCCCAGCGCGCGCGCCGCCTCGCCGGCAAAGGCGCGGCCGGCGGCGATGTCCGAAACATCGACCGAGCGGTGCAGGGCGCGCCGGCCAAGCGCGCGGATCTCGCCCGCGGTCTCCTCCGCCCTGGCGTCGTCGGCGAGATGGCAGAAGGCGATGTCCGCGCCTTCGGCCGCGAAGGCCAGCGCCGTGGCGCGCCCGATGCCGCGCGAGCCGCCGGTGACCAGCGCGATCTTTCCCGCGAGCTTCATGGCTCCTTCGGCGATGACGGAGCGCTCCACGACGTCATGGCGAGCCACCAGATGCACCAGAACGGTCCGGCGACGAACAGGCCGATCGTTCCGGCGAGCCAACCTGCCACCGCTGGCTGTCCCGCCTTTTTACAGAGGATCGAAAGCGGATAGCCCCAGGCCAGCATGAGGAGGATGATGATCAGCCAATGCCACACAGAAAAGGCTCCCATTCTAATTCCTTTCGATGAGTGTGCCAGGTAATGGGCGGTCGCATCGTTGCGTTCGCTCAGGGCCTCTTCGGTTCGGAAGGCAATCGATCAAGGGCGTATCTGAGCGACGAGTAGAGCGTGTAGTACGTTACGACCAAGCTTACGATCGGGACAAAGCTCAGCACGGCGAACAGCCATCCGCTTCTGCCGGTCCTTGCCGCCAGCAGATAGTTCGCCACGAGAACAGCGCGCCAATTATCGTTATCGGGATCAGTTGAATAATCACCTCGGTCATGCTTCGCCCGCCCCCATTGCGTGAGTCTTGCATAGCGATTCCCTTCCCACGAGGGAAGGCATTGCTGACTACGTTCGGTTGAATCACCCCTTCTCGCGCCAGCCATGCCGCGGCATGGTGAGCGCCATCGCCATGCCGGCGACGTTGGCGCCGGCGGCGATCATCACTGCCCAGCCGTAGGCGCGCGTCAGGTCGAACAGGTAGCCGGCCAGCACCGGCAGGCTTATGGCGGCGAGGCACCAGGCGATGTAGGTGCGCCCGGCGACCCGGCCGTAGTCGGCGGCGCGCCAGTAGATGCCGATGCCGCCGGCGGTCGAGCCGGAGACGAAGCCGTAGCCCAGGCCGATCATGCCGAGCCCGACGACGGCGGTGACAGGCCCGGGCAGCAGCGTCAACAGCACCCCGCCGCCGAGCGCCACGGCGTGCGCCGTGCACATCACGTGAGGCACGGCGAAGCGGTCGACCAGCCAGCCGCCGCTGATGCGCGCCAGCGCGATCGCGGCGGTGATGCCGGTCGTCGCCGCCACCGCCAGCGTCGCCGCGCCGCCATAGGCGGCCACGATCTCGCGCGCCTGGCTCAGCACCATCAGCCCGGCCGAGGCGGCGAGGAAGAACGTCGCCGAGAGTTTCAGGAAGGTCGGGCCGAGAAGCGCGGGGCCTGACGCCCTGTCGCTGCTTGCCGGCGCGACGAGCCGCGTTCCGCTGTAGCGGGCGAGCAGCGCCGCCGCGATCCCGCCGGCCACCAGCACGGTCGCGAGGCCACCGAGGGTGGTGCGCCAGCCGAAGGCCTCGTTGCTGGCATGGAAGAGCGGCGTCGCGATCATCGCGCCCATGGGATAGAGGCTCACCATGTAGCCGTTCACCAGCCCCTGGCGCCGCCGCACCAGCATGTTGACGCCCTGCTGCAGCAGGATGAAGGCGACGCCGCCGCCGGTGCCGAACACCACGCCGTAGCCCAGCAGCAGTTCTGGGAGCCCGCTCGCCGTTGCCGCCAGCGCGATGCCGGCGGCCGCCACCAGCGCGCTCGCCAACACCAGGACCGGCGCGGGCGCGACGCGATAGAGGAAGGCGGCGCCCACCGATCCCACCGTGAAGCCCGCTGTCGCCAGGCCGAAGACCAGCGACAGCGCCGAGCGCGGGATGCCGAGCTCCTGCTCGATCGGCCGCAGCAGCACGCTGAAGGAGTAGACCGAGCCCAGCGGCAGGTTCATCAGCGTCGCCGCCAGCAGCGCCGCCCACAGGCGCTCGGCGCGGACGGGCAGGGCGGGCGACGCGACGGACATGGCGCCACCCTCCGCCGCCGCTTTTGGCCGGTCAAGGCTTCAGGCCTGCCTGGGTTCGCAGTATGATGGGCGAGTCGAGTCGTAGAGTGCCGGCTTCAAGGATTCGAGCGGGGAGGCGTCCATGGCTCAAGTGTCGCTCACTCAAGTGTCGCTGAGGGACATGGTCGGTCCGCTGCTCGCGGTCCTGCTGCTGCTGGCCATCGGCGCATCGCCGGCGGCGGCGCAGATAACCATCCCCCTGCCGGGAAGCGGCGGCGGCATCCAGATCGGGCCGCAGCAGGAGCAGCAACAGCGCACCGTGCCGGACAACCGCTACCAGGGCGGTGGCGTATCGATCCGCGTCCTGGGCGCCGCCTATGGCCGCAACTGCGCCGGCAACGTCAGCACCAACGTCACCGACGATCTTGCGCGGCGCTGCCAGGGCCTCGACTACTGCGTCTACCGCATCGACGCCCGCCAGATCGGCGATCCCCGGCCGGGCTGCGCCAAGGAGTACCAGGCGCGCTACATGTGCCGCGACGGCGGCAACGAGCGCTACGCCTCGGCCAACCCCGAGGCCTCCGGCCAGTCGATCGTGCTGGACTGCCGCCGCCAGTAGCGGCGGACAATGACCGAGCTCGAGACGGCCGATGCGCTGCAGCTGGCCGGCTACATCGACGCGGCAGTGCATGCCTATCGTCGCGTGCTGGCCGCCGAGCCGGGCAACGTCGCCGGCTGGCATGGCCTCGGCGCCGCACAGCTGCGGGCCTGGGCCTATGGCGAGGCCAGCGACGCCCTCAGCCGCGTCGTGCGCCTGCGCCCGAACGAGGTCGGCGCCTGGGGCCTGCTGGCCGAGGCGCTGTTCCAGCTCGGCGACACCGAGCCGGCGATCGATGCCTACCGCCGCGCGGCCGCAGCCGATCCAAGGCGCGCGGAGGAGAACGTCGCCATCATCATTCCGGGCAGCGCGTCGGCGGCAAACGCCGATGTGCTTGCGGCCCGGCGCCGCTGGGGACGGCAGCTTGCCGAAGGCGTCAGCCCGGTCGACCGCCCGCCGCGCCCGCCCTCGGGCGGGAAGCTGCGGATCGGCTACGTTTCGGCCTTCTTCGACAAGCCGAACTGGATGAAGCCGGTCTACGGCGTGATCAATCGCCATGACCGCGACCGCTTCGAGGTGCATCTGGTCTCGCTCGGCGGCGATCCCTTGGCGTCGGCCGGCTACCGGGAACACGACCGCGACGTGATCTGGCAGGTCGGCGCGTGCGACGATGAAGAGCTCGCCCGCCTGCTGGCCGCGGCCGGCATCGACGTGCTCGTCGACCTCAACGCCTACAGCGCGCCGAAATGGCTGCGGTTGTTCCTGCGCCGGCCAGCGCCGGTGCAGATCGCCTGGTTCAACAGCTTCGCGACGTCGGGTCTCGACTGCTTCGATGGCATCGTCGGCGATGGCGTGGTGATCCCGCCGTCGGAGGAAGGCTTTTATACCGAGCGCGTGTTGCGCGTGCCCGGCACCTATCTCGCGTTCGAGGTCCGTCATGCCGTGCCGGATGTCGCGCCGCCGCCCTGCACCGGCAACCAGGGCAGGCTGACCTTCGGCGCGCTCGCCTCGGCGTACAAGCTCAGCGACCTCACCCTCGACATCTGGGCGCGCATCCTGCGGTCCGCGCCCACTTCGCGCCTGCTGATCCGCGCCTCCGTGCTGGCCGAGCCCTCCAATCGCGACCATCTGCGGGCCCGCCTGGCCAACCGCGGCATCGCCGACGAGCGCGTCGACCTCGAAGGCGGCGCGGCGCACTTCGATTTCCTGCGGAGCTATGACCGCATCGACATCGCCCTCGATACGTTCCCCTACAACGGCGGCACCACGACGACCGAGGCGTTGTGGCAGGGTGTTCCCGTCCTGACCTGTGTCGGCGACCGTTGGGTCGCCCGCACCAGCGCGTCCCTTCTGCGGGCGGCGGGCCTCGACGCCTGGGTCGCCGGCGATGCAGACGACCTCGTGGCCAGGGCAGCTGCGTTGGCGCGCGACCCGGCGACGCCGGCCCGGCTCGCTGCTCTGCGCGCCGGCATGCGCGGCCGTCTTGCGGCCTCCGCGGCCTGCGATACGTCCGGCCTGTGCCGCGCGCTGGAGCAGATTTTTGGGCAACTCGCGGCTCGGCCGCTCTAGCCGTGAGCGACCGCATGACACACCGCCGCGCGGGGCATCGGGCCGCCGGGACGTGCGATACTCGCCCTCACGAGGAGGCTGCCATGACGGAGCGCAAGCCTTACGGGATGAGCTGGGAATCGTGGATCGACCAGCAGATCCGCGTCGCCCAGGAGCAGGGCGCCTTCGACAACCTGCCGGGCGCCGGCAAGCCGCTTCCCGATCACGGCCAGGACTACGATCCGATGTGGTGGGTGCGGAAGCTCGCCGAGCGCGAGCAGGTCTCGCTGATGCCGCCGTCGCTCGAGCTGCTGCGCAAGGTCGAGAAGGAGCTCGCCGCCCTCGACAAGCTTTTCGACGAAGCGGCGGTCCGTCGCCGCATCGAGGCGCTCAACGTCGAGATCGGCCGGGCGAACGCCACCGTGGTCGAAGGTCCGCCGACGCGGCTTGCCAAGCTCGACGTCGACCAGGTCGTGGCGCGCTGGCGACGCGCTCGGTCCGCCACGTCCGCGTAGCTAGTCGACCGTCGCGCCCGATTCCTTCACCTGCCATTGAGCGACGGCGACGGCGGCAGGCCTTGGTGGTAAGCTGTCTTCGGGAGTCGCGACCGATGACCGACGCCAGCCGACACCTGGGCTCGCTGCTTCTTGCCTGCGTCGTCCTTGCGATGCCTGGCCCGACGGCCGCGCAGGAACGCGGCTCGGTGCCAGTGACGATCGACGGCGAGCCGGTGAGGCTCGCCACCATCACCTACAAGCCGCCCGGCAACGGGCCGTTCCCGACCTTGATCTTCCATCACGGCTCGACCGGACGCGGCCGCGATCCGGCGCTGTTCGAGCGGCCTTACGATCCCAGGCTGCTGGCCGCCTGGTTCACGGCGCGCGGATGGGCCGTCATCCTGCCGCAGCGTCGCGGGCGCGGCGGCTCGGAAGGCACCTACGACGAAGGCTTCGCGCCCGACCGTGCCCAGGGTTACAGCTGCGAGCCGGCCCGGGCGCTCGCCGGCGTCGAGCGCGCGCTCGACGACCTCGACGCCATCACGCCGCTGCTGCTGGCGCAGCCCTTCGTCGATCGCGAGCGCGTCGCTATCGGCGGGGTGTCGCGCGGCGGCATCCTGGCGGTCGCCTGGGCCGGCCGGCAGCCGGAGGTGCCGCGCGCGGTGATCAACTTCGCGGGCGGCTGGCTCGGCGAGCGCTGCCCGGCGAGCGATGCCGTCAATGCCGAGCTGTTCCGCCGCGGCAGCGCCTTCAAGCGCTCGACGCTCTGGCTCTACGCCTACAACGATTCGCTCCACTCGCTGCGCCACAGCCGCGTCAACTTCGCCGCCTTCCGCGCCGCCGGCGGCAAGGGTGCGTTCCGCGAGTTCACGCCGCCCGAGGGCATGGACGGCCAGCAGATCGCCGCCGTGCCCGATCTCTGGACCGAGGCGCTCGAGGGCTATCTTGCCGACCACGACCTGCCCGCGAAGATCCCCCAGGCGGTGGCGGTCGATGGCAACACGATCCGGATGGAGGGCACGACCTACCGGCTGTGGGGCATCGACGCGCCCGAGCTCGACCAGCGCTGCTATCCGCAGGGCTGGCGCGCCGGCATCGTGGCCGCCCGCGCGCTCGCCACCCTGATCGGGCGCTGGCCCGTCACCTGCGAGCCCAGGGGCCAGGACGGCTACGGCCGCACGGTGGCGCTGTGCCGCGCCGGCGGCCGCGATCTCGGTGCCGCCATGGTCGTGTCCGGCCTGGCGCTCGCGGTCACCGCCGACGGCGGCGACTACGCCGAGCAGGAGATGCAGGCAATGCGGGCGCGCGTCGGCATGCATGCCCATGCCTGTCTGACACCCTGGGAGTGGCGCGCGCAGCGACGGCACGACAACTGACCAGCGGCGGAGCCGCCCGACTGGATGTCGTGTCCGAGGTCAGAGCCGTCCCATCAGGAGCAAGATCACGACGATGAGCAGGATGAGACCTATGCCTCCGCTGGGGTAGTAGCCCCAGCCGCTGCTGTAACGCCAGTTGGGAAGCGCTCCGACCAGGAGCAGGATCAGCAAAATCAATAGGATCGTGCCAAGCATGATGCCTCCTCGGCGGGAAGAATTCCCTGCGCGGATGACCCTTCCACTCCCTGTCCAACCGCCAACGTGGAACCTGAAAGGGATAACGGCGGCAGCGCCTCCACGTTGCACGCAAGGCGCGATGAGCGGCGCCACTCTTGCTATCGCCGGACACAACTTCATCACCGCCGGTCCCGAGCATGCACGCTGCCGGCGCCGGGCGTGCGGTCACTCCAGGCGCGTGAGCCTTGTCGCCTTGAACCTTTCAACCGCGCATTCGGTAATCCGTGGCAGCAGCGTCGCCATGTGCGGCGCCTGGAAGTGAGCCTCGATGGCTGCCTGGTCGGTCCATCGCTCCAGCAGATAGTAGGTCCCGGGCTGCTCGGCTCGGTACCATTGGTACCGCAGACAGCCCTTGTCGTTCTCCGTCGTTTCGGATTCGAGCTCTCGCAGCAACGCTTCGGCCTTGGCCTCCTGGCCGGGTTTGATCTGCAGCGTGACCATCACATTGATCATGGGAAGCCTCCTGGTGGCACTGAGATGCCAGACCGCGGATAGCGCACCGTCCGCGCGCTTGCTGCCGGGAAACGCACAGGCGACACCGCTGCGAACCGCGATGTCATAGTTTTGCTACAAGCGGACCACGCAACGCATGGGCGGTTCGCTTCCGGTCGCCCGCTTCGTCGGCTAACCTCGTGATTGTTGGTCAGGCATTGGGGGTGAAATGCCTGCGGAGGCCAAAACGGCGTCGCTCGGCGTCCCGGAGCTCCAGCGGCAGGTCGAGGCGCTGGCCGATCAACTGCGGTCGCAACGCGAGGAATGCGACGAGGCCTTGCAACGCGAAGCCGCCATCGCCGAGATCCTGCGCGCCATCAACGAACCGGATGCCGATCTGGCCCGCGCGTTCGACGTGCTGATCGAGAAGGCGACGCAGCTCTGCTCGGCTTCCTACGGTTATGTGTGGCTGTATGACGGCGAGCGGACCCGCGCCGTTGCCGCCTTCGCACAGCAACCGTTCAGGGACTGGCTACGCGACAGGGAACCGCTAGTCCCGCCGCCGCAGTCTCCCTTGGGCGAGGCGATCCTCCACAGGCGCCTGGTCCATGTCGTCGATGCAAGGGAGCACGAGGCCTACAAGACCCTTCCGGCCTACCGCGAGCTCATGGACAGGGGCGGTATCCGTACTCTCCTCCACGTACCCTTGCGCAAGGGTCAGGAGCTGCGTGGCTTCATCACGGTCTACCGGCAGGAACGTCAGCCGTTCTCGGACCGGCAGATCGCCCTGCTCGAAGGCTTCGCGGCGCAGGCGGTCATGGCGATCGAGAATGCGCGTCTGCTCTCGCAACAGCGCGAGGCGCTGGAGCAGCAGAAGGCGACGTCGGAGGTTCTCGGCGTGATCAGCAGCTCACCCGAAGAGCTGGAACCGGTGTTCAGCAGCATCCTCTCGAACGCCATCAGGCTGTGCGGCGCCGAGTTCGGCAACCTGTTTCTGTACAAGGACAATGCCTTCCACCTCGGTGCGCTGCACGGCGCCTCGCCCGCCTATGCCGCGGCCTGGCAGCAGCAGCCGGTGCTTTCCATAGAGAATCGGCCGCATTTTCCTCTGGCACGTCTCGCCGCGACGAAACAGGTCGTGCACATCGCGGATCTGGCCAGGGAGCGCACCGATCTCGAGAGCGATCCGCGCTATATCACCCTCTTCGAATCGGCCCGGGCGCGAACCATGCTGCTCGTGCCCATGCTCAGGGAAGACGAGCTGGTCGGCGCCATCGTCATCTATGCCCCGGAAGTGCGGCCGTTCGACGACAAGCACATCGACCTGGTGGTGAGCTTCGCCAAGCAGGCGGTGATCGCCATCGAGAATTCCCGTCTCCTCAGGCAGTTGCGCGAGCGCACGCGCGATCTCGAGGAAGCGCTCGAGCAGCAGACGGCGACAAGCGACGTGCTGCAGGTCATCAGCCGCTCGACCTTTGACCTGCAGCCTGTCCTGCAGACGCTGGCGGAGACGGCCATCCGGCTGTGCCGGGCCGACATGTGTTACGTCCTGCGCCACGACGGCGAGGCGTATCGCGCGGTCACGGTGGCGGCCTCCTCTCCCGAGGCGCTGGACGATGCCCGCGCGCACCAGCGCTATCTGGAGGCCCACCCGCTCACTCCCGGACGAGGCTCCATCACCGGGCGTGTCGCCCTGACCGGGCAGACCGTGCACGTTACGGACGTCGCCGCCGACCCCGAATACACCATCACCCAGACCGTGACGCTCGGCCGGATCCACACCCAGGTTGGCGTGCCGCTGATGCGCGAAGGCACCATGATCGGCGTGATCGTCCTGTCGCGCCAGCGCGTCGATCCATTCAGCGAGCGACAGGTCGCGCTGGCCCGCACCTTCGCCGACCAGGCGGTCATTGCCATCGAGAACACCCGGCTGCTCACCGAACAACGCGAGGCGCTCGAGCAGCAGACAGCGACCGCGGAGATTCTCCGCGTGATCAGCACCACGCCGGCAGACCCGCAGCCCGTGTTCGAGATGATCGTGCGCAGCGCCGTCGCGCTTTGCGGCGGCCTGTTTGCCAACGTGTTCCGTTTCGATGGCGAGCTGGTCCACTTCGTCGCCAGCCACAACACGGGCCCCGATTACCTCGACTTGCTCCGCTCGAGTTACCCGATGCGGCCGGACCACTCGCAGGTATCCGGACGCGTCCTGCTCACGCGATCGGTGGTCCGGCTCGCCGATGCGCTTGCCGACCCGGACTACGACCAGCGGTTCCCCCGCGCCCTGGGCTGGCGCCGTCTGCTCGGCATGCCCATGCTGCGCGATGGCGAGGTGCTGGGCGTCATCGTCGTGGGCTGGGCCGAGGCCGGACCGGTTCCCAGGGCCCAGGAAGAGCTCCTGAAGACCTTTGCCGACCAGGCGGTGGTCGCCATCGAGAATGCCCGCCTGCTGGCAGAGCAACGCGAGGCGCTGGACCAGCAGACGGCGACCGCCGAGGTGCTGGAGGTCATCAACTTCTCGCCGGGCAATCTCGTGCCGGTGTTCGACGCCATGCTCGAAAAGGCGATGCGGCTTTGCGAGGCGGCGTTTGGCGGCCTGTGGACCTTTGACCGGGACAAATATGTCGCCACCGCGCTGCGGGGTGTTCCGGCGCCCTACGCGGCGTTCCTGGCCAACGCCACGATGGTGCCCGGCCCGGGGACGGGACCCGACCGCCTGAAGCGCGGTGAGCCTGTCGTGCACAATGTCGATCTCGCCGCCGAGGATGCCTATCTCAGCGGTGACCCACAACGCCGCGCGCTTGTCGATCTCGGTGGCGCACGCAGTGCGTTGCAGGTGCCGCTTCGCAAGGACGATGACGTGCTCGGCGTGATCACGATCTACCGCCAGGAGGTGCGGCCGTTCACGGACAATCAGATAGCGCTCCTGCAGAACTTTGCGGCGCAAGGGGTCATCGCGATCGAGAACGCGCGGCTCATCACCGAGACGCGCGAGGCGCTCGAGCAGCAGACGGCGACGGCCGAGGTGCTGCAGGCGATCAATTCGTCGCCGGGCGACCTTGCGCCGGTATTCGAGACCATCCTCGAGAAGGCGCATGCGCTTTGCGGAGTGGCCTTGGGCAGCCTGCAGCTGTACGACGGCACGAAGTTCCGCGCGGTCGCCGTGCACAGCCTGCCGGAGCCGTTGGCGAGACGGCTGCGCGAGGGCTACGTGCCCGTTGCCAATTTCACCGGCCGCCTGATCGACGGCGCCGATTTCGCGCACTTTCCCGACGTTGGAGCAATCGACGATCCAATGGCCCGTGCCACGGCCGAAGGTGGCATCGGGACCCTGCTGACCGTCGCGCTGCGCAAGGACGGCAAGCTGCTGGGCCAGATCGTCTCGGCCCGCAGGGAGGTGCGGCCGTTCACCGACAAGGAAATCTCCCTGCTCCAGAGCTTCGCCGCCCAGGCGGTGATCGCGATGGAAAACGCCCGCCTGCTTACCGAACAACGCGAAGCGCTCGAGCAGCAGACGGCAACCGCCGAGGTGCTGCAAACCATCAACTCCTCACCGGGCGACCTGATGCCCGTATTCGATGCCATGCTGGAAAAGGCGATGCGGCTGTGCGCGGCAGCCTTTGGCTACCTGATGACCTTTGACGGCGAGCGCTTCGAGGTCGTGGCGCACCAAGGCCTTCCGCCGCGCTTCGCCGATTACCTGCGCGACATCCATCAACCCAGCCGGATCGGGTTGTATGCCGCTGTCCGCGAAGGTGCGGCCTTCGCCCAGGCGGCCGATCTGGCCGAAGGAGAAGTCTATTCAATGAGTCCCCTGCGCCGGGCTTTGGTCGACCTCGGCGGAGCGCGGACGGGCATCGTCGTCGCACTGCGAAAGGATGACGCGCTGCTCGGCGTCATTACGATCTATCGGCAGGAAGTGCGGCCGTTCACCGACAAGGAAATCGCGCTGCTCCAGAGCTTCGCCGCCCAGGCGGTGATCGCCATGGAAAATGCCCGGCTGCTTACCGAGCAACGCGAGGCGCTCGAGCAGCAGACGGCGACGGCCGAAGTGCTTCAGGTCATCAATTCTTCGCCCGGTGACCTCGCGCCGGTGTTCGACGTCATGCTCGAAAAGGCGATGCGTCTGTGCGGAGCTACGTTCGGAATTCTGCGAATCTACGATGGCAGCCTCTTCCATGGCGCGGCCTCGCGCGGCGTGCCGGCAGCCTATGCCGAATTCCTGGCCCATAATCCGCAGCGGCCGCAGCCAGGCTCGATCGGCGCACGGATCGTTGCCGGTGAACCGCTCGTTCACGTCATCGATGTCGCAGACGACAGGATCTATCCGTCCTCCGACCCGCATCGCCGCGCCTTGGTAGAGCTCGGGGGTGCACGGACCTCGCTGGTCGTTCCGCTGACCAGAGGTGGAAAGCTTCTCGGGGCGGTTCAGCTCTACCGCCAACACGTGCAGGCGTTTTCCGAGAAGCAGATCACGCTGGTGCAGAACTTCGCCGCACAGGCCGTCATCGCCATGGAAAATGCGCGCCTTATCAACGAAACGCGCGAGGCACTCGAGCAGCAGACGGCAACGGCCGAAGTGCTGGAGATCATCAACTCGTCGCCCGCCAACCTTGCACCGGTCTTCGACGCCATGCTCGACCGTGCCGTGCGGCTGAGCGAATCGGCCTTCGGCATCATGAACCTCTACGAGGACGGCCGGTTCAATGCCGTTGCCCTGCGCGGTGTCCCGCCGGGATTGATCGAGCAATGGGAGGAAGCGCCGCAGCCGGGGCCGCACAATGCGCTCTCGCGACTGATCGCCGGCGAGGACGTCGTTCACGTCGCCGACCTCGCCGCCTATCGCAGTTTCCTCGAAGGCGATCTCCGTTCACGCGGCCTGGTCGAGGTCGGCGGCGCACGCAGCCTGCTGGCCGTCGCGCTGCGCAAGGAGGGCAAGCTGGTCGGAACGCTGACGGCGTACCGGCAGGAGGTGCGGCCGTTCTCGGACAAGCAGATCGCGCTGCTCGAAGGCTTTGCCGCCCAGGCGGTCATTGCCATCGAGAACGCCCGCCTGCTCGAGCAACTGCGCGACCGCCAGGCCGAGCTTCGCGTCACGTTCGACAACATGGGGGATGGCGTCGTCATGTTCGACGGCGACCATCGTCTGGCGGCGTGGAACCGGAACTTCCAGGAGCTCATCGGGCTTTCCCAGGAATGGCTGGCGCGGCGGCCGAGCTACGCCGACTATCTCGGCCTGCTGGCCGAGCGCGGCGAGTTCGGCACGGAGAACGTCGAAGCGGAGCTCGCCAGCCGTCTCGAGGACCCCGAGCGCGAGCTCAGGTTGGAACGCACGCGGCCCGATGGTTCGGTGATCGAAGCGCGGCGCAACGCGGTGCCGGGCGGCGGCTTCGTGCTGATCTACAGTGACATCACCGAGCGCAAGCGGTCGGAGGAGAAGATCCGCGCCGCACGCGACGTCGCCGAGAACGCGCTCAAGGACTTGAAGACGGCGCAGGCGAGCCTGATCCACGCCGAGAAGATGGCGTCGCTCGGCCAGCTCACGGCGGGCATCGCACATGAGATCAAGAATCCGCTGAACTTCGTCAACAACTTCGCCGGCCTGTCGATGGAGCTGCTCGAGGAGTTGAAGGAGTCCGTCGCGGAGGCGCGGGAGGCCCTCGACGAAGACAGGCGCGCCGCGCTCGACGAGACGATCGAGATGCTCAACACGAACTTCGAGAAGATCCGCAATCACGGTCAGCGCGCCGACGGCATCGTCAAGAGCATGCTGCTGCATTCGCGCGGCGGCAGCAGCGACCGCCAGATGGTCGACATCAACGCCGTGCTCGAGGAAGCGCTCAACCTCGCCTATCACGGCGCGCGCGCCCAGGACCAGAGCTTCAACGTCACCCTCGAGCGCGACCTGCAGGGCGACATGGCGCCGATCGGGATCGTGCCGCAGGACATCACGCGCGTGTTCCTGAACCTGATCGGCAACGGCTTCTATGCCGTCGCCAAGCGGCGGCGCCACGACGGCGAGACCTTCCGTCCGACCCTGAAAGTCACGACGCGCGATCTGCCGGACGCCGTCGAGATCGCCATTCGCGACAATGGCGTCGGCATCCCGCCGCAGCATCGGCAGCGGCTGTTCCAGCCCTTCTTCACCACCAAGCCGACCGGCGAAGGCACCGGGCTCGGCCTGTCGATCAGCTACGACATCGTCACCCAGCAGCATGGCGGCACCATCGTGGTCGACAGCGCGCCCGGACAGTTCACCGAATTCACGATCAGGCTGCCGCGGCGCGGACCGTCGGCAGGTGCGGCGGGGAGGCCGGCATGAGCGTCAGCATCCTGGTGGTCGATGACGAGGCCGACGTCGCCGACCTGTTCCGTCAGCGCTTTCGCCGCGAGGTTCGCCAGGGCCTCTATGTCCTGCACTTCGCCCATTCGGGCGAAGCCGCGCTGAAGATGCTGGCCGAGGGTGTCCGGCCGGAGCTGATCGTGATCCTGTCGGACATCAACATGCCCGGCATGGACGGGCTCACCTTGCTCGCCGAGATCAAGCGCCATTGGCCCGAGCTGCCGGTGATCATGGTGACGGCCTACGGCGACGACGAGCGGCGCCGTACGGCAGGCGAGCGTGGCGCCGCCGATTTCCTCGCCAAGCCTGTCGACTTCGAGTTCCTGAAGCAGCAGCTGCTGCTGTTGTCCGGCGCGTCCGGTTGACGGGGCATCGATGACAAGCCAGGCCAGGATCCTCGCCGTCGACGACGAGCCCGACTTCGAGGCCCTGCTCAAGCAGCGTTTCCGCCGCCAGATCCGCTCGCAGGAATATGCCTTTCGCTTCGCCCGTCATGGCGAGGAGGCGCTGGCCGTGCTGACGGAGGACCGCGCGATCGAGCTGCTGCTGCTCGACATCAACATGCCGGTCATGGACGGGCTGACGCTGCTGTCGGTGCTGCAACAGCGCCAGATCCCGGTGCGGGCGATCATCGTCTCGGCCTATGGCGACATGGGCAACATCCGCACGGCCATGAACCGCGGGGCCTTCGATTTCGTCACCAAGCCGGTCGACCTGAACGACCTCGAGATAACCGTGCGCAAGACGCTGGACGACATCGCCCGGGTTCGCGAGCTCGAGCATCGCCGCCAGGTAGCCGAGCGGGCGCGCACGAACCTGTCACGCTATTTTTCGCCGAACCTGGTCGGCCTGCTGGCGGAGCGGGACGAGCCGCTGGGCCCGGTTCGGCGCGAGACGGTGGCCGTGCTGTTCGCCGATATCGTCGGCTTCACGCGCATGGCCGAACGCATGGCTCCCGAAGCCGTCGTTGCCATGCTGCGTGAGTTTCACAAGCTGATGGCGGCCGAGATCTTTGCCTGCGGCGGCACGGTCGAGAAATACATCGGCGATGCCATCCTCGCCGTTTTCGGCCTGCCGACGTCGGGACCGGAGGATGCCGGCAACGCCGTCCGCTGCGCTGCCCGGATGCTGCAGGCGCTCGATCGTTGGAACGTCCAGCGATGCGAGCGTGGCGAGCCCGCCCTGGCGATCGGAATCGGCATCAACTATGGACCGGCGGTGCTGGGCGATGTCGGCAGCGACCAGGGCCTGTCCTTCACCGTGATCGGCGACACGGTGAACACTGCCCATCGCCTGCAGGTGCTGACGCGCACCCTCGACACGTCCCTCGTGATTGCCGATGCGCTGGTGGCGAGGCTCAGGGGCGGTTGCCCGCAGGAAGTCGAGACGCTTCTTAGCCAATTGCGTGACCGCGGCGAGCACGTGCTGCGCGGTCGCAGCACGCCGGTGCACATCTGGACCAAGGCAGGCTAACGTATTCTCCGTCCGATGTTTTCGTTCGCGCAAGGAGAAGCGATGCCCAGGATGCTCGCGGGGAAGTGCTTCTGCGGCGCGGTCCACTATGCCGTGGCCGACGAGTTCCGTTACGCCATGAACTGCCACTGCTCGAACTGCCGGCGCACCACGGGCTCGGCCTTCAAGCCCTTCGCCGGCATCGAGCGCGAGCAGTTCGCCGTCACCCAAGGAGCGGACGGGCTCATGGTCTACGGCGACGACAAGGCCAACGACACGCATTGCCGCCGCTGCGGCTCGCTGCTCTTCTCCGTCGTCCGCGACGGCGCGTTCGTCCATGTCGCCATGGGCACGCTCGTGGACGATCCGTCGATCCGTCCCAACCGGCATATCTTCGTCGGCTCCAAGGCGCCGTGGTTCACCATCACCGACGACCTGCCGCAATTCGTCGAGTTCCCCGTCTGATCGTCGCCGCCGCTGTCGTCAGTGCTGGCATAGAGCGGATTTGCAAGGTCAGTCGGGGGCTTGATGGGGTTGCCTGATTCTTGCGTTCGGCACCGGGCGGCAAGCGCCTCGCGACAAACGAATCCGCTCCGCCAACAGGTCCCCCTATTGTACGCAAAAATCATCGGGCAACCTTACACTGAAGTCATGCTTTAGCGCACTAAAGTTATTGACGGCGTTTGCCTTGCCCAGTATCGTGGCGGCCGCTCAGAGGGTCCCAGTGTCTGCGGCGCTGTCGGTGGCGGATATTCAGGCCGTTTTTTGCCGAGACGAAGCTGGTTCAGAAGCCAAGGTGACAGCGGCACCGATTAAACACTATGGTAATTTATATATACTATAGTTATTGACACGACAGATCATCCCTTGTATCCTGGCCGCTCGCCTTCATTTCGGGGAGCGCTCATGTCCAACCTTCGATGGGGCGAAGCCGCGCTAGACGCGGAATCTGGCCATGGCTCGTAGGTCCTTGCGGGAGGTCACACCACGCGCTCTGCCGGAAGTACCGGGAATACCGGAAAGTCCGATTTTCGCTGGCATTGCAATCAACCGCTCAGACGTACGCGACCTTCACGATCTCGATCTCCTCCTCGCCGCCGGGCGTGCGCATCTTCACGACGTCGCCTTCATGCGCGCGCATGACGGCGCGGGCGATGGGCGAGATCCAGCTGACATGGCCCTTGCTGAGATCGACCTCGTCGACGCCGACGATCTTGACCGTGCGCTCCTCGCCCTTCTCGTTGGCCCAGGTGACGGTGGCGCCGAAGAAGACCTGGTCGGTCTTGGGCCGCTTCGCCGGGTCGACGACCTCGGAGCGCTCGAGCCGCTTGGAGAGGAAGCGGATGCGCCGGTCGATCTCGCGCAGCCGCTTCTTGCCGTAGAGGTAGTCGCCGTTCTCCGAGCGGTCGCCGTTGGCGGCGGCCCACGACACGACCTGCACCACCTCGGGCCGCTCCTTGCGCATCAGCGTCATCAGCTCCTCGCGCATGCGCTCGAAGCCCTGCGGGGTCATGTAGTTCTTGGCGCCGGCCGGCAGGCCCACGATCTCGTCGGGGAGATCGTCCTCGTCGTCGCCGTCGCTTTCCTTGGTGAAGGCCTTGCTCATTTCGACACCTGTTCTATCAAGGCGGGGCCGATGACCACCAGTCCCACCCGCCTGCAGCGCGCCTCCGGCGAGAGCCGTGTCGCCCTCGACCTGCGGGACGGCCGGACGCGGTTGGGCGACCTCTATCAACGCGATCCCTGCCGGGTCTTGTTCCCTGAGCCGGAGCCCGGGGAACCGCCTCTGGCCGTCCTGCTGACCACCTCGGGCGGGGTGACCGACGGCGATTCGCTCAAAATGGCCGTCGAAATCGGCCCCGGAGCGACGGCGGTAGCCACCACCCAGGCGGCGGAAAAGATCTATCGCGCCGCCAAGGGCGGCGGCCATTGCGCCATCGACGTGGCGGTGCGCGTCGCCGCGGGGGCCGACCTGGAATGGCTGCCGCAGGAGACGATCGTCTTCGAGGGCGCGCGACTGAAGCGCCGCACCATGGCCGAAGTCGAGCCGGGCGGCTCGCTGCTCGCCTGCGAGATGGTGGTGCTGGGCCGCGCCGCCTCGGGCGAGACTTTTACGACGGGGCTGTTGCTCGATTCATGGTCGGTGCGACGCACCAGCCGGTTGGCCTGGACCGACACCTTGCGCGTCGAGGGCCAGACGCCGGGCGGCGCGGGTTTCGGCACGGCCAATGCGCTCGCCACGGTGATCGGCGTGTGGGACGAGCCGCAGCCGCAGTTCGAGAAGGCGCGCGCTCTGCTGGAGGGTGCCGATGTGCGCGCCGGCGTGACCTTGGTGAACGGCGTGATGGTGGCGCGCCTGGTGGGCGAGGCGACCGCGGTGCGCGCCGCTGCCATCCGCTTTCTCGGCGAATTTCGCGGCCGCCGCCTGCCGCGAGTCTGGCATGTTTGATGCAGCCTCTTATAGTCGGAGCCGATACGGGGGAAACGCTCGATGAATCTGACGCCGCGTGAAAAAGACAAGCTTCTGGTCGCCATGGCGGCCAACGTCGCCCGCCGCCGCCTCGAGCGCGGCGTGAAGCTCAACCATCCCGAGGCGATCGCGCTCATCACCGACTTCGTCGTCGAGGGCGCGCGCGATGGCCGCTCGGTGGCCGACCTGATGCAGGCGGGCGCGCACGTGCTGCGCCGTGAGCAGGTGATGGAAGGCGTCGCCGACATCATCGAGGAGATCCAGGTCGAGGCGACCTTCCCCGACGGCACCAAGCTCGTCACCGTCCATGCGCCGATCCGCTGAGGCATCTTCTTCCTCCCCGCGCTCCGCGTGGGGAGGTGGCCCGAAGGGCCGGAGGGGTCATGAGTCCTCGTCCGCGGCCCATGACCCCTCCGCCCCTTCGGGGCACTTCCCCAACTGCGTTGGGGAGGAACGTCGCAAGGAAACCGATCGATGATCCCAGGTGAAATCCAGGCCGCTGCCGGCGAGATCGAGCTCAACAAGGGCCGCAACCCCATCACCATCGAGGTCGCCAACACCGGCGACCGGCCGATCCAGGTCGGCAGCCACTATCATTTCTTCGAGACCAACGAGGCGTTGAAGTTCGACCGCAAGCGCACCAAGGGCATGCGGCTCGACATCGCCGCCGGCACCGCCGTGCGCTTCGAGCCCGGCCAGTCGCGCACCGTCCGGCTGACGCCCTACATGGGCGGGCGCGAAAGCCACGGCTTCCAGGCCAAGGTCTCGGGCAAGCTCGGGCCGGTCGCCAAGGTCGGCCCGTCCAACGAAGGCCCGACGCGCATCTCGCGCGCGGCCTATGTCCACATGTTCGGGCCGACGACGGGCGACAAGGTGCGGCTGGCCGACACAGACCTCTTCATCGAGGTCGAGCGCGACCACACGACCTACGGTGAGGAGGTTAAGTTCGGCGGCGGCAAGGTGATCCGCGACGGCATGGGCCAGAGCCAGCGCACGCGGGCGCAGGGCGCGGTCGACACCGTGATCACCAATGCGCTGATCGTCGATCACTGGGGCATCGTGAAGGCCGATATCGGGCTCAAGGACGGCCGCATCGTCGGCATCGGGAAGGCCGGCAACCCCGACGTCCAGGCCAAGGTCGATATCGTCATCGGCCCCGGCACCGAGGCGATCGCCGGCGAGGGCAAGATCGTCACCGCGGGCGGCATCGACTGCCACATCCATTTCATCTGCCCGCAGCAGATCGACGATGCGCTCTACAGCGGCGTCACCACCATGATGGGCGGTGGCACCGGGCCGGCGCACGGCACCTTCGCCACCACCATCACGCCCGGGCCGTGGCACATCGGCCGCATGCTGCAGGCGGCCGAGGGGCTGCCAATGAACCTCGGCTTCTTCGGCAAGGGCAACACCAGTAAGCCCGCCGGCATCAAGGAGCAGGTCGAGGCCGGGGCGTGCGGGCTGAAACTGCACGAGGACTGGGGCACCACGCCCGCCGCCATCGACAATTGCCTTTCGGTGGCTGACCGCATGGACGTGCAGGTGGCGATCCACACCGACACCCTGAACGAATCGGGCTTCGTCGAGACCACGCGGGCGGCCTTCAAGGGCCGCGCCATCGCCACCTTCCATACCGAGGGCGCGGGCGGCGGCCATGCGCCCGACATCATCCGGTTGTGCGGCGAGAAGAACGTGATGCCCTCGTCGACCAATCCGACGATGCCCTACACGGTGAACACCGTGGACGAGCATCTCGACATGCTGATGGTCTGCCACCACCTCGACCAGGCGATCCCCGAGGACGTGGCCTTCGCCGAAAGCCGCATCCGCAAGGAGACGATCGCGGCCGAAGATATTCTTCACGACATGGGCGCGTTCTCCATGATGTCGTCCGACAGCCAGGCGATGGGCCGCGTCGGCGAGGTCGTGATCCGCACCTGGCAGACCGCCGACAAGATGAAGAAGCAGCGCGGCCGGCTGAAAGAGGAGCAGGGCGACAACGACAACGTGCGGGTCAAGCGCTACGTCGCCAAGTACACCATCAATCCCGCCATCACCCACGGCATCTCGCGCCATGTCGGCTCGATCGAGGTCGGCAAGCGCGCCGACCTGGTGATCTGGTCGCCCGCCTTCTTCGGCGCCAAGCCCGACTGCGTGCTGATCGGCGGCACCATCGTGGCCGCGCCCATGGGCGATCCCAACGCCTCGATCCCGACGCCGCAGCCCGTGCACTACCGGCCGATGTTCGGCGCCTTCGGCAAGAGCCTTGTGGCCAGCCCGGCGCTGTTCGTGTCGCAAGCCGCCATCGCCAAGGACGTGGCGAAGAAGTGGGGGCTGAGCCGGCCGGTCCTGGCGGTGAAGGGCACGCGCAAGATCGGCAAGAAGGACATGGTGCACAACACCCTCTGCCCCAACATCGAGGTCGATCCCGAGACCTACGAGGTAAGGGCCGACGGCGAGCTTCTGACCTGCGAGCCGGCAACGTCGCTGCCGATGGCGCAACGGTATTTCCTCTTCTGACGCACGTCCGATGAACCAACACAACTGTCATCCCGAGCGTAGCGAGGGACCTTTGAGGCCGCAGGAAAGGTCCCTCGCTACGCTCGGGATGACAGCGGGTTCGTCATGAAACGCGCCACCGAAGTCCTGCGCGCCGGCCACTGGTCGTCGGCCGAGCGTACCGACACCGTCACGCTGCTGTTCGACGACCGCTATCGCCGGCGGCTCAGGATGCTGGGAGACAACGGCCTCGACTTCCTGCTCGACCTGGTCGAGCCCATCGTGCTCCACACCGGCGACGGCCTCAGGCTGGAGGAGGGCGGCTTCGTCGAGGTTTTGGCCGCCGAAGAGGACCTGGTCGAGGTGAAGGGCAGCGACGCCGCCGCCTTCGCGCGCATCGCCTGGCATCTCGGCAATCGCCATCTGCCGGCGCAGATTTCCGCCGACCGCATCCTGATCCGCGACGACCACGTCATCATCGACATGCTGAAGGGTCTCGGTGCCGAGGTGCGCAAGGTGAAGGCGCCGTTCGATCCCGAAGGCGGCGCCTACGGCCAGCACAACCACGATCTCGGCCACCGCCACGGCCCGCTGCACGGGGACCGGCATGGTTAGTATCTTGCCGGACCGCGGGCCTCCAGGCCCGCCTCATTGCCGGGAGCGCGGCACTCCAGTGCCGCTCATGCGGTGTCGAGGCAACGAAGACGCGCCACTGGAGTGGCGCGCTCCCGGCAAAGACCATGAGGCATGCCTGGAAACCGGCAGTCCACGCCATGGTTGACCCGCTCTACCGCCTGCTCGCCTGGTTGTCGCCGGCCTATCCCATCGGCGCCTTCAGCTACAGCCACGGCGTCGAGACTGCCGTCGAGGAGGGCTTCATCAAGAACCGCGCCACGCTCGTCGCCTGGCTCGACAGCGTGCTGCTGCTGGGCACCGGCGTCGTCGACGGCGCGCTGTTCGCGGCGGCCTGGCGCGCCGCCGGTGCCGAGGACTGGCCCTCGTTCGACGCCATCGCCGAGCGCGCCGCCGCCTGGCGCGGCACCTCGGAGATGGCGCTGGAATCGCGCCAGCAGGGCGGCTCGTTCCTGTCGATCACCCGCACCGCCTGGCCCCATCCGTCGCTCGACGCCGTGCACGAGCGGCTGGCGGGCGAGCTCGCGCTGCCGGTTGCGGTGGCGCTGGCGGCCGCGGTGCACCGCATCGCCATCGACCGTGCGCTCGAAGGCTACCTGCACGCCTTCACCGCCAACCTGATCTCGGCCGCGGTGCGCTCGGTGCCGCTCGGCCAGAGCGACGGCCAGATCGCGCTCGCGGCGCTCGAGCCCGCCGTGAGGCAGGCGACCGCGGCCGCGCTGGCGGCGACTTCGCTCGACGAGGTCGGCACGGCGACGCCCTTGCTCGACTGGTGCTCGCTGCGCCACGAGACCCAGTACACGCGCCTGTTCCGCTCATGAAGTTCCGCTCATGACCGTGCTGTTCGCCATCCTGCTCTTCATCGGCGTCGGCGCGGTCGCCGTCATCCATGCGCTGTGGGGCCTGGGCTACAACTGGCCCGAAGCGAGCGAGGAGGCGCTGGCCAGAAGCGTCGTAGGCGACGGCCGCCGGCACATGCCGCCCGCCTGGCAGTGCCATGCCGTGGCCGTGGTCCTTGCCCTGGTGGCGCTGTGGGCCTTCATCCTGCTGGGCCGTGTCGAGGAGCCCTGGGTCCAGTCCGTCACCTTCATCGTCGCCGGCGTGTTCGTGGCGCGCGGCGTCGCGGGCTATACGCCGACCTGGCGCCTGCATTTCCGCGACGAACCGTTTGCCACGCGCAACAGGCGGTACTATTCGCCTTACTGCCTGCTAATGGGCATCGGCTATCTGTCGTTGCTGGCGGGCGAGATGGAGCGTCAATGAGCCTGCGTGGTCCTCTCAGGGTGGGAGTCGGCGGCCCGGTGGGGTCGGGCAAGACGGCGCTGGTCGAGCGCCTGTGCAAGAAGATGCGCGAGGACTACGAGATCGCCGTCGTCACCAACGACATCTACACCAAGGAAGACGCCGAGTTCCTGACCCGCGCCGGCGCGCTCGCGCCCGAGCGCATCGTCGGCGTCGAGACCGGCGGCTGCCCGCACACCGCGATCCGCGAGGACGCCTCGATCAACCTCGCGGCGGTGTCCGACATCGTGCGCAAGTGGCCCAAGCTGGAGATCGTGTTCGTCGAATCGGGCGGCGACAACCTCGCCGCCACCTTCTCGCCCGAGCTGGCCGACCTCACGATCTACGTGATCGACGTCGCCGCCGGCGAGAAGATCCCGCGCAAGGGCGGGCCGGGGATCACCCGGTCGGACCTGCTGGTGATCAACAAGATCGATCTCGCGCCGCTCGTTGGCGCCAACCTCGAGGTCATGGACCGCGATGCCCGCAGGATGCGCGGGACGCGGCCGTTCCTGTTCTCCAACCTCAAGGAGAACAAGGGAGTCGACGACATCGCTGCCTTCATCGTGCGTCAGGGCGGCCTGAAGGGGAGTTCCTAGAACATGCGTCGCACGATCTGCCTTGCCGCCGTGGTCCTGCTGGCCGCCGGTCCGGCCCTCGCCCATCCCGGCCACGAGGCCTCGGGCTTCCTGCACCCGCTGAGCGGCCTCGACCATCTCCTGGCCATGGTCGGCGTCGGCCTGTGGGCCGCGCTGCTTGCCGGCCGCAAGCCCGTGATCGCGGTCGCGGTGCCGGCGGCCTTCCTGGCAATGATGGCGATCGGGGCAGCTGCCGGTTTTGCGGGCATAAAACTGCCTCTTGTTGAGGCGGCCATCCTGGCCTCGGTGTTCGTGATCGGCGGCCTCATCATAGGTGCGGTGCGCCTTCCAGTGGCCTGGGCGATGGCCGTCGTCGGCCTGTTCGCGGTGTTCCACGGCTATGCCCACGCCCTCGAAGCGCCTTCGACGGGGGCCGGCAGCTACATCTTGGGCTTCCTTGCGGCGACGGCACTTCTGCAGGGCGTCGGCCTGGCGCTGGGCTGGGTTGTGCACAGGGCTGTGGGTGATCTCGGCGTGCGCGCCCTGGGCGGCGTCGTGCTGGCGGCCGGGGCGGTCGTGCTGATCGCCCACTGAAGGTTATCCCGAACCCCGACCGGGGTTTGGCACGGCTTTCGCTCTTTGAGCAGTTGGCGGGGGTATTCCGTCGATAAAAAGGAGAGCGGGATGAAATTGGGTTCGATTGTCCGGACAGGCCTGGTCGCCGCCGGCCTGTTGGCTGGGGCGGCAGGCAGCGCTTTGGCGCAAGGCGCGCCGATCAAGGTCGGCGTTCTTCATTCGCTGTCGGGCACGATGGCGATCAGCGAGACGACCCTGAAGGACGTCATGCTGATGCTGATCGAGGAGCAGAACAAGAAGGGCGGCGTGCTCGGCCGCAAGCTCGAGGCCGTGGTCGTCGATCCGGCGTCGAACTGGCCGCTGTTCGCCGAGAAGGCGCGCGAGCTCCTGCAGAAGGAGAAGGTCGCCGCGGTGTTCGGCTGCTGGACCTCGGTCAGCCGCAAGTCGGTGCTGCCGGTGTTCGAGGAGCTGAACGGCATCCTGTTCTACCCGGTCCAGTACGAGGGCGAGGAGAGCTCGCGCAACGTCTTCTACACCGGCGCCGCGCCCAACCAGCAGGCGATCCCGGCCGTCGACTACCTGATGAACAACGAGAAGGTGCAGCGCTGGGTGCTCGCCGGCACCGACTACGTCTATCCGCGCACGACCAACAAGATCCTCGAGGCGTACCTCAAGCAGAAGGGCGTCAAGCAGGAAGACATCATGATCAACTACACGCCGTTCGGTCATTCCGACTGGCAGTCGATCGTGGCGGAGATCAAGAAGTTCGGCTCGGCGGGCAAGAAGACCGCCGTCGTGTCGACCATCAACGGCGACGCCAACGTGCCGTTCTACAAGGAGCTGGGCAACGCCGGCATCAAGGCCAAGGACATCCCGGTGGTGGCGTTCTCGGTCGGTGAGGAAGAGCTCGCCGGCATCGACACCAAGCCGCTGCTCGGCCATCTCGCCGCCTGGAACTACTTCCAGTCGGTGAAGAACCCGACCAACGAGGCGTTCATCAAGGCCTGGCAGGCGTTCACCAAGAATCCCAAGCGCGTGACCAACGATCCGATGGAAGCCCACGTGATCGGCTTCAACATGTGGATCGAGGCGGTGAAGAAGGCCGGCACGACGGATCCCGACAAGGTGATCGACGCCATGATCGGCATCACCGTGCCCAACCTGTCGGGTGGCTACTCGGCGATGATGCCGAACCACCACATCACCAAGCCGGTGCTGATCGGCGAGATCCAGGGCAACGGCCAGTTCGACACGGTGTGGCAGACCCCGGGCCTGGTGGTCGCGGAAGAGTGGTCGCCCTACCTGCCGGACTCCAAGGACCTGATCGCCGATTGGCGCAAGCCGATGAACTGCGGCAACTTCAACGTCGTCACGGGCAAGTGCGGCGGCAAGGGCAAGTAAGGGCCTAGCGCTCGCAATTCACAGGGGCGGGGCGACTTTCGAGTCGCCCCGTTCCCATCTCCGGGTTATTCGCAAAAGTCATGTTTTTCCTGCGCCTGCTAGCGGGGGTGTCGTCGGCGCTGGCCGCGGTGGTGATCGCCGCGACGGCATGCGCTGCCGATCTTTCGACCCTCGTGGCCAACCTCACCACCGGCGGTTTCGGCGACCGCGAGACCGCCATCGGCGCGCTGGCGGCGTCGGGCGAGGCGCGGGCGGCGCCCATCCTCGAGGCGCTGGGGGCGGGCCAGCTCTATCTCCGCAAGGCCGACAACGTCGTGGTGATCGGCAAGCCCGACGGCAATCAGCTCGCCCTGACCGAAGCCGTCAGCGGCAAGCCGGCCGGCACGGGCAGCGAGGCCGAGCTCGACCGCGTGCGCGTCAACAACCGCCTGCGCGGCGTCATCGAGGCCGCCGTGGGCTCGCTCACCCTGATGAGCACCGATCCCCGGGTACGGCGCGAGGCCGCCGATTCGCTGTTCAAGCGGCCCGATCCGGCGGCGCTCGCGGCGCTCGACGCGGCGATCGCCGCCGAGAAGGATGCCCGCATCAAAGTAGCCTTCCAAGAGGCGCGCGCCGCCGTCGTGCTGGTGTCCGATGCGCCCAAGCAGCAGAAGCTCGAGGCGCTCGAGGTCGTGCGCGACCGCGGCAACCGCGATGCGCTCTCCGTCCTGCAGGCCGCGATCAACAGCGCCGCCGATCCCGAGGTCAAGGCCGCGGCGAATGCCGCCGCCGCCTCGGTCCGCCAGTCGCTGGCCGGCTGGGAGGCGGCGCAGAACGTCTGGTACGGCATCTCGCTTGGCTCCGTGCTGCTGCTGGCCGCGATCGGCCTTGCCATTACCTTCGGCACCATGGGCGTGATCAACATGGCGCATGGCGAGATGGTGATGCTGGGCGCCTACACGACCTTCGTCGTGCAGGACATCATCCGCACGTCGTTTCCGCATCTGTTCGACGCCTCGCTGCTGATCGCGCTGCCGCTCGCCTTCGTGGTCGCGGGCCTGGTCGGCATCGCCATCGAGCGCGGCATCATCCGCTTCCTCTACGGCCGGCCGCTCGACACCTTGCTCGCCACCTGGGGCCTGTCGCTGGTGCTGCAGCAGGCCGTGCGCTCGATCTTCGGCCCGTCCAATCGCGAGGTCGGCGCGCCGTCCTTCATGTCGGGCGCTTTCCAGGTCGGCCAGATCACCGTCACCTACGGCCGCCTGTGGATCGTGGTGTTCTCGCTCCTGGTGTTCGTCACCCTGATCCTGGTGCTGCGCAAGACGCCGCTCGGCCTCTACATGCGCGCCGTCACGCAGAACCGGCCGATGGCTTCTGCGATGGGCATCCGGACCCCGCGCGTCGATGCGCTGACGTTCGGTCTCGGCTCGGGCATCGCGGGTCTCGCCGGCGTGGCGCTGAGCCAGATCGACAATGTCAGTCCCAACCTCGGCCAGGGCTATATCATCGACTCCTTCATGGTCGTGGTGTTCGGCGGCGTCGGCAATCTCTTCGGTACCCTGGTCGGCGCCACCGCGCTCGGCATCGTCAACAAGTTTTTAGAACCCTATGCCGGCGCCGTGCTGGGCAAGATCCTGGTGCTGGTGTTCATCATCCTGTTCATCCAGCGCCGGCCGCGCGGCCTGTTCGCTCTCAAGGGCAGGTCGGTAGAATGATCACGCGCTTCCTCTGGCAGGGCATGGGCCCCAGCCTGCGCGCAGCCGTCCTGTTCGTGCTGGCGATCGGCATCGTCCTGCCGCTCCTGAACCAGCTCCTGCCGGCGGGCAGCGCGCTCTACGTGCCGGCCTGGGTGCTGCAGCTGATCGGCAAGTACCTCTGCTTCGCCTCGCTGGCGCTCGCCGTCGACCTCGTCTGGGGCTTCTGCGGCATCCTCACGCTCGGCCATGCCGCCTTCTTTGCGCTCGGCGGCTACTGCATGGGCATGTACCTGATGCGCCAGATCGGCAGCCGCGGCCAATACGGCAATCCGCTGCTGCCCGACTTCATGGTGTTCCTGAACTACAAGGGGCTGCCCTGGTTCTGGCACGGCTTCGACCAGTTCTGGTTCGCCGCCATCATGATCGTCGTGGTGCCGAGCGTGCTCGCCCTGGCGCTGGGCTGGTTCGCCTTCCGCAGCCGCGTCACCGGCGTCTACCTCTCGATCATCACCCAGGCGATGACCTTCGCCTTGATGCTTGCCTTCTTCAGGAACGACATGGGGTTGGGCGGCAACAACGGCATGACCGACTTCAAGGACATACTCGGCTTCTCCGTGCAGTCCGATGCGACACGCGCCACGCTGTGCTTCGCCTCGGCGCTGGCGCTCGCGATCTTCCTGGTGATCGCGGCCGCCGTGGTCGGCTCGCGCTTCGGCAAGGCGCTCACCGCCGTGCGCGACGCCGAAAGCCGCATGCGCTTCCTCGGCTACCGCGTCGAGGGCTACAAGCTCTTCGTCTTCGTGCTGTCGGCGGCGATGGCGGGCATCGCGGGCGCGCTCTACGTGCCGCAGGTCGGCATCATCAATCCCAGCGAGTTCTCGCCCGGCAACTCGATCGAGGCGGTGCTGTGGGTCGCCGTCGGCGGCCGCGGCACCTTGGTCGGCCCGATCATCGGCGCCTTCGCCGTCAACTTCGGCAAGACCTACCTGACGGGCGCGCTGCCCGAGGTCTGGCTGTTCGCGCTGGGCGCGCTGTTCATCGCCGTCACGCTGTTCCTGCCGAGGGGCATCGTTGGCCTGTGGTCGCAGTTCCGCAGCCGCGGCACCGCGCGCAAAGTAAAGGTGCCGGCATGAGCATGACCGAGCACAGGAGCACCTCGGCGCTGCTGTACCTGAGCGGCGTCACGGTCTCGTTCGACGGCTTCAAGGCGCTGAACAACCTCTCGCTGCTGGTCGAGCCGGGCGAGATGCGCGCCATCATCGGTCCCAACGGCGCCGGCAAGACCACCATGATGGACGTCGTCACCGGCAAGACCCGGCCCGACGAGGGCGAGGTCGTGTTCGACGGCAAGGCCGACCTCACCAAGCTCGACGAATCCGACATCGCCACCTTGGGCATCGGCCGCAAGTTCCAGAAGCCCACCGTGTTCGAGAACCACACGGTGCGCGACAATCTCCTGCTGGCGCTGGCCGGCCTGCGCAGCTGGTACAAGCTCCTGCTCGCGGCGCCGACCAGGGCCGAGAACGCCCGCCTGGCCGAGATCCTGTCGATCATCCGCATGGAGGCGCAGCAGGACATGCTGGCAGCCCGTCTCAGCCACGGCCAGAAGCAGTGGCTCGAGATCGGCATGCTGCTCGCCCAGGACCCCAAGCTCCTGCTGGTCGACGAACCGGTCGCCGGCATGACCGACGTCGAGACCGAGACGACGGCCCAGGTGCTGCGCGAGATCAACAAGACGCATTCGGTCGTCGTGGTCGAGCACGACATGAGCTTCGTGCGCGCGCTCGGCGTCAAGGTGACGGTGCTGCACGAGGGCTCCATGCTGGCCGAGGGCACGCTCGACCAGGTGAGCGCCGATCCGCGCGTCGTCGAAGTCTATCTCGGGCGCTGAACGATGCTCGCGGTCCACAACGTCGACCTCTTCTACGGCGCCGCCCAGGCGCTGCGCTCGGTGTCGCTCAGCGCCGACATCGGCCGCGTCACCTGCCTGCTGGGCCGCAACGGCGTCGGCAAGACCAGCCTTCTGCGCGCCATCTGCGGCCTGCAGCCGATCGCCTCGGGCTCGATCGCGCTCGACGGCGCCGACGTCTCGCGCCTGCCGCCCTACGAGCGCGCGCGCCGCGGCGTGGCGCTGGTGCCGCAGGGCCGCGAGATCTTCCCGCTGCTGACGGTGAAGGAGAACCTCGAGACCGGCTTCGCGCCGGTCAGTCGCGACCACAAGAAGGTGCCGGACGAGGTGTTCGAGCTCTTCCCCGTGCTGCAGTCGATGCTGCGGCGCCGCGGCGGCGACCTGTCGGGCGGCCAGCAGCAGCAGCTCGCCATCGGCCGCGCGCTCACCATGCGGCCGAAGCTCCTGGTGCTCGACGAGCCGACCGAAGGCATCCAGCCCTCCGTGATCAAGGACATCGGCCGCGCCATCACCTTCCTGCGCCAGCGCGGCGACATGGCGATCCTGCTGGTCGAGCAGTATCTCGACTTCGCCCACGAGCTCGCCGACGACTTCGCCGTGATGGACCGCGGCGAGATCGTGATGTCGGGAACCCGCGAGACCTTCGATGCCGAGGCGGTGCGCCGTCACATGACGGTCTAGCGTTTCGAATGACGAGGGCAGACGCCGCGTGAGGATAGGCCGCGGCTGGCTGGCCGGTCTATGGTGCCGGCTCCGTCATCACGGGGACCGACCCTTGCAGAAACCGCTTCTCTTTCAGCCCTTGAAGCTGCGCGGCGTCACCGCGCCCAACCGCTGCGTCGTCTCGCCCATGGTGCAGTACCGCGCGACCGACGGTGAGGTGAATGACTACCATCTGGTCCATCTCGGCAAGTTTGCGCTGGGCAAATTCGGCATCGTGTTCACCGAGAACTGCGCCGTCGAGCCGCGCGGCCGCGTCACCCAGGGCGACCTCGGCCTGTGGGACGACCGCCAGATCGAGGGCCACAAGCGGCTGGTGCGCTTCCTCAAGCAGGAGGGCGCGCTCGCCGCCACCCAGATCACCCATTCCGGTCGCAAGGGCTCGACGCCGCGCTCGTTCGACAAGCCGGGCCAGCTCGGGCCCGACGGCGCGGGCTGGCAGAAGTGGCAGGTCGTCGGTCCCTCCGAACTGGCGGCCGCCGACGGCTGGATGGTGCCGCGCCAGCTCGACACCGCCGACATCGACGACCTGGTCAGGAAATTCGGCGAGGCGGCCAGGCGCGCCGACGCGGCAGGCTACGACGTGATCGAGATCCACGGCGCGCACGGCTATCTCCTGGCGCAATTCCTCTCGCCCATCAGCAACAAGCGCAACGACCAGTATGGCGGCGACCGCGCCGGCCGCATGCGCTTCCCGCTCGCCGCGGCGCGTGCCGTGCGCGAGAGCTGGCCCCAGCACAAGCCGATGTTCATCCGCGTCTCGACGGTCGACGGCGCGGGCGGCTGGGAGGTCGAGGACACCGTCGTGTTCGCCAAGGCGCTGAAGGAACTTGGCGTCGACGTGATCGACTGCTCGTCGGGCGGCCTCACCGGTCTTTCGACGGCGCTGCCGGTGAAGCGTTCGCTCGGCTTCCAGGTGCCGTTCGCCGCGGCGGTGAAGCGCGAGGCCGGCATCTCGACCATGGCGGTCGGCCTGATCCTCGACGGACCGCAGGCCGAAGCCATCCTGCAGGCGGGCGATGCCGACCTGATCGCCGTCGGCCGCCAGGCGCTCTACGACCCGTTCTGGGCGGTGCACGCGGCGCAGGACCTGGGCTGCGACGGCGACTTCGAGATGTGGACGCCCGAATACGGCTGGTGGCTCGACAAGCGCAAGAACAACCTCGTCGGTTTGAAGAAGTAAGACACGGGGATTCGCAAGATGACTGGCATTCTAGCCGGCCTTCGCATCGTCGAAGGCTCGGCCTTCATTGCCGCCCCGTTGGGCGGCATGACCCTGGCGCAGCTCGGCGCCGACGTGATTCGCTTCGACGACATCAAGGGCGGGCTCGACAGCGACCGCTGGCCGATCACCAGGGACGGCCGATCGATCTATTGGGCCGGTCTCAACAAGGGCAAGCGCTCGATCGCCGTCGACCTGCGCAATCCGCGTGGCCGTGAGCTTCTGACGGCGTTGATCACCGCGCCGGGCGAGGGCGCGGGCATCTTCACCACCAACATGCCGGCGCGCGGCTGGCTCGCCTACGAGGAGCTCGCGAAGAAGCGCGCCGACCTGATCGCCCTCAACATCGTCGGCGCCCGCGACGGCAGCGCCCATGTCGACTACACGGTGAACGCCATCACCGGCTTCCCCATGGTCACCGGGCCGGTCGGCCACGACGGGCCGGTGAACGCCGTGGCGCCGCCGTGGGATCTCGCCACGGCCTATGCCAGCGCGCTGGCGATCGTCGCGGCCGAGCGGCATCGGCGGCTGACTGGGCAGGGGCAGCGCATCGTCCTGCCGTTGCAGGACATGGCGTTAGCCGCCACCTCGGCGCTGGGCTACATCGGCGAGGCCGCCGTCAACGACGTCGACCGGCCGCGCTTCGGCAACGAGATCTTCGGCACCTTCGGCCGCGATTTCAAAACCAAGGACGGCCGCTTCGTCATGATCTGCATCTTCTCCGACCGCCACGTCGATGCCCTGGCCGAAGCCGGCGGCTTCACCGAGGCGTTCAGGAAGATCGGGGTGGATCTCAAGACCGATGCGGGGCGCTGGGCGGCGCGCACCGAGCTCTGCGCCGTCATCGAGCCATGGGTGGCGGCGCAGACCGCGGCCGAAGTCGGCGCCGCGCTCAAGAAGGCCGGCGCCTTGTGGGCGCCCTACCAGACCTTCCGCGAGCTCGCGGCCGACCAGGCCAACGTGCTCGACAATCCGATGTTCACCGTGCTCGACCAGCCCGGCATCGGTCGCTATCCCGTCGCCGCCACGCCCTTCCAGTTCGGCGCCTTCGAGCGCCAGCTACCGCGTGTCGCACCGGCGCTCGGCCAGCATACGGACGAAATCTTGTCCGGCATCCTGGGGCTCAGCGATCGCGAGATCGGCAAGCTTCACGACGACAAGGTCGTCGGGGGTCCAAGATGAGATCCCGTCAGTTCGGCGGCCTGCGCGGGTACCGCCCGTAGCTCGGCTCGCAGTGCACGGTATGCCAGGGCCGTAGTGCCGGCAGACCCGGCCATTCGGCCCTTCCCACCAGTCGATGAACAAGGTGCCGGGCCCACTGACCTTGGGGATCTCGCCATAAAGCAACCGGGCGTCGTAGGTCACCGTGTCGCCGCTGAGCTTCGGGTTCGTCAACTCGACGACCGTGTTCTGCTCCTTGCCGTCGACCAGCATGGAAAGACTGGCGTTGGGCGGAACTTTTTCGAAGCTGCGCTGGCCCTTGTTCCACTCGTCGACGACGGCCTGGGTCGCGATGTTGGCCGTCATGCGCTGGGGACGATCGGCGAACATGATCGTTCCCGGCGAGATGCCCTTCAGGGTGAGGGTCTTGCCGTCGTAGCTGACCGATGTCGCCGTCTGCACCAGCAGCCAGTCGGCCGGCGGCATGGCGAAGGGGGCATTGGGTCCTGCCGTCGGTTGAGGCGTCTGCGCGAATGCCATGACGCAGCTCGCCACGAGGAGGAGGGCGGAACAAAATACTCTTGCAATCATCAATCAGCCTTTCCGGCATTGCCGCAAATGCTCCCCGTCGGCCTGGACTGTAGACCGCGCATGAACGCGAAAGAACAGGCATAATCCGCCTCGCATGCCGCCCGCTTCCGGTCCCCGCCCTGTCGCCGTCGAACTCAATGCAGTGCTGGTGGCGCTGATCGATGACGAGCCGCAGGTCCTAACCCTGGAGGAGGGCGCGTTGCTGCCCGCCGGCCCCTTCGAGGGCGATCATCCGACCCTGCAGACCGGCGTCCGCGCGTGGGTGGAGCGGCAGACCCATCATCCGCTGGGTTACGTCGAGCAGCTCTACACCTTCGCCGACCGCAACCGCGAATCGACGATGGGCTATCGCATCGTCTCGATCTCCTATCTCGGTCTCACGCGCGAGCGCGCCGCGGCCGGCCAGCACGAGCCCGGCTGGCAGAGCTTCTACCGCTACTTCCCCTGGGAGGACTGGCGCGAGGGCCCGCCCAAGATTTTGGCGCGCGCGGTGCTGCCGCGATTGAAGGGGTGGGTCGAAGCGGTGTCTGACACCGCCCGGCGCGAACGCCGGCAGAGGGTCGACGGCAACTTCGATCTCGACGCCTGGAACGAGGAGCTGGTGCTGCAGCGCTACGAGCTGCTCTACGAGGCGGGGCTGGTGCCCGAGGCCGGCCGGCCGCGCAAGCCGATCGCCGATCCGGTGCCCGGCGAGCCGATGCGCTACGACCATCGCCGCATCCTCGCCACCGGCATCGCGCGGCTCCGCGCCAAGATCAAATACCGGCCGGTCGTGTTCGAGCTGATGCCGCCCGACTTCACCCTGGGCCAGCTGCAGCGCGCCGTCGAGGCGCTGGCCGGCCGGCCCCTGCACAAGCAGAACTTCCGCCGCCAGGTCGAGCAGCAGGGCCTGGTCGAGGAGACCGGCGCCATGACCACCGGCACCGGCGGCCGTCCGGCCAAGCTCTACCGCTTCCGCCGCGAGATCGTGCTCGAACGCGCCGTCGCCGGCTCCAAGCTGCCGCTCGCTCGCGCGTAGCCAGCGGGCGGTGCATGCACTGCCGTCAGTGGTTTCCGCGGTTCCCGCGGTTTCCGCTACCCCTCCCGCGCCCGGTTACGCAAAAAGTTGCAACGCGACTCCCCATCGAGAGCCGGCGCCCCGAGCCCGTCCCGCCCGAATGCATGCCGCCGGACGGGACGCACACGGTGTCAGCCGTGCCCTTTTGATTTCGGATTGACGATGCAAAGAGCGGGAGCGCGGGCGCGCAACGTGATCGTCTGATATTATAACTGTAGTGTACTGAAGTCAAAAACTTCAGTCAGGATCGACCGGCGATCGCACCGTCACTCATCTGCGAGCACCTGGCGAAATGCTCACAGTGAGCACCCTTGACTCTCCTTATGCTCAATCCTAGCATATATATACTCAAATTGAGCATATAGGTGTCCCATGAATGCCATCGCCCCAGCCAGCCAGCTCTATGAACGGGTGAAGTCGGTGATCCTGCCGGCCGAATGGTCGGAGTTCGCGCCCGATGTCGATGCCATCAACCGGCTGAAGCGCGAGAAGAGCGCCGTCATCCTGGCGCACAACTACCAGACGCCGGAGATCTTCCACGGCGTGGCCGATATCGTCGGCGACAGCCTGGCGCTCGCGCGCGAGGCCATGAAGGTTGATGCCGAGGTGATCGTGCTCGCGGGCGTGCACTTCATGGCCGAGACCGCGAAGCTCCTCAATCCCGCCAAGCGCGTGCTGATCCCCGATCTGCGCGCCGGCTGCTCGCTCGCCGCCTCGATCACGGCCGACGACGTGCGCCTGCTGCGCCAGCGCTGGCCCGGCGTGCCGGTCGTCACCTACGTCAACACGTCGGCGGCGGTGAAGGCCGAGAGCGACATCTGCTGCACCTCGGGGAACGCCAAGAAGATCGTCGAGAGCCTGGGCGTTCCCAAGGTGATCATGCTGCCCGACGAGTACCTGGCGCAGAACATCGCGCGCGAGACCAAGGTCGAGATCATCACCTGGGCGGGCCATTGCGAGGTCCACGAGCGCTTCTCGGCGGCCGACGTGCGCCAGCTACGCGCCGGCCATCCCGGCGTCGTCGTGCTGGCCCATCCCGAATGCCCGCCCGAGGTCGTGGCCGAAGCCGATTTCGCCGGCTCGACCGCGGCCATGGCCGACTACGTGGCCCGCGAGCGGCCCGGCCGCGTCGTGCTGATGACCGAATGCTCGATGAGCGACAACGTCGCCGCCCTCAATCCCGGCATCGACTTCGTGCGGCCGTGCAATCTCTGCCCGCACATGAAGCGCATCACCCTGCCCAAGATCCGCCGGGCGCTCGAGACGATGCAATACGAGGTGACGATCGATCCCGCCGTCGCCGAGGGCGCTCGCCGCGCCGTCGAGCGCATGCTGGCGGTCCGCTAGGGAGGGGAACATGCGGATCGTGCGTTCCCAACTCGCCGGCTGCCCCGTCATCGTCGGCGGCGGCCTTGCCGGCCTGATGACGGCGCTGAGACTGGCGCCACGGCCGGTCATCCTGCTGGCCAAGGTGCCGCTGTCCGAAGGCGCGGCATCGGCGTGGGCGCAGGGCGGCATCGCCGCCGCCGTGGGCGAAGATGATCGCCCGGCCCTGCACGCCGCTGACACCTTGGCGGCCGGCGACGGCTTGACCGATCCCGCCGTCGCGAGCCGCATCGCCGCAGCGGCGCCGGCCGCCATCATCGAACTCGAGCGCCACGGCGTCGTGTTCGATCGCGATCCGACCGGCCGTCTTGCGCTCGGCCTCGAGGCGGCGCACGCCCGCCGTCGCATCGTCCATGTCGCGGGCGACGGCACGGGGGCCGCGATCATGCGCGCCCTGGTCGCCGCGGTGCAGGCCACGCCGTCGATCACGGTGATCGAGGGGCTGGAAGCCCGCCGTCTGCTGGTCGACGACCGCGGCATCGCAGGCGTACTGGCGGCCGGTCCGACCGATGCCTGCCTGCTGCAGAGCCGCCGGGTCGTGCTGGCGACCGGCGGCCTGGGCGGCCTCTACGCGCACACGACCAATCCGCTGGGCGCCATCGGCCAGGGTCTGGCGCTGGCGGCGCGCGCCGGCGCGGCGCTGGCCGACATGGAGTTCGTGCAGTTCCATCCCACCGCGCTCGATGTCGGGCTCGATCCCATGCCGCTGGTCAGCGAGGCCGTGCGCGGCGAGGGCGCCGTGCTGATCGACGAGACCGGTACGCGCTTCATGGCGGGGCATGGATTAGGGAAGGGCCGCGCCGAGCTCGAGCCGCGCGACGTGGTCTCGCGCGCGGTGGCGGCGCACATCGCGGCGGGCCATCGGGTTTTCCTCGATGCCCGTCCAGCGATGGGCGCGGACTTCGCAAAGCACTTTCCCGGCATCACCGCGCGCTGCCGTGCCGCCGGCATCGATCCGGTGCGCCAGCCGATCCCGGTGCGGCCGGCGGTGCACTACCACATGGGCGGCATCGTCGCGGACGGCGAGGGCCGCAGCACCATCGAGGGTCTGTGGGCCTGCGGCGAGGTGGCGGCGAGCGGCCTGCACGGCGCCAATCGTCTGGCCAGCAACTCGTTGCTCGAGGCCGTGGTCATGGCGAGCGCCGTGGCCGACAGCATTTTAGGCACCGAGCCTGCCCCGCTGCCTGCGGCGCGGCCGGTCGCTCTGCCGCCGGCGCCGAACGTGGCGGCCCTGCGCCGCCCGGTCAGCGAGAGGCTGGGCGTCGTGCGCGACCGCGCTGGCCTGAAGCGCGCGGTCGAGCACCTGCAGCCGCTCGCTTTCAAGGGCGGCAGTGCAGCCGATCCGGCGTTGGTCGCCCTGATGATCGCGACCGCGGCGCTGGCGCGCGAGGAAAGCCGCGGCGGCCATTGGCGCGCCGACTTTCCGCAACCGTCGCCGGCCTGGGCGCGCCGCCTGGTCCAGCGCGTCCACGACACTGTCACCTGGAACGATGGCACCCGGCTGGTCTGCCGGGCCATGCCGCTTGCCACCGTCCCGCAACCTCTCGTCGCCGGAGCCTGAGCCATGACGCTCTCACCCTTGCCCACCCTCATGATCGAGGCGCCGGTGCGCGCCGCCCTGCTGGAAGATCTCGGCCGCGCCGGCGACCTCACCACCGACGCCATCGTGCCGTCCACCCTCAGGGCCGAGACGGCGCTGGTCGCGCGCCAAGCTGGCGTCGTCGCCGGCCTCGACGCGGCGTCGCTGTCCTTTCGCCTGGTCGACCCCGCCATCCAGATCCGCATCGAGCGGCCCGACGGGAGCCGCGTAAAACCGGGCGACCGCATCGCCACGATCGCCGGCCCGGCGCGCGGCATGCTGACGGCCGAGCGCGTGGCGCTCAACTTCCTGGGGCATCTCAGCGGTGTCGCCTCGGCGACGGCGACGCTGGTCGAGGCCGTGAAGGGTCACAAGGCGCGCATCTGCTGCACGCGCAAGACCATGCCTGGCCTACGCGCCCTGCAGAAATACGCCGTGCGCGCCGGCGGCGGCATCAACCATCGCTTTGGCTTGGACGATGCCGTGCTGATCAAGGACAACCACGTCGCCGCGGCCGGTGGCGTCGGAGCGGCGATCCGCGCGGCGCGCGCGGGCGTCGGCCATCTGGTCAAGATCGAGGTCGAGATCGACCGGCTCGACCAGCTCGACGAGGCGCTGGCCGGGAAGGCCGACGCCGTGCTGCTCGACAACATGGGCCCCGAGACGCTGGCCGAGGCCGTGCGCCGCATCGATGGCCGCGCCATCGCCGAGGCCTCGGGCCGCATCACGCCCGCGACGGCGCCGGCGATCGCGGCGAGCGGCGTCGACCTGATCTCGGCGGGCTGGCTGACGCACAGCGCCCAGGTGCTCGATATCGGCCTCGACTGGCGGCACGCCTTCACGGGGGAAGAACGATCGGCGGCGTGAGCGCTTCGGTCGATACCGAATTGTCGGTCATGCGCGAGCGCCTATGTCTCGCGCATGACCCAGCAGACCTTCCGCCTCCCGGCGTCGGACGCGCATCCGTCGCTGTTCGTCCGCCGCCAGCCGCTCATCGGCGCGCCGGCGGTCCTCTATGTCCACGGCGCAACCTTTCCGTCGGCGCTGTCCGTCGGCTTCGATTTCGGCGGCGGTTCCTGGCTGGACGACTGGCAGGCGCGCGGCTTCGACGCCTGGGCCTTCGACTTTGCCGGCTTCGGCGAAAGCGGCCGTTATGCGGCGATGAGCCAGCCGGCCGATCATTGTGCGCCGCTCGGCCGTGCGCCGGAGGCGGCCGGCCAGATCGCGGCCGTCCTGGCCCTGATCCGCCGCGAGACCGGTCGCCCGAGCGTGTCGCTCGTGGCGCATTCCTGGGGCTCGATGCCCGCGGCACGCGCGGCGATCGCCGAGCCGCACCACATTGACCGCCTTGTCCTGTTTGCCCCCATCACCTGGCGCGCTACCAAACCGCTGCTGCCAGGGCTGCCCGCGTGGAGTGACGTCACGGTTGAAGCGCAGCACGCCCGCTTCATCGAGGACGTGCCCAAGGGCCACGCGCCGGTGCTGGTCGCCTTCGACCGTTGGGCGCCAGCCTATCTCGCGAGCGATCCCGAAGCCGCCGCTCGCACGCCGCCTGCCGTGCGCATCCCCAACGGCCCGCGCGCCGACAATGCCGATGCCTGGGCGGGATACCTTGCGTGGAATCCCGCCGAACTCACGCGGCCCCTCTCCATCGTGCGCGGCGCCTGGGATTCGCTTTGCACCGATGCCGACGTCGCCGGGCTGCTGGCGATGGCGACGTCGGCGCCCGAGCGGCGCGACACCAGGCTCGACGCCGGCACCCATCTGATGCACCTCGAAACCGGCCGCCGCGCCCTCTACGAGGCCGTCGGCCAGAGCCTGAAAGGAGCCCAGCCATGATCGCCGTGATCTTCGAAGTATGGCCGGCCGACGGCCACAAGCAGACCTATCTCGACATCGCCGCCAGGCTGAAGCCCGAGCTGGAGCAGATCGACGGGTTCTTGAGCATCGAGCGCTTCCAGAGCCTGACGGACGAGGCCAAGCTCCTGTCGTTGTCCTTCTGGCGCGACGAGGCTGCGGTTGCGGCGTGGCGCAACGTCGAGCACCACCGCGCCGCGCAGAAGCGCGGCCGCGAGGGTGTGTTCCGCGACTACCGGCTGCGCATCGCCGGCGTGGTGCGCGACTACGGCATGACGGAGCGCGCCGAGGCGCCGGCCGATTCACGCGCCAAAAACGGCTAGGCACCGGACGACGTGGTTATCGGGCGGTACTTGATAGATGCGAACATTCGGCCGATGCTGTGGCAAGAGTGGCTTTCCGGAAGGAAAAGGAGCCAGGCCATGAGCGTTGCTGCGTTGTCGGCGAGTCCGACCCAGGCCATGAAGATCGAGAAGGTCAAGGAGCACATCGGCGCCATTGTCACCGGTATCGACCTTGCGCATCCCCTCGACGGCGCGACGCGGAAGAAGCTCTACGATGCTGCCGTCGAAAACGTGGTCCTCGTGATTCGTGGACAGGAGCATCTCACGCCGGGCCAGCTGCAGGCCGCCGGGGAAATTTTCGGCGAGCTGATGGAGGACCAGAACCGGCGCTATCTGGTCGACGGCTTTCCGTTGATCAGTGTGCTCGACAACCGCCACCTCGACAGCAAGGGCCAGCCGGCGAAAGTCGGCGGCAATGCCACCTGGCACACCGACCACACCAACCAGGAACTGCCGCCCAAGTTCACCATGCTCTATGCGGTGGCCGTGCCGGACAGGGGTGGCGGGACATCGGTCTGCAACGCGCGGGCCGGCTACGAAGCGCTGCCCGACGACGTGAAACGGAAGATCGACGGCGCCAGGACCGAGAACACGCTGATCAGCAGCGCCCGCATGAAGACGGGCAATCCGGATATCGTTAAGGCCCAGCGCGAGTCGACGAAACCGCCGACGGTCCATCCCCTGGTCCGCACCCACCCGGAGACCGGCACCAAGGCGGCGTGGTTCCACAAGGCCAAGACCGAGACGGTGACCGGCCTGTCGCCCGAAGAAACCCAGGATTTCCTGCAGGATCTGACCGACAGGATCACGCAGCCGCAATTCTGCTATACGCACCAGTATCAAAAGGGCGATCTGCTGATCATCGATGACCGGGCTTCGTTGCACAAAGCCGGCTTCGATTACGACCACAGTCAGCACCGCCGCCTGTATCGGATGCTGGTGCGCGGCGATCGTCCCTACTGATTGACGAGGACACCATGGCAAAGCGCCCGATGTATCTGCAGCACGTCAATGTCTACGTCCGTAACGTCGAGCGGTCGAAGAAGTGGTACGAGGAGCTGCTGGGCCTGCACGTCTACGAATACCGGCCGGGCTGGGCCGCTTTTCTGTCGGCCGACGAGGAGCAGTCGCATGAGGTGGCGCTGATGCAGTTGGGTGACGACGCGCCCCTGCAATCGAAGGGCCAGGTGGGCCTGAACCACATGGCCTGGCGGCTCGAAAGCCTCGACGACCTCAAGGAGTTCTATCGGAAGCTCAAGGCCGAAGGGCAGCCGATCGAGCGCATCATCGACCACGGCATCTCGCTCGGCATCTACCTGCGCGACCCCGACGGCAACGGCGTCGAAGTGTTCTACGAGATGCCGCGCGCCGAGTGGCCGGTCGACTACCACGTGTTCACGCGCGAAAAGACCGGGACCGGTCGCTTCCCGGGCCCCTGGGACGCCGAGCTCGGCCGCGTCGCTTCGCCTGCTCAGCCGCAAGCCGCCGCGGAGTAGGAAGTATCATTGCCGGGAGCGCGCCACTCCAGTGGCGCTCATATTCGTTGTTGCGAGAGCCCATGAGCGCCACTGGAGTGGCGCGCTCCCGGCAATGAGGCCCTAACCCGCGGACAGACGGGAAACCCAGGCGGACACTGCGTCGCCGCTGCTCATGTCGTTCTGGACCAGGCCGTCGATCATGAAGGTCGGTGAAACATGGATGCCGTTCTGACGGGCATATTTCGTATGTCGCTTGACCTCCTGGTCGAGCTTGGGGAGGGCGTAGGCCTCGGCAAGCTTCAGGCCGGAATATTCCTCCACGCGCGCAATGACATCGGCGGGTGACAACGCCAGCAGCGGCCCGCTGCAATGGTCCGGCGGTTCGAACTGGTCACGGTGAGCAGCGACACCCGCCAGCACCTTCTTGGCGCCGCCTTTGCCTTCCGGGAGCGTGGAAGCGGCGAGCGCGCATCGCGTGATCACGCCGGAGAAAAGATGCCAGGGCTGCGAGTGCAGCCAGATCTTGAGGGTGACGTTGTCGGCGCCCGCCGATGCCAAGGTCTCGTCGAGCTTGCCGAAGGCCTTTGCCGAGAACGGGCAGGTCGGTTCGAGGAACACCTCGAAGACCCTTGGCCCTTGGCCCCAGGTCAGTGGCTCCGCACGCCACGCCGGATTCTTCTCAACCATGTATTCATCCTCGCTTCCATGGACACTTTCTCACATCGCCGTCATACCACCGTCCACGAACAGCAGGGCGCCGGTGACGTAGGAGGCATCGTCGGAGGCCAGGAAAAGGATCGCGGCCGCGACCTCCTCGGCCCGGCCCGGGCGCTTCAGCATGGTGCCTCGCGCCGCCTGGGCATTGTATTGCTCGACGGTCTCGCCCGCTGCCGCGATGCGGCGCTCATGGAACGGCGTGAAGATCGGCCCGGGACCGACGGCGTTCACGCGAATGCCCTCGGACGAATGGTCGGCGGCGAGCGCCCGCGTCAGGCCCGCGATCGCGGCCTTGGTCGTGTCGTATTGCAGGTTGCCGCCGCCCGCGACGACCGAACGGACGGAGGCGACGTTGACGATGGCGCCGCCGTTGTTTCGGCGCATCAGCGGAACGGCCGCCTTGGCACAAAAGGCGTAGCTCATCAGGTTGACGCTGAGGATCTCGTTCCAGCTGGCCGCGCTCGCCTCGTCGATCTTCTCGTATTTGCGGATACCGGCATTGTTGACGAGGATGTCGAGGCGTCCGAACTGCTGCGCCGCACCGTTGACGAAGGCAAGGCATGCCGCCTCAGTCCCGACGTCAGCCTGCGTGAAGGCGACCTTGGCGCCGGTGGCTGCGCATAGGGCCTCGAGTTCGCTCGCCACGCGGCGGCCGCGGTCGCCGTCGCGATCGCAGAACGCCACGCTCGCACCCTCGGCGACGAAACGCCTGACCGTCGCCTCGCCGATTCCCGATGCGCCACCCGTCACCGCGGCGACCTTGCCGTCGAGCCTTGCCATGTTCACCGCCTTTCATTGTGTTGCGAAGACCTGCCGCTTTGACGTTGATGATCGCGCTCGTGGCCTAGCGCATGGGTTACACGATCCGGCTCGATGCTCGACAGAGCATGACCAAGATCGTCGGGCTCGCCAACTTCGCCGCCCTGATCGGTCGCGATAGGTTTAACCACATCATCGATGCAGATGAGGGTCAATACTAGCTTTGTTGGTCAACGTGCTGGGCGTATCCTTCCTCAACGGCGGCTGGATTAGTTGCCTACCAAGGAAGCCGGCCAGTAATGAGCAAGCCAACGGTCTCAATGTCTCGCCGCCAAGTCATGCGTGGCATGCTCAGCACCATCGCCATTGCCCAATTGCTACGGCTAGCAATTGGAACGAAGGCGGTCGCCGCCCCAATCGCGCCGCTAACGGACAAATGGGCGCAAGGCCTTGGTGAGCTTGCACGCGAGTTGAACAGCGGCAGCTTAACGGTGACGCAGTGGCAGGAAGCGATTGAGGCTTTGCACAAGACAGTGCCGATTGCGGACGTGCTCCAACTTGTCGACTTTGATCGACTGCGGCCGAAACTGGAACGGTCCGGCCGCTTGGAGAGCCATCAGTACGTCTCGCTGCCCGGCATAGGGTCAACGGCCGGCCTTTTCTGGACCAACCTATTTATTGTTCCGGAAGGTGGTGCGATTCCGCCCCATGGTCACAACGAACTCGTAACGGCGCATCTCATCGTTCGCGGGCGTCTCCACGCCCGTACGTTTGATCGCATTGCCGATGAACCTGGACGCATGCTGCTTCGTCCCACGCGCGACGAGCATTGCGCCGTCGGATCGACCATCACAATGTCAGACGAGCGCGACAACGTTCACTGGTTCGTCGCCGAAGGCGGGCCCGCATTTACGTTGGACGTGGGCGCAATTGCGCCGAAGCTTCGCGATCATCTGAATGGCAGGGGAGCCGACGGACGCATCTACCTTGACCCGACCGTGAGCCGCAGAGCCGACGGACTGATAGAAGCTGTGGTCATCGATCATGCAACCAGCTTGGCGCGCTTCGGCGCGGGTGAGAACTAAGCAGCTCGTCGGCATGCCCACTTCTGCCCGTCTCTGACTAGCGCTCAGCGTGGCCAGTGTCCGCAATCGACCGCAGCGGTGGAATCACGCGTTATGGTTTTGACCCTGGTCTAACAACGGATTTTTTGTGGGACACACCCGCTGACATTCGTCGCCTCGACCGACCGCGAGGTGCCCTACGCGCACGCTCCACATGTCGTTGGCGACCCCGCCGGCGAGCGGCTCGATGCGAGCTACGTCCTCACCGCACTGCCTGAGTGCCTTCCATCTCGGTGACATCAAGGCACTCCTCGTCCTGGGTGACGTCGATCCGGACCAGCAACACCTGCTTGTTGGTGCCGGACAGAAGATGCGCTGCTGCTCCACCGCCTCCTTCTGGATGTCGGCCATCACGACGTTGGCGCCGGCTCGGCAAGGGCCGTGGCGATGCCGAGGCCGCGCCGGTGACGATGGCTGTCTTGCCTGAAATCTCCATGCTCATGACCTCCAGAGGCACTGCGCCGCGAGGGCTGCTTCCAGTGCCGATCAGGGTTGGTACTTGAACACCCTGCCGCCCTTCATTCACGAAGGCCATCTGGCGCAGCGCGGTCGCATCGGCGAAGCAGTCATCGCGCATCGACGGCAAACGATCATAACGCATTGATCTTCAACGTTTTCGCTTGGATTGTTTCGCCGTGGCGCTAGCGCATGACGCCTACGCCAGCCTGCTGAAGCTGCCACCCCGTCAAAATTATTCTTTGTGCCGCGACCCCGGCGGCGGGTTTGCGCCCTCTTGTCTCTGGATGAATGCGCCGTAGCGGCGTGTCACGAACCGGAGCACAGAACATGTGGTATAGGAAGAACGTCGGCGGGTGGGAGCGCGCGGCCAGGCTGATCGGCGGGGGCTTGATGCTCGTCTGCGGCGTGGTTGCCCTGCACGCTTCGCCGCTCGGGCTACTGCTCAGCGGCGCAGGTGTGGTGACGCTGGTCACTGGCGTGTTCGGCTATTGCCCTGCCTGCGCCATCGCCGGACGCAAGCCACTGAAGGGGTGACCGCCTTGGCGCGCGTATCAGACGATCTCTTGCTCGCGGCACAGTCGGGCGACCGGCACGCGCTGACACAGCTGTTGGTGGTGCTGCAGCCGGACATTCGACGCTACGCCCGGCGCCTTTGCCACCGCACCTCGGTCATCGAAGATGTGGTGCAAGAAGCACTTATTGTCGTGTACCGGCGCGTCGGCACGCTCCGCAGTCCAGCCGCACTCGTCGGCTGGCTGCTGACCGTCATCGCGCGCCTTTGCATGCTGCCGGCGCTGATGCTGATGCGCGGAGTCGAAGAGCTCGCCAGCCTGGAAGAGGCACGCGAGCTCGCAAGGGTCCCGCCGGACGAGTTGCGCATAGACTTGGTCAATGCGATCGAGTCGCTTTCGCCCGCCCATCGCGAAGTGCTGCTGCTGCGAGATCTCGAAGATCTGACGATTGGGGAAATCGCCGGGCGGCTCGGCGTGACCCGCGAAGCGGCCAAAAGCCGCCTGCGCCGCGCCCGCGCACTGGTGCGCGAGTACCTGCTCGACACAAACGACAGCGGACGAGAGAGCACATGAATTACTTTCGCGGAGCCGGCGTGTTCGGGAGCGCCTTCCTGGGCGCACACCTGATGCGCGGCGCAGCTGCGGCGGCGCTCCTCGCTTGGGCCGTCGTCCACCAGACCGCGCACCCTTGGCTAGCCTTGGGGGCGGGCGTTGCCGCCCTCGTCGCGTTACGCGGATGCCCGATGTGCTGGACTGTGGGCCTGGTCGAGACGCTTTCGCGGGACCGTCGCGATTCAACGATCAGTCGTGCCTCATAGGGAGACTCCAATGCGGCTTCTGTTGATGCTCGTTCCGGTGATGCTCGCGATGCTTCCTGGCGTAGAACCAGCAAAAGCCCAGTCCGCTTCGGGATCTTCCGAAGAGATCCGTTTCGAAACCGCGAAGAGCGTGTCGCTTTCAACCGAGACTCCCAAATGGGAATTCGGCCCGCCGCTGAAACTATCGGGAACACTAACTCTGCCAGCGGGATCGGGGCCGTTTGCTCTGGTCGTGCTGGCGCATGGCTGTGAGGGTATCACACCCGTGGAAACGCGGTGGGCGCGCGACCTCAATAATTGGGGTTACGCCACCTTCATCCTGGATAGCCTCACCGGTAGAAATCTTGCCGAAGTCTGTACCAAGGCGCCAGCGCTGCGGCCGATACAAAGAGTTCCTGACGCCTATGGGGCGCTCACCGCTCTGTCCAAGCATCCGAAAATCGATCAGAAACGAATAGCGCTTATGGGTTTCTCTCACGGTGGTGGGCTTGCGCTCGGTGCAGCGACGACCTGGGCCAGGAAGGAATTCGCAACCGGCGATCCGGCATTCAGAGCGTTCGTGGCGTTCTACCCTGCCAATTGCAACGCGGAATACCCCGAACGATTGTACACCTACGCGCCGGTGCGAATTCACATTGGCGCCCTCGATGATTGGACCCCAGCAAGCCAATGCGTCCGGTTGGTGGACGCGTTGAAGGCAGCACAGCAAGACGCCGACATGACGATCTATCCAGGCGCCTATCACAAATTCGACCATCCGGACCTCCAGCAGACGCGTCTACCGGACGTCGACAATGGCGCTGCGTGCACGATCCGATTTGCCAGCGTAATGGGGCCCCTGGTGCCACCTGTCGAGGGCCTTGGGTGCCTGAAGAAAGGGGCCACGATTGCCGGCAATCGAGAAGCAACGGACAAGGCTGAGAAGCTCGTGCGCAGTCAATTGACCGAATTTCTGAAGTAGCGCTTCGTGTAGGGCTATTTACCAAGATGTTCTTGTCGGGTCGTGGGAGCACGCAATGTCGAAAGCAATGGCCGTCTTGGGCTCCGCTCTGTTCTTCGTCATTGCGCCGTTGACGCTGGCAGGCTTCATCCCGTGGTGGGTCACGCGGTGGGAATTCCGGCCAGCTTTTTTCGGCGTCGATCCAACCCGCATCCTCGGCGGTATGTTGATCATCGTCGGAGCGCCGGGAATTGTGGATTCATTTGCCCGTTTCGCGCTGGAGGGGCTGGGGACGCCGGCCCCGATCGCGCCGACACAAAAGCTCGTCGTGACTGGCCTTTATCGCTACGTGCGAAATCCGATCTACATCGCGGTCGTCGCAGTCATTTTTGGTCAGGCCCTTTTGTTTGGTGACTGGCGTCTCCTCTGGTACGGCGCGCTACTCTGGCTTTTCTTTCATGCCTGGGTGGTGATGATCGAAGAACTGACGCTCAAGCAAACGTTCGGCGCGGAGTTCGAGCGCTTTCGGACGAATGTGCCGCGCTGGATTCCGCGGTTGACGCCATGGCGAGCCACATAGGGCGGCGTGTCGTAGGCTCCCGCATCATGGCGCGATCGCCAAGGAGCAGTGCCCATCTTCATCGACCGTGGCGCGCCATTTCTCCCAGCGTCTTGGGTTCAAGCAATCAGGGTTGGTACTTGAAGACCCTGCCGCCCTTCATCACGAAGGCCATCCGGCGCAGCGCGGTCGCATCGGCAAGGTAGTCGCCGCGCATCGCCACGATGTCGGCCGTCATGCCCGGCGCAATCGTGCCGATTTCGCTGCCGAGATTGAGCGATTCCGCGGCGAGCGACGTCGCCGAGACCAACGCCTGCATCGCGTCCTGGCCGCCGAACTTGATGCGGTACAGCAGTCCTTCGGCGTTGTGGCCGTGAGCGCCCGCGGTCGCATCGCTGCCATAGACGATCTTCAGGCCCGGTACTTTTAGGGATCGGATGAATTCCTCCGGCGGCTTCGGATTGGCGATCAGCTTTTCCATCATCGCGAACGCTTCCGCCGTGTAGTTGCCGACACCCAGGTACTTGTCCTTGTTGGCAACGTAGTTCTCGGTGACCACGCCAACGGTTGGATCGAAGAAGGTGCCTTTGGCCGCCATCAGGGCCAGCGCCTCATCGGTCATGCCGCCGGTGCCGTGCTCGATCGCCGTGCACCCTGCCTGGACCGCCATCTTGACGGCCGACGTATAGGCGTGAACGACGCTGCGCAGGCCCTGGCTGTTGCATTCATCGCAAATGACGTCGAGCTGAGCTTGCGTGAGGGTGGGTCGCGACCCTTCGCGTACGCTCGTCGAGGCGAAGATCTTGATGGCGTCGGCGCCGCGCGCCTTGAGATCGCGCACCATGGCCCGCAGCTCCGGTTCGGGCTGCACCGTCTGTCCGGGCTGATCGTAGCGGAACCATTGCAGCGAGGTCAGCAGTCGCGGCCCCGGCACCAGGTTGCGCGCCCAGGCGTCGCGCAAAGGAAGATCCCAGGCGGTGCCCGGTCCCAGGCTCTGCACCGTCGTGAAGCCGGCCTCGAGAATGCGCACGCCGTTTTCCACGCCGAACAGGACCGAATCGGGCACGGGCTCGTCCTGTCCGACGAGCCGGTTGTCGATGAAGCGATCGTGGCTGAAGTGGTAGGTCACGTGAACGTGGGTGTCGATCAATCCCGGCGCCACGGTCAGGCCGCCGAGATCGTAGACCTGGGCTCCTTGCGGGACCGGCCCGCCGATGCGCTCGATCTTGTCGCCGGAGACGACGACCACGGTGTCTCGCAGCGTCCCGCCCTTGCCGTCGAGCAGGGTGGCGACCTTGAGGGCGATCGGCCGCTTGGGTTGCGGCAGCTCCCATGTGAGCGGCGGCTTGTTCGCGACGCCCAGCAGCGCCGCTGATGGGTGCGACTGTACTGATTTCATGCGCCTCATCGCCTCCTCGTGGTGACGAAGGATACCAGTAGGGCTTTGAATTGATGGCAGCGAATTGACAGTCCAGGTATTCGAGAAGGGTTCTGAACAAGTAAGTGCGGGAGTGGGTTAGTTTCCAAAGACGCTGTGGACGATGGACGACGTAGTGAAGATGGTCGAGGATTGGGAAGCGGAACCAAAGGAAGCGGCCGAAGTAAAGGCACAAGCCGCGCGGGGACCGTGCTGGAAGGGGCGGCATGGCGGATCATCTGATCAAGGAGTTCACTAGCGCCGATCGCCTCCAGCGCGTGTGGATAGTTGAGCGCACGGATGGTGCCTTCAGTTACCGCAGAATTTGGGATGACCACCCTGAGAATGCCGGCGTGCCGGGACCATACTGCGGTATCTATGATTCCGCGGAAACTGCGGAGTCCGAAGCTCGCTCTCACGTGCCGTGGATGGCCGAGATTTCAAACTGACCCACTAACCAAGAGTGGTCCTTCTAGAGATGGCCTGTCCA
>Ga0081539_10000599_pt1 | contig 73432 bp, 75 predicted proteins | sample TabmetS4T2R2_FD_71023 | JGI IMG/M metagenome (GOLD analysis project Ga0081539, IMG submission 71023) | Tabebuia heterophylla rhizosphere microbial communities from the University of Puerto Rico - S4T2R2 | ecosystem: Host-associated > Plants > Roots > Rhizosphere ...
TCCAGTTCGGGCCGGGAGGACACCTGAACATCGCCGTCGGGGACGGCGGCTCCAGCTGCGATCCCTGGGGTCATGCTCAGAGCCTCTCGAGCCGGATGGGGAAGATCCTCGATCTCAACGTCGACAAGGCGGACGCACGAGCCCGCATACGGTTCTACGGGCTCAGGAACCCGTGGCGCTTCTCGTTTGATCGCGTCACGCACGACATCTGGATCGCCGACGTCGGCCAGAGCGCACGTGAGGAGATCGACTTCGTCGGCGGCAAATGGCCGAGCAAGCTGCGCAACTTCGGCTGGGACGTCTACGAGGGTCGCCTGCGCGACACCTGCCCCCACGGCCCGCTGAACACGCGGGGCGTCCTGCGCTTTCCGATCCGCACATACAGCCACGCCTCCGGGCGCTGCTCGATCACGGGCGGCTACGTGTACCGCGGCGCGAATGTCCCGAACGCGGTCGGACGGTATTTCTACGGCGACTTCTGCACAGGGCAGGTCTGGAGCTTTCACAGGCGGTCGGACGGGTCGCTCACGCGCTCGCGTTTTGCCTTCAACGTCCCGAGCCTCTCTACGTTCGGCGAGGATTCGGCGGGCGAGCTCTACTTGGCCTCGCTCGGCGGCGGGATCTACAAGCTCCGCCCCTGACCTACCGGTTCGTCGACTGCCGCTGGGAGCTCGGCCGTCCCGAGCGGGGCCGCGAGCTCTACCTGGACGGACACATCCCCGGTGCGGCGTTCCTCGACGTCGAGCGCGATCTCTCCGCTCCCCCGGGCGGCGTGAACGGGGGCCGTCACCCGCTTCCGGCTGCGGAGGACTTCGCGCGCGCCGCCTCGCGCGCCGGCATCGGCCCGGACACGTTCGTCGTCGCCTACGACCAGGGGAGGACCGGAGGAGCGGCCCGCCTGTGGTGGCTGCTGCGCCACTTCGGCCACGACGACGTCGCCGTCCTTGACGGCGGTATCGGCTCCTGGCTCGGTTCGTTCGCGAGCGGTGAGGAAGAGATCGAGCCGGCGGAGTTTCAGGCGCGCCCGCGCGACGACGACACCATCGACGCGGAGGCCCTGCTCGCCCGTCTCGGAGACGACGCGCTCACCGTGGTCGACGCCCGGGCGGCCGAGCGTTATCGGGGCGAGATCGAGCCGATCGATCCGGTCGCAGGGCACATCCCCGGGGCGCGAAGCGCGCCCTTCGACGCTCCGCTGCCGTGCGATCTCGACCCCGCCGGCAACGTCGTCGCCTACTGCGGCTCGGGGATCACGGCCTGCGTCACGCTCCTCGAGCTCGCGCGCGCCGGGCGTTCCGACGCACGGCTGTATCCGGGGTCTTGGAGCGAGTGGTCGAGCCGCGGGCTGCCCGTCGAGACGGGCTGATCAGCCGATCTCCGCTTCTGCGACCGAGGCGAAGGCCGCATCCGACGGATCGGCTCGCCAGCGCTCGTAGACCGCGACGGCGACCGCGAGGTCCTGAACGGCGAGTCCGGTGGAGTCGAAGAGCGTCACGTCCTGCTCGCTGTCGCGCCCGGGTTCGCGACCGAGGAGCACCGCTCCGAGCTCGGACACGTCTCTCCGCCGAATTCTTCCCGCCTCGACAGCGCGGGCGATCTCGCCGTTGTGGCTCGCCTGCTCCCACTCGTCGACGACGATACGCCCTCGCCCGAGCTCCTCCACCGCGATCTCCGCCTTGCCGGGGCCGTCGGCGCCCATGAGGCTCACGTGCTGCCCGTCGTGGAGCTGGCCGGGGAGGTAAAGCTCCTCGCGCCCCGGCGTCACGGTGACGACGATGTCGGCCGCGAGCGCGTCGGCGCGGTCGGCCGCGACCGACGCCGCCTCCCGAAGCTCGTCCGCAACGGCCTCAGCACGCTCGCGCTGCGGATCCCAGAGCACGACCTCGCGGCCGCGTGCGACGAACGTGTGGGCCACGGCCCGCCCGTTGACCCCGAGGCCGACCACCGCCGCCGGCGCGAGCGTGGGGCGGGCAAGCATCTCCGCCGCGAGCACGGCCGCTGCGCCGGTCCTGAGCGCGGTCACGGAGCCCGCGTCGAGAAGCGCTCGCAGCTCTCCCGTGGTTGCGTCCGATAGGAGGACGACGCCCGTCACGGTCGGCAGGCCGCGCGCCGGGTTCCCGGGAAACGAGGTCACCCACTTGAGGACGGCGTAGCCGGCGCCCGCGGCCGGCATCGCGCGGAAGTCGCCGTCCGGCGGCGCCTCGACATAGAGCTTCGACGGCATCGCCCAGCGGCCCTGGGCGTGCTCCTCGAACGCCCGGCGGACGACCTCGACCGCTTCGTCCGGTCCCAGCGCCGCAGAGACGGCCGCGGCCGTAAAGACCGGTACGCTCATGGCGGCGATTATGACCGTCACGATCTGCGACGTCGGGCCTCGCGACGGACTCCAGAACGAGGCGGAGACGTGTTCGCCGGAGATCCGCGCCGAGCTCGTGAACCGGTTGGCGGCGGCCGGCGTCCCGCGAATCGAGGCCGTGAGCTTCGTCCGCGACGACCGTGTCCCGCAGATGGCAGGGGCGGAGGACGTCGTCGCGGCGATCGAGCGGAGAGACGGCGTCGAATACGCGGGGCTCGTCCTGAACGAGCGCGGTTACGAACGGTTTGCCGCGGTCGAACTCGACCGTCTGCACTTCACGCTGGCTGCAACGGAGAGCTTCAGCCGGCGCAATGCCAACGCCTCGGTGGCCGACTCGATCGGCGTGTTCGAGCGCCTGCCGAAAGAACGGCCGTCCACGGTCTCGATCAGCGTCTCCTTCGGCTGCCCCTTCGAGAGGGAGGTGGATCCGGCGCGTGTGCTGGACGTGGCGAGACGCCTCCGGGCGGCGGGCGCCGACGAGATCGTCTTCGCCGACACGATCGGCGTCGCCGTGCCGAGCCAGGTGCGCCGATTGGTCGAGACCATGCTCAGAGAGGACGGCGGTGGTGTAGGTGTACACCTACACAACACACGCAACACCGGCTTCGCCGCGGCCTATGCGGCGCTGGAGGCGGGTGCGACCGTCTTCGACGCCTCGGTGGGAGGTCTCGGCGGATGCCCGTTCGCCCCGCGCGCGACCGGCAACATCGCCACTGAGGATCTCGTCTATCTCCTGCACGGCGAAGGTGTCGAAACGGGGATCGACCTCGCCGGTCTCATCTCGGTCGCCGAATGGCTTTCCGGCGTCATGGGCCGCGACCTTCCCGGACAGGTCTACCGGGCAGGCACGTTCGAGGCGGTCGCCGGTTGATTCGCGTTCTTCCGTTCGTCGCCCTCCTCTTGGCGCTAGCCGGGTGCGGCGGCGACGGCGAGGGAACGCAGACGGACGAGACGCGCTCGACGCCGCCCACGACGACCTCTTCGCAGACGACGCCTGTCACCTCGACCGCGGTGGAGACGGCGGCGTCGAAGCCGGCACTCCACGTCAGGGCCTTCCGGATGCCCTCGGACAACGTCGGCTGCCGCGTCTTCCGGCGGACGCTTCGCTGCGACATCCTCAGCGGCCTGCGTCCGCAACCAGCGGGCGCCTGCGAGCTCGACTGGGCCGGTTTCTATCTCAGCCCGCACGGATCCGCCGAGCCGGTTTGCGCAGGGGACACCGTCTTCGGCCGTAGCGCACCCGTGCTCGCGTACGGCCGCACGTGGAGCCGTCGCGGCGTCGAGTGTCGGTCGCGCAAGGTGGGGATCCGCTGCCGCAACGGCGACGGGCACGGGTTCACGCTCGCGCGCGAGCGGTCGACGACGTTCTAAGGGCCGGAAAAACGAGGCGAGCTAGGCGGCGAGGCCGGGGCGAATCAGCCGCGCGGGGCGGCGGAGTCCGGCGTCGTTCACGCTCGGATTCACCGGCTCGGCGAGCGGAGGGGCCCCGAAAGACGCGAGCGTCCGCTGCGGATCCGGGGTGCCGTAGAGCGTCGTCCGCTGACGCGGCTTCCGCCCGATCGCGCGGATGGCGCTTTCCATGCGCTCGGGCGGCATCTCCTGCCCGTGCGAAGCGCCGGCCGCGCGGGAGATCGACTCGTTCATGAGCGTTCCGCCGAGGTCGTTCGCGCCGGCGCGCAGCATCGCCTGCGCCCCGGCGACGCCGAGCTTCACCCAGGACGCCTGGACGTTCGTGATCCACGGGTGCAGGACGAGGCGGCCGACGGCGTGGACGAGGAGCGCCTCGCGGAACGTCGGGCCCGGACGCGCGCGGCCCTGGAGGAAGATCGGCGCCTCCATGTGCACGAACGGAAGCGGCACGAATTCCGTGAACCCGCCTGTCCGCTTCTGCTGCTCGCGCAGGCGGATCAGGTGGCGCGCCCAGTTTCGCGGCCCGTCGACGTGGCCGAACATCATCGTCGTCGTCGAGCGGAGCCCGACGCGGTGTGCCGTGTCGTGAACCTCGAGCCACTGGTCGGTCGTCACCTTGTCCGGGCAGATCACGGCGCGGATCTCGTCGTCGAGGATCTCGGCCGCCGTGCCGGGCAGCGACGCGAGGCCGACGCGCTGGAGCCGCTCGAGGTACGTCCGGAGAGGCAGCCCGAGCGTCGCGGCGCCTTGCCACACTTCGAGTGCGGAGAAGGCGTGGACGTGGAGCTGCGGTAGCTCGTCCTTGATCGCGGCGCAGACGTTGGCGTAGTAGTCGCCCGTGAAGCCGGGATGGATCCCGCCCTGGAGACAGATCTCGACGGCACCGCGTTCCCAGGCCTCGCGGGCGCGCCGCACGATCTCCTCGAGCGGCACGACGTACGGGCGGCCGCGTAGGTTCTCGGCCAGCTTGCCCTTCGAGAAGGCGCAGAACCCGCACCGGAAGTAGCACACGTTCGTGTAGTTGACGTTGCGCGTCACGACGTAGGAGACCGCGTCGCCGCAGACCTCGCGCCGGAGCGCATCGGCCGCCCCGGTGACGGCGGCGACGTCGCGGCCCCTGGCCGAGAGGAGCACGGTTGCGTCCGCCTGGTCGAGCTCGACGCCGTCGCGCACCTTTGCGAGCGCGTTCGCGACCGCATCCGAAATTCGGCCGTTGCCGTTCTGGAAGCGAGGGACAGGGGTGTCGGCGCCGGCGGCCCACCGCTCGTCGCGGGCGAGGCCGTCGGCGTCCGATTGGCGCTTGACGAACGGCGCCACTCCCACATCGACCCAGCGATCGAGCTCCCGCACGAACTCCGGGTAGATCGGGAGGCGCGGCGCCAGCGTCAGCCCGGCCGCCTCCGTCGCGGCCCGCAGCCGCTCGATCTGTGGCCACGGCGCCTCCGGGTTGACGTGGTCGACCGTGACCGGGGAGACGCCGCCCCAGTCGTCGATCCCGGCCTCCAAAAGGCGAGGGAAGTCGTCGCCGGAGAGATTGGGCGGCACCTGGACGTGCACCCCTTCGTCGAGCAGCTCGCGCGCCGTCCGAGCGGTCCAGAGCAGGTCGTCGAGGGAGGGCTCCGGGTGCGCGGCCATCTTCGTCCCCGGTTTCGCGCGGAAGTTCTGGACGATCACCTCTTGCACGTGGCCGTAGCGCTCGTGGAGCGTGCGGATCGCCGCGAGCGCCTCGATCCGCTCCGCGCGGGTCTCGCCGATTCCGATCAGGATGCCGGTCGTGACGGGGATGGCCTGCCGCCCGGCCTCTTCGAGAGTCGCAAGACGGGCCTCGGGACGCTTGTCGGGCGAGCCGAAGTGGGGGCCGCCGCGCTCGCCCAGACGCGCGGACGCCGTCTCGAGCATGAGCCCCTGCGAAGCGGTGACCGTTCTGAGGAGGGCGAGCTCGTCGGCGCCCATGACGCCGGGGTTCGCGTGGGGGAGAAGCCCGGTCTCGTCCAGGACGAGTCGGCACATCCGGGCGAGATACTCGATCGTCGTCGCGCACCCGAGCGAAGCGAGCTCTTCGCGCGCGGCTCGGTAGCGCAGCTCGGGCTTGTCGCCGAGCGTGAAGAGCGCCTCGTGACAACCCGCGGCCGCTCCGGCGCGAGCGATCTCGAGCACCTCGTCGGCGGTCAGATAGGCCCGTTCGCCTCTGCGCGGGTGGCGGGCGAAGGTGCAGTAGTGGCAGACGTCCCGGCAGAGCTTCGTCAGCGGGATGAAGACTTTGGGCGAGTAGGTGACGACGCCATTCACGAAGCTGATGCGAGGATCAGCTCGTGAAAGCGCGTCACGTCCTCGGGCCGGTCGACGTCGAGCGCGAGCAGCGGATCGTCGAGGACGGCCGGCTCGTAGCCGGCGCCGCGCGCGCGTTCGATCGTGACCCCCGCGCTGCCTTCGATCCCGAATGCGGGCCGAACGGCCGCCCCCGGCTTCATGGCGACGGCGTTGGTGCCGCCGTCACCGGACGGTACGAGCGCGAGCGGGTCGGCCGCCTCGACGAGCGCGTCGAGGGACTCCGGCTGCACGAGCGGGCAGTCGGCCATCACGACCACCACTCCGTCGGCCGCGCGCGGGTCGGCGAGGGCGAGCTCGATCGCCTGCGCATGTCCCATCCCGGAGTCCACGAGGACCTCGACCCCGTCGGGCGCGATCGCGGGCTCCGGCGTGACGACGAGGACGGCGTCGACGTGTTCCGCGGCCGCGCACGCGTCGAGGACGTCCCCGAGCATGGCCGAGACGAGCTCCCTGCGTTCGTCGTCGGAGAGGAGCGGCGCGAGCCGGGTCTTGGCGCCCTCGCTGCCCTTCACCGGAACGATCGCGAGCACCGCCCGAGTCTATAGATGGGCGGGCGCTACGTGGTCCTCTCCGGCGGCCTGGGCGGGTCGCGCTTCGTCGACTCGCTGGCGCGCGCCGCCGGGCCCGGCGAGGTCGTCGCGATCGTGAACGTGGGCGACGACCTGGAGCTGCACGGCCTGTACGTCTCACCCGACCTCGACACCGTCCTCTACACGCTCGGGGGGCTTCTCGACGAGGACCGCGGCTGGGGCGTTCGGGACGAGACCTACCGGGCCCGAGAAATGGCCGGCGCGCTCGGTGCCGAGACGTGGTTCACGCTCGGAGACCGGGACATCGGCCTTCATCTCGCCCGCACCGAGAGGCTCCGGCGCGGCGAGCGCCTCTCCGACGTGGCCGCCTCGTTCGCGGAGGCGCTCGGGGTCGGCGTCCGCATCCTTCCGGTCACGGACGACCCGGTCCGGACGAAGGTGTCGACCGCCGCCGGCGAGTTCGACTTCCAAGACTGGTTCGTGCGTCGCGCCCACGCGGACCCGGTGCTCGGGCTCTGCTACGACGGCGCCGACGAGGCGAGACCGGCGCCGGGCGTGCTCGAGGCGATCGAGGCGGCCGAGATCGTGTTCGTCGCGCCCTCGAACCCGTTCGTCTCGATCCTCCCGATCCTGGCCGTCCCCGGGCTTCGCGAGTCGCTCGCCCCGAAACGCGTCGTCGCGCTCAGCCCGCTCGTGGGCGGCCGTGCCGTTCGGGGCCCGCTCGCGGGAATGTTGACGTCCCTCGGCCACGACCCGAGCGCGGAGGGTGTCCGCGCGCTCTACGGCGACCTCGTCTCGACGTTCGTGGTCGATCCGGCCGACGCTGGGACTCCGGATGCGGTCGTCTGCCCGATCGTTATGGTTGACCCCGAGAGGCGGGCGGACGTCGGGAGGGCGGTCTTGGAGGCCGTCGGATGACCATTGGGATCCTCGGCGGCACCGGCGCCTTCGGGCGCGCCCTCGGAGTGCGCCTTGCGCGACTCGGCGAGCACGTGCTGCTCGGGTCGCGCTCACCGCACGACGAGTTCGTCTCGAACGAGCAGGCGGCGCGGGAGGGGGAGCTCGTCTTTCTCGCCGTGCCTGCGCAAGGCGTCGTCTCTACTGCCCGCGACCTCGCCGGGGTGCTCGCCGAGAAGGTGCTGGTCAGCGTGGCGAGCCCCGTCGTCTTTCGCGACGGCCGGCCGACGGTGGAGGCGGCGGAGACCTCGCTCGCCGAGCAGGCCGCCGCCGCCGTGCCGGACGCGCGCGTCGTCGCCGGGTTCCACACCGTGGCCGCGGGGGCGCTGCTCGCCGAGCGTCCGATCGACGAGGACGTCCTCATCTGCGGGGACGACCAGGCGGCGAAGGAGGCGGTCGCAGAGCTCGCCGAGCGGATCGTGAGCGGCCGGGCGATCGACGCCGGCCGGCTCGAGGCGGCTCGGTGGCTCGAGGCCTTGACGGCGGTCCTCCTGAACATCAATCGCAACTACCGCTGCCAGGCGGGCATCCGCATCACCGGGCTCTAAGGGCCTCCTGGCCGGAGGATTCGGCCGCCGCGCGTCGCATGGAGCGGCGTGAGCGTCCACAGGCCGCCTCCGCCGACGCACCCGGCGCTCGCGGCGCACGCCGACGAGCGCGCCTCGAGCATCGAGAACCGCGTGGCCGACCGGATCACGCGCTTCGCCGGCTCGATGCGGTTCATCTACGTCCACATCATCTGGTTTGTGACGTGGATCGCGGTCGGCGTCGAGGATTTCCCGTTCGGGCTGCTCACGATGATCGTCTCGCTCGAGGCGATCTTCCTGACGAGCTTCGTGATGATCAGCCAGAACCGCGCCGACGCTGCTCGTCAGGTCTTCGCGGATCACGAGTACTCGATGATCCAAGAGGAGGGGGCACAGAACGAGCAGCTGCTCGAGCTCTCACGGCAGATCCTCGAGCTGACGCGCGAGGTGCACCGCGCCACCGCGGCTCGTGGATGAGATTCGCGTAGCTCCGCTGACGGGGATCCCCGAAGTCGAGGCCGGCGCCGACCTCCCGGCGCTCCTGGGGGACGCGCTCGAGCGGCTCGGGGGCCTCCGCCGCGGCGATGTCGTAGTAGTCGCGCACAAGGTCGTCTCGAAGGCGGAAGGGCGCGTCGAGGCGAGCGAGGATCCACTCCCGATCGTCCTGCGGGAGGCACGGCGTGTGCGCAGGCGGCGCGGCGCGTTCGTCATCGCCGAGACGGTGCACGGGTTCGTCTGCGCGAGCGCGGGCGTCGACCGCTCGAACACGCCGGTCGAGGGAACCGTCGTGCTCCTGCCCCTGGATCCCGACGCTTCGGCCGCCCGTCTCCGCGACGCATTCGCCGACCGCTTCGGCGTGGCACCGGCGGTGATCGTCTCGGACTCCTTCGGCCGGGCGTGGCGCGTCGGCACCACCGACGTCGCGATCGGCGTCGCCGGAATGCGACCCGTGCTCGACCTGCGGGGAGGCCGCGACGGCAGAGGGCGGCCGCTCGAGGCCACGGTGATCGCCGTCGCGGACGAGCTTGCCGGCGCAGCCGAGCTGGTCATGGGGAAGGCCGCCCGCGTGCCCGCGGCCCTCGTCCGCGGCTACGCCGCCCCGGCAGGGGACGGTGCCGCGCGCGAGCTCGTGATGCCGCGGGACCGCGACCTCTTCCCCTAGCCTCGGGCCGTGTTCCAGTCGCTGGTCGACCTCGTTTCGGGGTCGCCCTTCACGTACGGCTTCCTCTTCCTGATCGCCGCCTTGGACGCGGTTCTGCCGCTCGTTCCGAGCGAGACGGCCGTCATCACCGCGGGCGTCGTCGCCGCGCAAGGGCATCTGATCGTGCCCGTCGTCATCCTCGCCGCGGGCCTCGGAGCGGTGGCGGGGGACAACGTCTCCTACTGGATCGGGCGGCTCGCCGGCGACTGGCTGCAGCGGCGCTTCCTCACCGGCGAGCGGCGGAAGCGGATCGAGTGGGCCGAGCGGACGCTCGAGAAGCGCGGCGGCTATCTCATCGTGATCGCCCGCTTCATCCCGGGCGGCCGCACAGCGGTCACGCTCTCGGCCGGGCTCCTCGAGATGCCGTGGCGTAGGTTCGTCGCCTTCGACCTGCTCGCCGGCATGCTCTGGGCCTGCTACGCCACGCTGATCGGCTACTTCGGGGGCAAGGCGTTCGAGGACGAGCCGCTTCGAGGTCTTGTGCTTGCGCTCGTCGTCGCCTTTGCGATCGCGGGCGGCGTCGAGCTCTTTCGCTGGCTGCGGCGGCGAAGGAAGGTGGTTCGCCGCTAGCGAGCGGGTTATCCTCGTCAGTCTCGATGGCGACGACACCCGCACTCGGCCTCGCGGAAAGCCTGGACCGGCTCGGAACGGAGACCGCGTTCAGCGTCCTCGCCAGGGCGAAGGCGCTCGAGCGCGAGGGCCGCGACATCATCCACCTCGAGCTCGGAGAACCCGATTTCGCCACGCCGAAGCACATCTGCGACGCCGCTGCGGCCGCGCTCGCGGCGGGCGAGACGCACTACTGCCCGGCCGCCGGCCTTCCCGAGCTGCGCGAAGCGGTCGCGGAGTACTTCGCGGACAGCCGCGGAATCGAGGTCGAGCCGGAGCGCGTCCTCGTCGCGAACGGCGCGAAACCGTTCCTCTTCTTCACGATCCTCGCAACGTGCAACCCGGGCGACGAGGTCGTCTATCCGGACCCGGGCTTCCCGATCTACGAGTCCGCAATTCGCTGGGCGGGAGCCGTCCCGGTGGCCTTGCCGCTGCTCGAGGAGCGTGACTTCGCGTTCGATCCCGAGGATCTCGCCGAGCTCGTCGGCCCGCGCACGAAGCTCGTGATCCTCAACTCGCCGCAGAATCCGACGGGCGGCGCCGTCGGCGCTTCGGAGATCGGCGAGGCAGCGCGCATCCTCGCCGACACGTCGGCCTGGATCCTCTCGGACGAGGTCTACTCGCAGATGGTCTACGAAGGCGAGTTCGCGAGCGTCACCTCGACTGCTGGGCTGCTCGAGCGGACCGTTCTGCTCGACGGCTTCTCGAAGACGTGGGCGATGACCGGTTGGCGGTGCGGGTTCGCCGCGGTTCCGGAACCGCTGGTCGACCCGCTCGTCCGGTTCTTCGTGAACAGCACCTCGTGCGTCCCGCCGTTCGTGCAGCTCGCCGGGATCGCGGCGCTCGAGGGCCCGCAGGACGAGCCGCGCGCGATGATCGAGGAGTTCCGCGCCCGGCGGGACCTCATCGTGCAGGGTCTGAACGCGCTGCCCGGCGTGTCGTGCCGCGTCCCGCGCGGTGCCTTCTACGCGTTCCCGAACGTCGCCGACGTCCCGATCTCGGCGGACGAGCTCGCGACACGTCTGCTCGACGAGGCGGGCGTGGCACTCCTCGCCGGGTCGGCATTCGGCCGCGTCCGCGTGGACAACATTCGCATCTCGTACGCCAACTCCCGCGAGAACCTCGAGCGCGCCCTCGAGCGGATGGACGACTTCCTCCGCGCGCTCTGACGCCGCTTCACGTCCGGCGGTGGGGCGCCGGGCCGCCGGTCGTCCTCGTGCACGGAAGCGTCGTCGACGGCGAGCTCACGTGGGCAGAGCAGAAGCCCCTCGCCGAGCGCTGGACGCTGATCGTCCCGGACCGCCCGGGCTACGGCGAGAGCCCGGACGTCGAGCGTGAGGACTTCGAAGCCGACGCACCGCTCGTTGCCGAGCTGCTCGGCGACGGCGCGCATCTCGTCGGGCATTCGTACGGCGGCGTCGTCGCGCTCCTCGCCGCCGCGGCCCGCCCCGAGGCCGTGTGGTCGCTGACGCTGGTCGAGCCGCCGGCCTTCGGCGTCGCGCGAGGCGACCCGGCCGTCGAGGCGCTCGTCTCGGACTTCGCCGAGTACTGGCGCACGGGGCCGTCCGATCCCGAGGCCTTCCTGCGCGGGTTCCTGGAGCGCGTCGGCTCGAACGCGAGGCTGCCGAGCCCGCTGCCGTCGCGCTTCGAGCGCGGCGCCCGCGTCCTGCGCACCGAACGCGGGCCCTGGGAGGCCGAGATCCCGCTCGACGATCTGGGCGCGGCGCCGTTCCGAAAGCTCGTGATCTCAGGCGGGCACAGCGAAGCCTTCGAAGCCGTCTGCGACGTGCTCGCGGAGCGTCTGCACGCGGAGCGGGCGGTGATCCGCGGCGCGGGCCACTCCGTCCAGCGGACGGGCCGGTTCAACGAGCGCCTCGAGCGCTTCCTCGCGGGTCAGTGATCGCAGGTGCAGATCGTCTCGCCGAGGTAGCGCCGCTCGTAGCGTCGAGAGCAACGGGGGCACGTCGGCGGAAGCTTCTGCGCGAAGACCAGCATGGCGCGTAGGACGGTCACCCAGGCGAGCGCGACGACGAGGGGGATGGTCCACGCTGGTCCCATGCCCGATTTATCGGACTTCGTTCGGCGGCCTTTAGGTCCCGGCTCCGTTAGTAGAATGAGTCGGTGCACATCTTCGCGATCGTGCTCCTCGCGCTCGCAGTCGTGCTCGTGATAGGTGCCGAATGGCCGCATCTTTCGACCCGGCTGGGCCTCGAGGGACGTGCCGCTCGCAAGCGCCGCAAGCGGCGCGAGCGCCTGACCGTGGTGCCCGGCGACGGGATCGACGAGGACTTCGCCGCAAGCGTCGAGCGCGACCTCGCCAATCTCCCGACGATCGGCGAACCGGACGACCGTTCGCGGCGATAGCCGCGGCTACAATCCGTGCGCCGCGCGGATGTGGCGGAATTGGTAGACGCGCACGGTTCAGGTCCGTGTGGGGGCAACCCCGTGGAGGTTCAAGTCCTCTCATCCGCATAGCCGTTTCTCGGCGTTTCCGTGCCCAATCGGTACCCAAACGGTCACGAATGGCAGACGAGAACATCGACCTGGATGAGGGGCTCGCCGTACCCGGTTGTCTCACAGCTCTACGAGGGCCGGGAGCGTCGGCAGCCGCCCGAGCCCTGGCCGAATGCTTGGTCGACGAGGGCTCGAGCAGGCTGCGGAGGCGTGCGTCCACAGCTCCGGCGCCTTAACGCACGGGTGCCGGTCTTACGGGCTGCGGCTTACAGCGGCACCGCCGACCGCGACCATCTTCGCACCGGCAGCCGTCTTCACCGCCGAGACGCCGGGCGAGCTGGCTAGACCCGAGCCACCGAAAGGAACGAACTGGGCGATAAGCACGGGGTTGTAGTAGGAGAGCGGCCCACCGGAAACGGCGTACTGAGCCGTCCGTAGCGAGTAGGAGTGCGTCCCGGCGGAGGCCGCGAACGACCAGTGGATGGGAATGGTCGTGGCGCTCGAGTGGGTGCCGGCGCCGATTTCCGCGAACGACATCGGCGATTCACTCGAGCTTGCGTCGTCTCGCACCCGGACGTAGGCGGCGCAGTGGGTGCAGTAGGTCTGCGCGAACCCGTCGTAGGCGACCACACTTCCGTCTAAGCGGACGAAGCCGGCTTGCGGGACGGTGATCGTCGCCGTCGCGAGCGTATCGGTCGACGTGAAGCCGAACAGGCTTTCGTTCGAGGCAAGCGCGATGCGGCCCAGGCCGCTCGCGTCGAGCCCGTCCAGCTTGTCCGCGTTCAAGCGCGCCACCTTCGTGCCCGAGTTGACCGTGAAAGGCGTTTTCCCAGCAGGGACGTTCAGCCCGAGGGCGGTCGCCCCCGTCCCCGTGCTCTGCTGCGTGATCTGGAGTGCCTTGCCAGCGTTGCTCGACGTCAGACCGGTCTGTGACGTGGCCGTGTTCGGCTGGCCCAGGATGAGATTCCCTCCTGTCGCCGCGTAGCCGACGCCGCTCAGCACGATGAAGAGCGCGAGCCCGCCCATGACGGTGCCGGGTGCCGGCAGCCGCAGCCGCTTTCGCATCTCGTCTCCTCTCGGTTCGGTCCGACGCTTGTGCGTGGTGGAACGACAGGTAAGCACGGTTCCACTCGGCGTTCAAGGCCGTCGGCGAAAACGCCTACATGCCTCAGGAGCCGCCAACGCCCGCCATCCCGCCGATGAACCCCGTGGAGGCTCAAGTCCTCTCATCCGGATGAAAACGCAGCGGTGCACGTTTCGCTCCGTGGTGGCTGGAAGCGACGTGCCCCGCGTGTCCTCCTTCGCGCATGACGAGGAGCGAGTCGTATATCTCGACGAGGCGACCGACGACTGCGCTCCACGCGTAGCGACTCTCCGCCGCCACCCGCGCCGACCTGCCCAGAGCCTGCCGCAGCTGTTCGTTCTCGAGCAACTCGATCAGCCCGGTGGCGAGTGCCTCTGGATTTCCGGGCGGGACGAGCGTCCCAGTGCCCGGGAGAACGACTTCGGCATAGCCGCGGATCTGGGACGCGACCACCGGTGTCGCGCAGGCGAATGCTTCCGCGAGCACCATCCCGAAGCTTTCCCGGCCGATTGAGGGCGCGGCGAGAATCTTGGCGCTCGAGAGCTCCGCGTGGAGATCCGAGTCGGACACGGGCCCGACTGCCTCCACGCCGTCGCCGACAGCGCCGAGCCGGCGGAGCAGTCGCCGAGCCTCGGCCGGCTCGACTCCTACCAAACGGAGGCGCGCGCCTGTCTTCGCTCGAACCCGAGGCCAGGCCCTCAGGAGCACGTCGAGGCCCTTTCGCGTGTCGTTTCGGCCAACAAACAAGACCTGGTGGAGCCGTCCGTCGGGCGTCGCCCTCACCGGGAGTCCGACGCCGTTCGGGATCACCTCGAACGGTTGCCCGAGGTAGGGCTCGGCTGAGGCCCGCGCCTCTTCCGACACTGCGAGCCGATAGTCGATACGCGAAAGGATCGGTTTGAACAGGAGACGGCCGAATGGGTAGAGACGCGCGCTGTCACTGGCGTGACACGTGATCACGACGGGGCACGAAGCCGTCGCCACGGCAAGGACGGAGAGCAGCGGCGCGTATGGATCGTGAACGTGGACGATGTCGAAGCTCTCGCGCTCGAGCGTTCGGCGGAGGTCTCGTATCGCCGTCGGGGCTAGGACGATGCACGCGCGCGAGCCGTTGGCCGGCACGGGCACAGAGCGACCTAGCGGGATCGCGTACGGCGGAAGCGCATCCTCGCGTGCCCGCCGAGAATGGATCAGCCGAGTGACGGCGTCAGGTGGGTCGTAACCGATGAGAAGACGGGCATCGACCCGGTGGGCGAGCAGCGTCTCTGCTTGGCGCCGAGCGTGCTCGACGACTCCTCCGCGAAACGACCAGGAGAAAGGGACGACGATCCCGACCTTCGCGGCTTCCGACACGTCAGGCGGATCCGGCGCGATCGAGTGAAAAAGCCTGATGGCTTCGACGAATCGCCGGGTGATGGCAGGGAACGGGTTTCGGCGAATCCTCGCGGCTGGACGAGACCAAGGCGCCGAGCGAGTTGCGGACCTCTTCCCCGGCGAGGCCGCGGACCGCGAGCGTGGTCCGTCTCGAAACGATGTCGTCGACTGTCAGGGCCCACTCCCTGTCGACGGAGAAGAACGCCTGTGCCCACACGTCGGGCCCACCGGGATGGATCAGGTCGAGCGCGTGCCGCTCGGAGTCTGCGTACGTCAGCAGATGAATTGCGTCGGCGCCGTAGAGCTGCAAGAGGTGGACGGCCACCTCCGAATCGACCCGACGCCCGAGGGCGACGGCTGTGGCTTCCAATGCGCGCGCGCCCGGGAGGGCCTCGTAGGTCGACGAGAGGCGTCGTGGTCTCACGGTGGTAGGAAGGGCGCGGAGGGCATCGACCGCGATTGCTCGGTGAGTCGTGAGCTTGCCGCCCGCGATGGAGATCACTCCGCCGGTCCCGATCGTGATCACATGCCGACGAGACGCCTGGGCCGTGTCCCCGCGCCCAGACGGAAGGACGCGGAGCCCGGCAACGGCATGCACCGCCCGGTCGGGGCGGAGCTGATCCGGCGACAGGACTCCGTCGAAGGAGCCGAGGAGCGTCTGGACATCCGCAGGATCCGGGGCGGCGTCGGCGGGATCGCCGTCGAACGGGGTATCGGTTGTCCCGAACATGAGCATTCCCTGCCAGGGGATCGCGATCGCACTGCGCGAATCGTCGAAGAGCGCGACTCCGCCATGCCACTTGCGTTCGAGGGGAAGAAAGACATGCACTCCTTTGCTCAGCCGTGTCCGAGGCCGCGCATCGGGGTCCTCGAGGCTGCGGACGGAATCAAGCCAGGGGCCAGCCGCATTGACGACGGCGCGGCACCGAAGCGTCAGTCCGTCGCCGGTCCGCAGGTCCTCGAGCCCGGCGGCCACGATCCTTCCGTGTGCGCGCTCGAGTGCGACCACGCGCACGTAATTGAGCACGGCGGCACCGGCGCTCGCCGCTGCTCGCACGTTCGCAAGCGTCAAGCGCGCGTCATGAGTCGATGCCTCGTGGATGAGCCCGCAGGAGCGAATCTGCCTTGGCTCGACTGGCACAAACCCGGTGGCCACGCTGGGCCGTAAGAGCCGAGGGAGAGGACGCCTGAAGCCCGACACCGAGGAGTACACGGCTAGGGCGGCCGCAAGCTTCGGAAGCCCGCTTGCCTGGCTCCGCTTGACGACGAGGACGAGCGGGCAAGGACGAACGAGGTGAGGGGCGATTTGGCCCGCTAGCGCATCGCGCTCGACCTGCATGCCCCGGACGAGGCGGAAATCGCGCGTCGCAAGGTAGCGGAGTCCGCCGTGGAGAAGCTTCGAGGAAGCCGCTGAGGTTCCGCCTCCGAAATCCCCCGCGTCGACGAGGGCGACCCGCAGGCCCTGACGAGCCGCTTCATAGGCGACGCGGCTTCCGATGATTCCTGCGCCGATCACCAAGAGATCGACGCGCTCTCGAGCGAGCCGGTCGAGCGAATCGGCGCGGCGTTCCTTGGCGCGGCTACTGGGGGGCACGGCCGTCAGCCTCGGCCACCGCCGCGAGCAGCCGCTCAACCTCGCCTTCGGCGAGTTCAGGATAGACGGGGAGAAAGACGACATCGTCGATAATCCGTTGGGCTGCCCGAGCGACTAAATCGGGGCGGTCGTGGGGCGGCTCGACCACGGCGATGCTGCTCGTCGCGGCGGCTGCGTCGAACCCCGCGCTTCGCAGCGAGGCGACGGCACTCGATCGATCCTCCGTCACGATCGGGAAGAGCCAGTGCGTGCGGTCGAGGGCTCTCCCACCGGGGTGGTGCACCGAAGGAGGCAGCCGCCCGGCCACCTGCTCGCCCAGTCGCGCTCGCGCTTCGACGCGGCCGGTGTCGAACGTCAGCAGCCGCTGCTCGAGGAGCGCGAGAAGCGGCCCCGAAGGACGCCGACGGATCCGCTCGAGGAAATCGGATCCAGGGAACCCCCGGACAGCGCTGTTTACCACCGTGTCGAGGTTGCGTCCGAGCATTTCCAAGACGCGCGCGAAGAGCCAGTAGATCCGGGGTCGGGCGAGGAAAAGCAACCCCAGGAACTTCAGAACCCGGGCGCCGTACTCCCGCCGCGGCTGCACCGGCCACGTGTTCTGGAGCGCTCGCATGCGTGCCCGCAAGAGAGGATCTCGAACGCGTACCAGCGCTCCGCCGAGTGCCGTAGCGGGCTTGATCGGGCCGAAGCTGAAGAGCGAAACGTCGGCGACGGGGTCGCCGACACTCGCGGGCCCGCTGAAGCTCTGGGCACAGTCCTCAACGAGGAGTAGGCCGTGTTGACGCGCGACCTCGGCGAGAGCCCCGAGATCGACGCGGCTTCCGAAGAGGTGGGCAACGAGAACGGCGCGGGTGTGCGGCGTGATCGCATGCTCGAGGAGGTCCGTCCGCGGGGCGAGCGTCTCCGGGTCGAGATCTACTGGGAGGGCGCGCAGGCCATGAGCTTCGAGCACCCGGATCATGTCGGGATGCGTGATGGCCGAGACGGCAACCTCGTCGCCCGGCTCGAGCGCGAGTCCCTGCAAAAGGAGGTCGAACGCGGACCGAACCGACAGGCAAACGAGCCCATCATCAGCGCCTGCCCAGGCCTTCAGGACGCGTCCCTCGAGGCTCCGGCGCGGTTCGAGGAGGCTCGTCAGGGGGGAGAGTAGGTTTCGCATCGATACGTCGAGGCGGAGCCGTGGGCGCAGGGTACGCGGCGGCTGCCGCCGTCCTTCCTCCAGATCCGCCTCGAGCGCGGTAATTGCGTCCCACAATCTCCGCGTCGCCTCTCGGGACGCGAGGCGACGGTTGCCCTGAAGGCCGTCGACAGACACGGGTCTCCCGATCGTCAGGCGCCACCTCCGAAGAAGGAATAGCCGGTCTGTGCCTGCGATCGCGGCCGGCACGAGCGGGACTCCCGCGGCGAGGGCCACTCGTGCGGCTCCGGTGTGCGGATGCGCCTCGCGCTTCTTGTGGAACCCCTTCTTGCGTCGCGTCCCCTCCGGGAAGATCCCGACGACGTGGCCCTTCGCTGCGAGCTCGACCGCGGTTTCCACAGCCTCAATGTCTCCTTGGCCTCTTCGAACGGGGAAGATTCCAAGACGCCGTAGTGCAGGCTCTACAAGGGGGTTGAAGAGCTCCGACTTCCCCATCCACCGGAGCTGGCGCGGGTAAATCGCATACGCGAGGAGGAAGCCGTCGAGGTTCGAGAGCTGATTTGCCGAGAAGACGCAACCGCCCGGAGGGACGTGCCCGAGTCCGCGTACATGAGGCCGAAAGAGAAGGCCCACCACCGGTTTACAGGCTGCGGCCACGAACCGATACAGAGCCGTCTGCCTATCCGGATCTGGGGCGACCAGCGCGGCATGATCCCTCACGATGAACCCCGACCATATAGCTCTTGGATTCGGGCTGGCTACTCGCATGATGGCCGACTCGATGAGTTGCGCCGAAGCCGAATGCGAGGCGATTTGAACGTCGCCGGCGGCGCTTGACAGAGGTCCTCGTTTCGTCGGAGACTGACGCGGACGGGTCATCGGTGAATTGGGGGTTTACAGCATGAAGAAGCGGCACTTGGCGGCGCTCGTGTGCGTTCTGGTCGCGGCGTTCGCGTCGCCTTCCGGAGCGATCACGATGGGGCAGCCCGACGGAAACGGCCATCCCTACGTCGGGGCGCTCGTCGCGAACATCGGCGACAACGGCGAGCCGGACCTTCTCTGCAGCGGCACGCTCATCTCGCCGCGGGTCTTCCTGACCGCAGGCCACTGCACGGACTACCTGCGCGCGAACGGCATTCCTCGGCACGACGTCTGGGTGACGTTCGATCCGACCTTCGACTCGGCCTCGCCCCTCTTGCGCGGCCGCTACCACACGCATCCCGACTACGGCTACTCGGGGCCCGGCGGCTTCTCCGACCCGCACGACATAGCGGTCGTCGTGCTCGACTCGGCCGCGTCACCGCAGCCCGCCCGGCTTCCCCATCTGAACGAGCTCGGAACCCGTAACGGGAACAACAGCGCGCTTCGCGACCAGCTCTTCACCGCGGTCGGGTACGGGATCGCCCGCGATACGAAGACATCGGGCCCGAACGCGTTCTATTTCGACGGCGTACGGAGGCGGGTGGACCAGAGCTTCGAGAACCTGCGCTCGATCTGGCTGAAGCTCAACATGAACCCGTCTACCGGAAGCGGCGGCACATGCTACGGAGATTCCGGCGGGCCGCACTTCCTGAAGGGCACGAGGAAGATCGTCTCGATCACGATCACCGGCGATACGGCCTGCCGGTCGACCGACCTCACCTACCGGCTCGACACCCGGTCGGCGAGGGCATTTCTCGACGATTTCGTGACGCTCCCGTAGCGCGATCCGGCGAGGGAGGTCCTCCGCGGGCCTCCCTCGCTCACCTTCGACGTTCGAGGTTCCGGGGTCGTGGGTACGCTAGCCGCGTCCTTCGTCGATACCTTCCGCGCCGCAAGCCCGCAGGACACCGACGGGCGAGCGAGAACGCGTAGGGCCTGGAGCGGCTTCCGACACACGTGACGCGTTCGCGCTGGCCAAAATTTCCCTCGTTCGAGGGCAGGTTCGTACCCATCCGCGCGTTAAATGCGCGTGGGCTCGAGTCGATGATCGAGTCGATGCCCGGGGCAGCGCGCATGCTCTCCTCTCGCCGAGCGAGGCTCGGATTCAACGTCGCCTCCGTCACGCTGGCGAGCGGGCTGGGCTATCTCGCGGTTCGCCACTTCGCTTCGACGGGCTGGCCGCTGGCCGGAGCGGATCTTCCGCTCGTCGCAGCAGCGGGTGTCCTCTTCCTCGCCGCGTACGCCTTCAAAGCGTTCGGATGGCATCGCCTCTTCGCGCCCGAGGAGCGCCCGCAGGCGCTCGCGCTCGCGGCCGCAGGCGGGGCCGCCTCCGTCACCGGTGCGGCGCTTCCGGGCCGCTTCGACGACGTCGTGCGCATCGCGGTCGTGCGCAGGTTCCCCGGCTGTCACTCGTGCATCGGCACGCTCTGTCTCTCCCTCTTCCTGCTGGGTCTGCTCGACGCCGCCGCGATGACGCCCCTCGCGTCCGCGGCCGCCTTGACGCAGAGCTCGATCGCCGTGCGGGCGGGCCTCGCCCTCGTCGCGGCGGCCGGCGTCGCCGCCGGTGGGCTCGTGCTCGCGCTTCCCCGGCTGACCAGCTCGAGCCTGGTTCGCTTCCGCATCGCCCGCTGGCTCGGCGAGCGGACGACGCCGACGCACGAAGCATGGAAGGCGCTGGCGTTCATCCTCGTCTCCTGGCTCATCCGGGCGGTCGCCGTGCTTCTGCTCCTGGGAGCGCTCGGCGTCACCCTCTCGTTCCCGATCGCGCTCGCCTTCCTCGTCGCTGGCGCTGCCTCGGGAGCTCTGCCGGTCGCCCCGGCGGGCGCCGCGACGCAGGCGGGTGCCGGCGCCGCAATCCTGATCGCGAGCGGCGTCTCGACCTCGCAGGCGCTTGCCTTCGCGCTCGCCGCCCAGGCGATGCTCATTCTCGCCGGCGCCGCGGTGGTGCTCTTCGCGGCCGCCTGGCACGGTGGCCAGCGCCTCGCGCTGGCCCGCACCACGGTCTAAGCCGACCCGGTCGCGCTACCGAGCCGCGCTAGGCTCAGCGCGTGCTCGCACTGCACCAGGCGAACGGTGCGCTCGTCATCGCCGTGAACGTCGTCGCGGGTCTCTGGGGCCTCTACTACCTCCGGCGCCGTCGACCGCCCGCGACAGCATTCCGGCATGTCCTCGCGCTCGCGCAGACGCTCGTGATCGCACAGGTCGCCCTCGGGCTGCTGCTCCTGTCGGGCGGGAAGGACGCCGGTGACCACCTCCACTACCTCTACGGCGCTCTCGCGCTCGGCGCGGTCCTCTCCCCATGGCTCTATGCGCCCGCGCTGGCCGAACGGCGGCTGGCCTGGTTCGTGGGAGCGAGCCTCGTCGCGGCCGCGCTCGGCGTCCGAGCCTACGTGACCGCAGGATGAGGGACCTGAACCCGACCGTCCGCGGGTTCGCGATCGTCCTCGCGATCGCCGCGGTCGTCACGGCCCTGTCGCTGCAACCCACGCTCGGCGTGATCATCGGGATCTTCCAGATCCTCTTCCTGATCGCGATCGCGTTCGCGATCTACCGCCTCTGGCGCAGCAGGCGCGAGGAGATCTCGATGTGGTCGCCGCGAGCCCGCGTCGTCTTCTACGGCGCGGCGCTCCTCGGCATCTTCGACGTCGTCGCCAGGTTCTTCACGACCTGGCCCACCGGCGGCTTCGAGGCGCTCGTCTTCTTCGTCGTGCTCGGCCTTTGCGGTTTCGCGATGTGGCGCGTCTGGCATGACGAGCACACGTACGGCTACTGACGGGAGGCGCCGAGGTGCTCGACAAGCTGCTGCATGGATTCCCGGGCCATCCCATCCATCCGCCGCTTACCGACGCGACGATCGGCGCGTACACGGCGGCCACCGTCCTCGCCTTCGTCGACGTCGTCGGTCTCGCCGAGCGGAACGCGGCGAAGGGTTGGTGGCTCGCGCTCCTCGTCGGCCTGATCTTCACCGTTCCGACCGCGCTGACGGGCCTCCTCGACTGGCTCTCGATCTCCCCTGGAACGCCCCTGAAGAGGACGGCAACCTCGCACCTGCTCGCGATGGTGACCGCGACGGTGTTCTTCGGAGTCGGCGCGATCGTCGGTTACGACGGGTACACGCACGGAGACGTCGGGGCCGGGGCGTTCGTGCTCACGCTCCTGGGCTTCGCCGCCATGACGCTCGGCGGGTGGCTCGGCGGCACGATCGTGTACGTCCACGGGATGCGGGTGCTGAACCTCGTCGACGAGCCCGCTCTCGAAGCCTCGACACCAGGCGGCGAACGGAAGGAAGAGGCCTCGGCCTGAGTCGGAACTACGCCTCGACGCGCGAGGCCGCGCCGTCGAGCTGGTCGAGGATGGCTCGGATCGGCGTCGCCGTGCCGACGAAGATCGGCGTGTCGCGCTCGGTCCAGCGGCTCGCCTCCGTCTCTCGCAGCGTCTTCATGAGGTCGAGGAAGTCGGCGGGGCTCTCGCACTCGAAGGCCGTCATGAACTCCTGGTCGTCGATCCCGAACGAGTAGGTCGTGTGGTTCGTGATCGTCACGTAGCGTGCGCCGACCTCGGCGTGTTCGGACATCGCCCGCCGGCGGTCGTCCATCGGCAGCGAGTACCACTCGCGCCGCTTCACGAACGGATACACGACGAGGTAGGGCGCTCCGCGCGGGACGATGCGTCGTGGCCCGCGGTTGCGTGCGTTCTCGAAGTACGTCGACGGCTGCGCGACGGCGAGGTAGGAGTGCGGGGTCTCCAGCCAGCCGGCGAGCGGCGTCGCGTTCAGCCCGGCCGCGAGCTCGGCGAAGTCCTCGTAGCGCTCGGTCAGCTTCCAGAAGAAGAAGTCCACGTCCGGGCGAACCCCGACCGTGGAGTAGGTGTGCAGCTCGAAGCGCTCGGACCAGTCCTCGACGGCCTCGGCGAATGCCTCCTTTGCGGCCGTGCGCTCCTCGACGGGAAGGCGGCGCCACGCCGGATCGAGCCGGTAGAGCGTGTAGCCGACGTACTGGGGCTGAGTCTCCGCGCTCACGGCGTAAATCTTGCCAGTCTCGGCACGACGCCCGCCCTACCGCTCCGGTTCGGACGAAGACTCAGGCGGCGAGGGTCGGCCGGTCGAGCCGCGCAGCCGTTTCGAGGAGCGCCGCGACGACCTCCGGATCGAACTGCGTGCCGGCGCACGCCTGGAGCTCGGCGGATGCCTCGCCGGCGGAGAGCGCTTTCCGGTACGGACGGTCGGTCGTCATCGCGCTGAAGGCGTCGCAGCAGCACACGATGCGAGCGACGAGCGGGATCGCGTCCTTCACGAGCCCGTCCGGATAGCCGCGCCCGTCCCAGCGCTCGTGGCACGAGCGCACGAGCCGGCCGACGTCGCCGAGCAGGCCGCCGACCCGTTCGAGCATCCGCTGACCCTCGACCGTATGCGTCTCGACGATCGCCCGCTCCTCTGGAGTCAGCGGCTCGGGCTTCTTGATGATCTCTCCCGGAATCCGGATCTTCCCGACGTCGTGCAGAAGCGCCACGAACTCAGCCTTCCTGCGCTCGCGCGCGTCGAGACCGAGCACGTCGGCGACGCCGAGGACGAGCGAGACGACGTCGCGGCTGTGCGCACCCGTGTACTGGTCGTCCGCCTCGACGACGTCGCCGAGGAGGAGCGCCGTGCCGCGATATGCGTGACTGAGCTCCAGCGCGTGGTCGATGTGCGCTCGGCGCTCCCGGGCGAGGAACGCGAGGAGGGCCAGCAGCGGAACCGCGAGGACGAACGCATACGGTCGCTGGGCGGCGACGTAGGAGACGAGCAGTCCGAGTGGCGCGAGCGCGCCGTCGACGAGCCACGGCCAGCCCATCGCGCGGAGCGTTGCTTCCAGCTCGACCCGGAGCGCCGCCGAGCGGATCAGCGTGATCGTGAGATCCACGGCGAACTGCGCAGCCAGCGCGCCGAGCAGGATCGGCGCTTTGTGGCGCCAGTCGGCCGCCGGCTCGCCGGCGAGCGCGAGCACGAGTGCCGGCCCCACCGCATACCACGCGCTCACGAAGTGGACGAGGGCGCGCTCGAGATGCCACTCGCCGCGCAGGTGCTTCGGGAGGTAGGCGAGCACGAGCGCGGCCGCGACGATGAGAGGCACGTCTCGTGCCGGCAGGAGGAAGAGCATCGGGACGAAGACGAGCTGCGTCGGAAGCGCGAAGCCGATTCCGACCTCGAAGTGGACGCGGGCCGCGAGCGCGTACGTGAGCCCGAGGGCGAGCGCGAGCCCGGGCGAGAACGAGCGCTCGGTCGGAAGCAGGACGGCCATCGCCGTGGCGATGGCCAGGAACGGGATTCCGAGCGCGAGCGTGACCGTGAAATCCCGTCCGCGCAGGCGGCTGCCCGCGCGGGCGCGCGTTTCCTCGATCAGTCGCTCGCCGTCCGGAGAGAGCGAGCCGGCCGGGACCGCAGGGGTATCTGCCGCGGAGACCGCCACGAGACGAAGTGTCGTGGGGCGGCCGCGGTCACGTTTCACCCGAACGAGGGATTCGCTCCCTCCGGGCGGATTTCACCCGCACGAGTGATTGGCCGAGCGCCTGGACGGAAGCACGATCCGACCACTGCGGCTTTCGACTGGGAAGGGGATTCTGTGGTGGGGAAGATCGTGAGGCGGACGATCATGCTCGTGGTCGCGGCGTCGGCCTTCGTCGCCTTCGCGCCTGCGACGGCGAGCGCGGGCCTCGTCTCGTGCGGCGCAAGCGATCAGCCCTTCATCCCGTGGGGCGACTACACGAGCTACATGCTCGCCCCGAACGGCGACGCGGAGTCGGGCTCCCAGAACTGGACCTTCGCCGGCGGTGCGGGCGTCGCCAGCGGCAACGAGACGTTCTACGTCGAGGGAGCCGGTGACAGTCACTCCGTGCGGATTCCCGCCGGCGGCTCGGCGACGATCGACCACCCCTGCGTGACGATCGCGAGCCTGTGGATGCGCTTCTTCGCGCGCAACGCCGGTCGGGCCGGTGCACCGCTGCAGATCCGGCTCGTGTACCGCGGACTGCTCGGCACGGTTTTGAGCATCGTCGACGTCAACGGCGACATCCAGACCGGCTCCGCCTGGGCGCCGGTCGACAAGCAGCTGATGTCCGGCGGCCTGCTCGGTCCGCTGACGGCGACCTCGATGCAGATCCGCCTCTCGGTCCCGTCCGGAAGCGGCGGCGACATCCGGGTCGACGATGTCAACGTGGACCCAATGGGTCACATTTGATTAGGAGACCTTCGGGAAGCGTCCGCTGAGCCGCACGGCCCTGCTGGCTCACCGCGACGCCTCGTCCTCGGTCGCCTCCGTATCTTGATCCTTGATACGAAGGCTCCCTGCGTCCTTCCGTCGCGGCGCCCAGCACGCCCGTGCGACGAGGAACGCCCCCCGAAGGTCTCCTGAGGAGCCCCCCGCGCGCACCCTCGGACACACAGGAAGGGCGGGCTAGGCTTGGCCGTGGCATGTCCACGGTGGCGGAGGCGCGCGGCGAGCGCATCGAGAAGCAGCTGAAGGGGATCCCGGCCTCGCCGGGCGTGTACCTGCTGCGCGGGCAAAACGATGCCGTTCTCTACGTCGGCAAGGCGAAATCGCTGCGGCCGCGTGTGCGCTCGTACTTCCGTTCGGGCGACGCCCGGCGCGGTCTCGAGCGGCTCGCCGAGCGGGTGGAGCGAATCGAGGTGATCGTCACGCAGACGGAGGTCGAGGCGCTCCACCTCGAGCAGAACCTGATCAGGCGCCACCGCCCGCCGTTCAACGTCCGGCTCCGGGACGACAAGTCGTATCCGTACATCGCGGTCACGGTCGAGGACGACTATCCGCGCGTCATGTTCACGCGCGAGCGGCATCGCCGCGGGGTCGTCTACTTCGGCCCGTACTCGTCGGCGAAGAAGGTGCGGGAGACGCTCGACGTCCTGAACCGGGTGTTTCCGTACCGGCCCTGCGAGGGGCCGCAGCCCGGACGGCACTCGGGCATCCCGTGCCTCGACTACCACATCGAACGCTGCCTCGCCCCGTGCGTCGGGTACGTCTTGAAGGAGGACTACCGGCGGATCGTCGAGGGCGTGGTCGAGTTTCTCTCTGGCGAGACCCGGCCGATCCTGCGCGAGCTCGAGCAGAAGATGCAGGACGCGGCCGGGCGGCAGGAGTTCGAGGCGGCTGCCCGGTATCGCAACCGGCTGAGCGCGGTGCGGCATCTCGCCGAGCGGCAGGCGGCCGACAAGCGGGCGATCGGGACGATCGACGTCATCGGCATCGCGGCCGAGGGCGACCGTGCGGCAGTGCAGGTCTTCCCGCTTCGCGACGGCCGCCTGATCGACCGCTACAGCTTCCATCTCGAGAACGCCGCCGGGGAGGACGCGGGCCGGCTCCTGGAGACGTTCTGCGTCGAGTACTACGGCAGCGCGCCCAGCGTGCCGCCCCAGATCGTCGTCTCGCCGGAGGTCACGGACACCGGGGCGTTGGAGGAGTTCCTGAGCGAGCGCCGGGGCTCGCGGGTCGAGGTTCGCCCGGCCAGGCGGGGCGAGAAGCGGCGGCTGCAAGCACTGGCCACGCAGAACGCCGAGCTCGCGCTCGAGCAGGACGCCGCCGAGAGCGAGCGGAAGCGGTTGCGCAGGATCGAAGCGCTCGAGGAGCTTCGCGAGCAGCTGAACCTCGAGAGCCTCCCGATCCGAATCGAGTGCTTCGACATCTCGAACATCCAGGACACGGCGCCGGTCGGGTCGATGGTCGTCTTCCAGGACGCGGCGCCGAAGAAGGCGCACTACCGGAAGTTCGGGATCCGCAGGCGGGAGGGGCAGGACGACTTCGCGATGATGGCCGAGGTCGTGTCGCGGCGGTTCTCCCGCGCGACGAAGGTGACCGCCGACGAGTACGACGAGGGCTTCGCGACGATCCCGAACCTCGTCGTGATCGACGGAGGCAAGGGCCAGCTCTCGGCCGCGCTCGCCGCGATGCAGGCCTTCGACGTTCCGCGCGTCGCCGTGATCGCGCTCGCGAAGCGGGAGGAGGAGGTCTACGTCCCCGGGCGGCCGGGCCCGATCCGGCTCGACCCCGGCTCCCCGGGGCTGCAGCTGCTTCAGCGCATCCGGGACGAGGCGCACCGGTTCGCGCTCGGCTTCCACCGCCAGCGGCGCGACTCGCAGGCGCGCGAGTCGATCATCGACGCGCTTCCAGGCGTCGGCCCGACGAGGAAGCGAGCGCTCATGCGGCACTTCGGCTCGCCCGAGCGCTTGCTCGCCGCGTCGTCGGAAGAGCTCGAGGGCGTTCCGGGCGTGCCGGCGAAGACCGGAAGGCAGATCTACGCCGCGCTCCACAAGGCCGGACGCGCGTAGGCGCGCCCGGCCCTTCGCTCACGGTGTGACGGCGGTCACGCTGCTCGCGGGCCAGGAATACGTCATCTCGCCCGTGAACGTCGCGGTGTTCGTCACGAGCTCGCCGATCGCGGCGTTCGCCTTCACCCGTGCGACGAGCGTGAGCGAGCCACCGGCGCCCGCGCGGACGGTCCCGAGCGTCCAGCGGACCTTCCTGGTCGCGGAGTCGTACGTCCCCCCGTCCGTTGCCGAGACGAACGCGAGGTCCGCCGGCATTGCGTCCGTCACGCGGGCCGAGAGCGAGTCGGCCGGCCCGAGGTTGCGGTAGCGGATCGTGTAGCTGACCGTTTCGCCGGTGGACGCAGCGGCTGGGCCGGTCTTCGCGAGCGAGACGACTGGGTCGGCCGGGCACGGGCCGCCGGGACAGGTGTAGACGTCGAAGCCGCGGAGCATGTCGGCCGCGTAGACGTATCCCTTGTACTCCTTCGCCGACCAGGTGTCTGCGCCGAACTGCACGTTCCAGCCGGCGGTGTTGCCCCAGGTCGTCCGTGGATCCTCGACGACGCCGTCGTCGTCCCGCGGCGCATGCCAGAAGGTCATCCACCAGACGCCGGCGCCGTACGCGGCCGCGAAGAGGACGCGCGTCCCCGCCCGAGAGACGCCGTCGAAGCCCTCCATGATCGGCCCGGGCGACGCGGTTCCGTTCCCGCCCATTCGGAAGACGTGGAGCGTGCAACCACGCTCCAGCCGCTCGTCGGGCCGCGTCGTCGAGACGGGAAGCGTCGCGATGAGAGGATCGAGCACGTCCGGGAGGAGACCCGGGTTCGGGATGAAGTAGACGCCGAGCTTGACCGGATGTGCGGGCGTCGCGTCGGTCGTCTCGGGAATGGCCGCGATCGGATGGAGCGCGAAGAAGTGGTACGAACCGATCACACCGCTCGTCTCCGTGTTGCAGCGCGTCTCGGAGAGCCCGCCTCCACGCTCGTCGGAGATGAGGAGGATCTTCTCGTCCGCAGTGACGTCCGCCTGATGCGAGATCTGAATGTTGTGCGGGTCGTCGACTCCGCCGGGCTCGGTGACGTTCGGGATCAAGGCGATCGGGGGGACGTGGTAGATCGTCGCCTGCTCGCCGCGGAGGACCCGGTTGATCCCCGAGACGTCGATGATCCAGCTCGAGTTGATCGCCGCGACGTAGGCGCGGTCTCCGTCGCGGGAGAAGAAGACATCGTGCGGGCGCCAGAGCTCCCACGCCGCGTGGCCGTTCGGCTTCCGCATGATGATGCACTTGAACGAAGCGGTGCTCGGACAGCGGAGAAGTCCGTTCGTTCCTGTGGCGCGCGACTTGTCTATGAGCCGAAACAGGTGCCTCGGGTCGCGGCCGCGGTAGACGGGGCGGAGATCGACCACGTCGATCGCCCAGTCGGAGCAGCAGTCCGAGATTGCCAGCCACTTCCCGCTCGGGTGCAGCGTCGCGTTGTGGGCCCCGCCGGGCGGGTTGGAAAGGCATGTCACGTTCGAGACGGTGAAGGGCTGGAGGGCTGGGTCTGCCGCCTTCGCGGGGTCGAAGTGGAGTCGGAAGATGTCCACTCCCTGCGCATTGGGATCCGCGTACTTGAGGCGCAGGCACGTGGACGCCGAGGAGCCCTCTCCCACGACGCCGTCGAAGGTGGAGACCACGATGTTCCCCCGTACCTGGACGTCGTTCTCCCAGCCCGAGTCGACGTATCCGCCCGCGTGCCGCGGGTGGGCGGGGTCCGTGATGTCGAAGATCCGAAAGCCGGCGCCCATCGTTCCCACGAACGCGTAGTCGTGCACCTGCCCGTTCACGTCCCGCCGCGACTGGAACTCGACGTCCGTCCCGACGACGCCGCAGACGTTCGCGAGGTGGAGGAGGCGGTGATTCGAGCGACCCTCCGGGGTGATCCCGGGCGTCGAGAACGCCTCGCACGGAATCGGGACGTTCCGCGCAGGGTCGAACTCCTCCTCTTCCGCGGCGGCTCCGCCCGCGGTCAGTAGGGTCAGGCACACCGTGAGCGCGAGGATCCGCACGGACCGCATGATCTCCCCCTTGGCGCCGACTACGTGACGTTCGTCCCAAAGATCTCCGCTTCGGCGGCGGGTCAAACCGGCTGCGCTTGACGGAGTCGGACGCCGAGGCGCTTCGCCGTCCGGGCAGGACGGGCCCCGCCGCCGTCCTCCGCCTCATCCGAACACGGGACTTCGGTCCGTACTTCTTCGGCAACGCGCTCTCCGCGAGCGGGACGTGGTTTCAGAATCTCGCCGCGGCGCTGCTGGTGTTCCGCCTGACCCACTCGGCGCTGCTGCTCGGCGTGCTCAACTTCTGCCAGTTCGCCCCGACCCTGCTGCTCGTCTCGTGGTCGGGCGCCGCAGCGGACCGCTTCGACCGCCGGAAGCTCCTGCTCGTCACGCAGCCTGCCTCGGCTGCGATCTCCGCGACGCTCGCCCTGCTCGCGTGGGCCGGGGCGGCGACGGCGCCTGTCGTGATCATGTTTTCGCTGGCGATCGGGGTCTCGAGCGCGATGTCGACGCCCGCGCAGCAGGCGCTGATCGCCGCGCTCGTCGCCCCGCGGGACATTCCGTCGGCAGTGGCCCTCAACTCGATGACCTTCAACATCGCCCGTGCCGCGGGTCCCGTCGGCGCCGCCGGCACGGTCGCGACGCTCGGCATCCCGGCGGCGTTCGCGGTCAACTCGGTCTCGTTCCTCCTCTTCGTCGGGGCGCTGCTGCTCGTCCGCCCGAGGCGCGAGGAACGCGCGGAGAGCTCATCGCTCCGGGAGAGCCTCAGGCTGATCACCCGCGAGCCGCGGCTGGCCGCGTTTCTGGCGATCGTGGCCATCGTCGGATTCGCCTCCGACCCGATCAACACGCTCTCGCCGGCGTTCGCGCAAGCCTTCGGGCACCGCGACACCGTGGCCGGGTTCATCGTGGGCGTCTTCGGCGCCGGCGCCGTCGCCGCTGCGATCGCGCTCACCGGTCGGACCGCCGGGTCGGCGCGCCGGATGACGATCACGCTGTCGCTGCTCGGCCTCGGCGTCACCGGGTTCGCGCTCCTCCCGTCGCTCGCGCTCGCGCTCCCCGTTCTCTTCGTCGCCGGCTTCGGCTATCTCGCCTCGAACACCTCGGCGACGAGCCGTCTCCAGCTCGACGTGGCCGAGAGCCAGCGCGGCCGGATCATGGCGCTCTGGAGCGTCGCCTTCCTCGGACTACGACCGCTTGCGAGCCTCGTCGACGGGGCGATCGCATCCGCGGTCGGCGTCCGGGCCGCCGGCGTGGCGCTCAGCGCTCCGGCGCTCCTCGCGGCCGCGTTGATCGGGGCTAGGGCCGGTCTGTGGGAGCGGAGCCGTCCGAGCCGTCGCTCGCCATGAACGGATAGCGGTAGTCGGTCGGCGGGATGAAGGTCTCCTTGATCGTCCGCGGGCTGACCCAGCGGATCAGGTTCCACATCGAGCCCGCCTTGTCGTTCGTTCCCGAGGCTCTCGCGCCGCCGAACGGCTGCTGCCCCACGACTGCCCCGGTCGGCTTGTCGTTGACGTAGAAGTTGCCGGCCGCGTAGCGCAGGACGTCCTCCGCCTCCTCGATCGCGCCGCGCTCGTCCGAGAAGATCGCGCCGGTGAGCCCGTACGGGGCCGTCTCGTCGACGAGCTCGAGAGTCTCCTCCCACGCGTTCTCGGGGTAGACGTACGTCGTCACGATCGGGCCGAAGAGCTCCTCGCGCATCAGCTCGAAGTGCGGATCGCGCGTCTCGATCACCGTCGGCTCGACGAAGAAGCCGTCGGACGCGTCCACGCCGCCGCCGACGACGATCTCGGTGTTCGAGCTCTCCCGCGCAAGCGCGATCGCCTTCTCGTGCGTCTCGAGCGCCTTCGAGTCGATGACCGCGCCCATGAAGTTCGAGAAGTCCGTGACGTCACCCATCTTGATGGCGCCGACCTCGTCCGCCAGGCGCTCGCGGATCTCGGGCCAGAGGTTCGACGGGGCGTAGATGCGCGAGGCGGCCGAGCACTTCTGCCCCTGGTATTCGAACGAGCCGCGGATGATCGCGGTAGCGACGGCGTCGGGGTCGGCGGACGGATGCGCGACGATGAAGTCCTTGCCCCCCGTCTCGCCGACGATGCGCGGGTAGTTCGCGTACTTCGCGATGTTCTCGCCGATCGTTCGCCACATGCCCTGGAACACGGGTGTGGAGCCCGTGAAGTGGACGCCGGCGAGCCGTTCGCTCGCGAGCGCCGCGGGCCCGATCTCCGAACCGGGCCCGTAGACGAGGTTGATCACGCCCGGCGGGAGGCCGGCCTCCTCGAACAGCCGCTGGACGTAGTAGGCGGAGAGCATCGCCGTCGAGGCGGGCTTCCAGACCACCGTGTTGCCCATCAGCGCAGCCGAGCTCGGGAGGTTCCCGGCGATCGCGGTGAAGTTGAAAGGCGTCACGGCGAACACGAAGCCCTCGAGCGGCCGGTACTCCATTCGGTTCCAGACACCCGCCGAGGAGATGGGCTGCTCCTCGTAGATCCGCACCATGAACTCGACGTTGAAGCGGAGGAAGTCGGCGAGCTCGCAGGCCGCGTCGATCTCGGCCTGGTGAGCCGTCTTGGACTGGCCCAGCATCGTGGCGGCGTTGAGCGTGTCGCGCCAGGGGGCGGCAAGCAGCTCCGCCGCCCGCAGGAACACGGCCGCCCGCTCCTCCCACGGCGTCCGGTGCCAGTCCTGCCAGGCCGTGCCGGCCGCGTCGATCGCGCGCTCGACCTCGGCGGCGCTCCCCTGGTGGACGTCCGCGAGAACGTGGTCCTTCTTGTGCGGCATCACGGCCGGCGCCGTCGTGCCGGTCCGGACGTCTTCGCCGCCGATCACGAGCGGGATCTCGAGCCGCTCCGCACTCATCTCGTCGAGCCGGCTCGCCAGGCTCGCCCGCTCCGGCGTCCCGGGCGCGTACGAACGGACGGGCTCGTTCGCCGCCGGAGGAGGCCGAAAGATGCCGGGAGCGGACATCCGAGGGGCATTCTATGGACGTGCACGTGGTGGCGTACGAGGTCGCCGGGTGGGGCGTCGGGGAGCTCTGGGAGGACGACGGACGGCTGGTCAACCACGAGCTTCCGTCGGCGAGCGGGCGAGGCGAAGCGGTAGCCCACCCGCTCGCCGAGCGCCTGCGGGCGTACTTCGCCGGGGAGCCCGTTTCGTTCGACGACGTCGAGCTCGAGCTGGACTGGTGCTCACCGTTCCAGCGCTCCGTCGCGGCGGTGCTACGCGGCGTTCCGTACGGCGAGACGGTGACGTACGGCGAGCTCGCGGCGCTCGCCGGACACCCCAACGCTCAGCGGGCGGCGGGCGGCTTCTGCGCGCAGAACCGGTTCCCGCTCTTCCTGCCGTGCCACCGCGTCGTCGCCGCCGGGGGGCCGGGCTCGTACGGCTCCCTCGGCGTCGCGTACAAGCGCCGCCTCCTCGAGCTCGAGGGCGTCTTCTTGTGACCCTCTCGGACGACGTCCGCTCGGAGCTTGCGGCCATCGACCCGCGCCGCGCGTGCTGCCGGCTGGCCGAGCTCTCCGCTTTGATCAGGACGGCCGGGACCGTCCACCTGCGAGGCCGCGGACGCGTCGGGGTCCATCTCGAGGTTTCGAGCCCGGCGGTCGCGCGACGGACCTTCTCGCTCCTCCGTTCCTACGGCGTCCCATGCGAGATCCGCTCGTTCCGGCAACAGGCCTTCGCGCGCGCTCAGCGATTCCAGCTCCACCTCGGAGAGGAAGCGCGGGCATTGCAGGCGCTCAACGAGGCCGGAATCCTCGACGAGCGCCTCATGCCCGTCGAACGTCCGCGCGACCAGCTCGTCGCGCGGACGTGCTGTCGCGCCGCCTATCTCCGCGGGGCTCTTCTTGCCGGCGGTTCCGTCTCCGGTCCACGCCACGCCCACCTCGAGCTCCGGAGCGCCACCGCCGACGGCGCCGCGTTCCTTGCGCAGCTCGCGGCGGCCGAAGGTCTCGACCTCGCCGTGGCCGAACGGCGCGGCCACGCGCTCGCATATGCCAAGGCGACCGACGACGTCGCCGAGCTGCTCGCCTTCGTCGGCGCCCACGAAGCAGCGCTCCGCCTCGAGGAGAGCGCCGTCCTGGGCGCAACCCGCGCGCGCGCGAACCGACTTGCGAACGCCGACCACGCGAACATCGCCCGTGCGAGCCGGGCCGCCGACGCGCAGCTCCAGGCGATCGCCCGCCTCGAGGCCGCGGGCGCACTCGACCACGTCAGCCGGGAGCTCCGTGAGATGGCCGACCTCCGCCGCCGCCACCCGACGCTCTCCCTGCGCGAACTCGCGCGCAAATGCCGCCCGCCGGCGACGAAGGCCGTCGCCCAGCGCCGGCTGGCCAAGCTCCAGCGGCTCGCCGAGCGCTAGCGTTCAGCGATCCGCCCGTGCCTCGCGTTCCGTGGGTCGGGGCTGGCAAGCGAGCCGAGCAGCGCGGCGCGAGGACAGTAGAACCACCTACGGGCGAGCGCATCGAGCGCGCGATCCTGCAGCGAGCGAGTCAGCGGTGCGAAGCCCGTTCTGGCGCTTCTTGGGTCGTCGCTGGGCAAAGGAGCCAAGCGAGCCGGACGAGGACAGTACGAGAGGTACGGCCGAGAACGGCGAGCGAGGGCTCCTGCAGCCAGCGGCGGCAGCGGCGCGCGAAGCCCGGCTTTGCCGGGCGAAAGCCGCCGCGTCCAAACGCGCCAGGAGAGCGGGCCGGAGGGGAAGCTCCGAGGACGACCTCCCCCTCCGGTTGAACCAAGCCCCGAACCACCGCGTCGGACGGGGTCTGAATCCGACGCCGGATGGGCCTGGACCCGCTCCGAAGCCAGTATCCCCTTTCCGGGCGTCGCCTTTCAAGGGCCAATCTCGGCCGCGGCCCGATCGGGGGCTCCGATTAGAATCGCTCGGGGGGAAAGCTCGAGCAAGGAGGCGCATGAGCGTTCGTGTGGGCATCAACGGCTTCGGCCGGATCGGGAGGAACTTCTTCCGCGCCGCCCGTGCGCGCGGTGCCGATCTCGAGATCGTCGCGGTCAACGACATCGGCGACGCGAAGACGATGGCCCACCTGCTCAAGCACGACTCGGTGCTCGGGACCCTCGACGACGACGTCGAGGCGGGCGACGGGGCAATCCGGGTCGGCGACGTCGAGCTCAAGCTCCTGAACCAGCGCGATCCGGCGAGCCTCCCGTGGGACGAGCTCGGTGTCCAGGTCGCCGTCGAGTCGACCGGCCTCTTCACGAAGCGCGAGCAGGCGCAGATGCATCTCGACGCGGGTGCCGAGAAGGTCGTCATCTCCGCACCCGCGACGGACCCCGACGTCACGATCGTCCTCGGCGTCAACGACGACGCGTACGACCGCGAGCAGCACCGGATCATCTCGAACGCCTCGTGCACGACGAACTGCGTCGCGCCGCTCGCTAAGGTGCTGAACGACGCATGGGGCATCGACTCCGGCTTCATGACGACGATCCACGCGTACACGAACGACCAGCGGATCCTCGACCTCCCTCACTCGGATCTTCGGCGCGCTCGCTCCGCCGCGATCAACCTCATCCCGACGTCGACGGGTGCGGCCCGCGCGATCGGCCTCGTCATCCCCGAGCTTCAGGGCAAGGTCGACGGTGTCGCGATCCGGGCACCCGTGCCGGACGGCTCGCTCGTCGACCTCACGGCGCATCTCGGAGCGACCGTCAGCCCGGAGGAGGTGAACGGGCGCTTCGCCGAGGTTGCCGACAAGGACGCTCTCGAAGGCGTCCTGCGTTACTCGGACGAGCCGCTCGTCTCGACGGACATCGTGGGCAGCTCGTACTCGTCGATCTTCGACTCGGAGCTCACGATGGCGTCCGGCAACGAGGTGAAGGTCTTCTCGTGGTACGACAACGAGTGGGGCTACTCGTGCCGCCTCGTCGATCTCGTGGGGCGCCTGCTCTAGCGCTTGCGGAAGCCGCGCTCGGTGGGAGAGGCCGATGTCCGGGACAGGCGCGTCCTCGTCCGGTCGGACCTCAACGTCCCGCTCGAGGACGGGCGCGTCGCGGACGACACGCGAATTCAAGCGGCGCTTCCGACGCTTCGCTACGTGCTCGAGAAAGGCGCGTCCCAACTTGTCGTCTGCTCGCACCTCGGACGCCCGAAGGGCGAGGATCCGGGCCTTTCGCTGCGGCCCGTCGAGGAGCGCTTGCGCGAGCTCTTGGGTGCGGACGGACGGCTGCGGGTCCTGGAGAACACGCGCTTCGATGCGGGCGAGACGAAGAACGATCCTGCCTTCGCGCGCGAGCTCGCCTCGCACGGCGACCTCTACGTGAACGACGCGTTCGGCTCTGCGCACCGGGCGCACGCGTCGACCGTCGGCGTCGCGGAGCTCTTGCCTGCCTACGCCGGCTTCCTCCTCGAGCGCGAGCTCGAGGAGCTCGGGGGACTACTCGAATCCCCGGCGCAGCCGTTCGTCGCGATCGTCGGGGGCGCGAAGGTCGAGGACAAGGTCGGCGTGTTGCAGGCGCTATCCGAGCGCGCCGACTGCCTTCTCGTCGGTGGAAAGATGGCCGAGGATCTCCGCGAGGGAGCGCCCGCCGTCGAGGCGGAGCTTCCCGTCGACGTCGTCGCGGCAGCCGAGTTCCAGGCGGATGCGGAGGCGCGCGTGGTCGCCGCGGAGTCCGTGCCCGAGGGGTGGCTCGGGCTCGACATCGGGCCGCGCACGAGGGATCGCTTCGCCGGCGAGATCTCTGCGGCGAAGACGGTTTTCTGGAACGGACCGATGGGCGTGTTCGAATGGCCGCGCTTCGCCGCCGGCACGGCCGCCGTCGCGGAGGCCGTCGCGTCGTGCGACGGGCACACGGTCGTGGGTGGAGGCGACTCGGTGCGGGCGGTGCAGGAGCTCGGGCTCGCCGAGCAGATCGACTGGGTCTCGACCGGGGGCGGAGCGTCGCTCGAACTGCTCGAGGGGAAGGAGCTGCCGGGCGTGGCCGCGATCCCGGAATCGTGAGGATGCACGAAATCGTTGCGCTCTCGCGCACCATGTGCGCGAATTTCCGCGTTACGCTCGAAGCGGGTGGAGGCACGGGGTGGCCCCGTGAGCCGCGGTGCTGATCGCCGGCAACTGGAAGATGTTCAAGGGGCCCCGCGAGGCGGGTGAGTTCGCCGCGGCGTTCGATCCGCCGCCCGGCGTCGAGATCGTGGTCTGCCCACCGTACGTCTCGCTGCGCGAGACGATCGCCGCCGGCCTCACCACGTTCGCCCAGAACGTCCATTGGGCCGACTCGGGCGCGTTCACGGGCGAGGTCTCCGCGCCGATGCTGATCGAGCTCGGCGTCGCCGGGGCGATCGTCGGCCACTCCGAGCGGCGCCAGCACTTCGGCGAGACGGACGAGACCGTCGCGCGCCGGGCGCTCGCGGCGCTCGAAGCGGGGTTGCGCGTCGTCGCCTGTGTCGGCGAGTCCGAGGAGGAGCGCGAAGCCGGCCAGACAGAGCTCGTCCTGCGGATTCAGGCCGAGTCGCTCGCGGACGCCCTCGGCGCTCACGACCGGCTCGTCGTCGCCTACGAGCCCATCTGGGCGATCGGCACGGGGAAGACGGCGAGCCCCGAGCAGGCGCAGGAGGCTCACGCCTTCATCCGGACGCTCCTCGACGTCCCGCTCCTCTACGGCGGCTCCGTCAAGCCGGACAACGCCGCCGAGCTCCTCGCGCAACCCGACGTCGACGGGGCGCTCGTCGGCGGCGCCTCGCTCGAGGTCGACTCCTTCGCCGCGATTTGTCGCGCCGCAGCGGATATCCGCTCGTAGCGCTCGTGATCCTGGACGGCTGGGGCTGCGCCCCGCCGGGCCCGGGGAACGCGGTCGACCAGGCCGAGACACCCGTCTTCGACGCGCTGTGGGAGCGCTTTCCGCACACGACGCTCGATGCGTCCGGCGAGGCCGTCGGCCTGCCGCCCGGCCAGATGGGGAACTCCGAGGTGGGCCATCTCACGATCGGCGCCGGTCGCGTCGTGCTGCAGGACCTGATGCGAATCAACCGCGCGATCGAGGACGGCTCGTTCTTCGAGAACGAGTCCCTCCGCGCAGCCTTCGCGCGGGCGCGCGAGCGCGACGCGAACGTGCACCTGCTCGGGCTCGTCTCCTACGGCGGCGTGCACTCGCACATGGCGCACCTGCGCGCGCTCCTCGAGCTCGCCCGACGCGAGGAGATGAGCGAGCGGACCTTCGTTCACGCCTTCACGGACGGACGCGACGTCTCGCCGCACGCCGCGCAGGACGACCTCGCAGAGCTCATCGCCGAGGGCGTGCGCATCGTCACCGTCGCCGGCCGCTACTACGCGATGGACCGGGACAAGCGCTGGGAGCGCACCGACCATGCGCTCGAGGCGATCGTCTCGGGTGCGGACAGCGCAGCGCCGGGCCTCGACGCGGCCACGGCGGTCGTGCAGAGCTACGCGGCGGAGGTCACCGACGAGTTCGTCGTCCCCGTCGCGCTGGACGGGCCCCGTCTCGCCGCCGGCGACGCCGCCATCTTCTTCAACTTTCGACCCGACCGGGCCCGTCAGCTCACCGAGCGCCTGCTCGCGGCCGACGTCGACCTGACGACGATGACCCGGTACCGCTCGGATTTTCCGTGCCCGGTCGCCTTTGCGGAGCAGGACGTCAGAGAGGCGATGGCCGAGGTCCTCGCCGAGCACGGGCTTCCCCAGCTCCATCTCGCCGAGACCGAGAAGTACGCGCACGTGACGTACTTCTTCAACGGGGGCGAGGAGCGCGAACGCCCGGGCGAGACCCGGATCCTCGTCCCGTCGCCTCAGGAGGTCGCGACGTACGACCAGAAGCCGGAGATGTCGGCGCCGGAGGTCGCCCGTCGATTCGTCGACGCGGTGGCCGGAGAGCTGTACCGGTTCGCGATCGTGAACTTCGCCAACCCCGACATGGTCGGCCACACCGGCTCGATCCCGGCCGTCATCCGGGCGGTCGAGACGGTCGACGGCTGCCTGGCCGACGTCGTCGAGGCGGTCGAGCGGCTCGGAGGGGTCTCGCTCGTGACGGCCGACCACGGCAACGCGGAGCAGATGCTCGAGCCCGACGGCGCACCTCACACGGCGCACACGACGAACCCTGTCCCCCTCGTCGTGACGGTCACGGACGGACGGCTTGCGGACGGAGGGACGCTCTCCGACCTCGTCCCGACGTGTCTCGCGCTGCTCGGAGTCGAGGCGCCCGGCGAGATGACGGGGAGGAACTTGCTCCTTCCGGGCTAAGACCGGCCGCGGACGCCCGTATACTCCGTCCAGGCCAGGACTCGCCCAGTTTGCCTCTGCCACAGCCAGAGCCGTTCCTTCTCCGCCAGGCGCAGCGGGGCGACGAGCGCGCGTTCTCGGACCTCGTGCGCGTCTACGAGGCCCCGGTCTTCAACTACATCTTCCGGATGGTCGGCGACCGGGCGCTCGCCGAGGACCTGACGCAGGACGTCTTCCTGCGCATCTACCAGGGGCTCGCCGGATTCTCCCTTCGCTGTCGCTTCACGACCTGGCTCTTTCAGGTCGCGAAGAACCGCGTCCTCGACGAACTACGCGCGCGCGAGCGCAAGCCGCATGCGCCCGTGCTGCTCGACGACGTGCCGTGGCTCGACGTCGTCGACGCCCCACCCGAGCGCGTCGAGGCGATCGACGCGGTCTGGCGCGCGGTCGCCGAGCTCAACCCGGATCTGAAGATGGCGCTGCTCCTCCGGGACGTCGTCGGGCTCTCGTACACCGAGATCGGCGACGCGCTGGAGATCACGCTCTCGACCGTGAAGTGGCGGATCTACAAGGCGCGGGAGGGAGTCCAGCTCGCACTCGCCCGCGACGGGATCGCCGACGACGCGGGCTCGGCCGCCTCGCTCTAGTAGGGAGGGCTCGGCGAAATCGCGGCTATGCCGCCGAGCCACGCTGCTCGCCCCGATGCGACGTCCTCGCTCGCCCCCGTATCTCCTTCGATACGAGGGCTCCCTGCGTCCTTGCCTCGGAGCGAGCATCGCCGCTCGGCGACGAGCGCCATCCCGCCAATCCTTCTGAGACGTCCTAACGGCTGGCCGAGTGGGCGCGGATCCACTCGCCGAGCTCGCGCGCCTGTTGCGCTGCATCGTCCGACTTCGGCACGGCACGTACGGGCTCCGGACGGCGCGTCTTCGGCTTCTCCGTGCCGCCGACGGTGAGGGCGAGGACGAGCGCGGCGAGGCCTAGCAGCACGCACAGGGCGAGCAGCGAGCGGGTGTCGAGCCAGCGGCCGCGCTGGATCGGGACCTCGCGCCGGAGCGGTGTCGTGCGCGCTTCCGAGGGCGGCGTGCGGAGGTGTGCGAGCGGGACCGTCGGCTCGGTCGGCCGCATGCGGAGATCGGCTGCGAGCTCGGACGCGGCCGCAGGTCGGTAGCGAGGGTTTCGCGCCAGGCAGCGCATGACGGCCGCCTCGAGCGGCGGGGGCACGTCCGGCACCGCGTCGCGTACCGGCTCGACGGGAAGCTCGTCGCGGGCGGCCAGATCCGCGAGGCTTTGCACGGCGACGGGCGGTTTTCCCGTCAAGAGCTCGTAGAGCACGACACCGAGCGAGTAGAGATCGGAGGCCGGAGTCGCAGGCTCGCCCCGGGCCTGCTCCGGCGAGAGGTAGGCAGCCGTCCCGAGGATCGTCCCGGCCTGCGTGAGCTCGGTGCCCTCGGCCACGCGCGCGATGCCGAAGTCGGCCACCTTGAGCAGATCGTCGTTCCGAAGAAGCAGGTTCGCCGGCTTGACGTCACGGTGGACGATGCCTTGTTCGTGGGCGTACTCGAGCGCGGCACAGGCCTGCTGGCCGAGCTCGACGACCCGCTCCGGAGCCAGGCGCCCCTCGCGCGCGAGGAGCGCGTCGAGGCTCTCGCCCTCGACGTACTCCATCACGATGAAGAGTCGGCCGTCGTCCTCGCCGGTGTCGTACACCTGCACGACGTTCGGGTGCGAGAGCCCGGCTGCCGTCGTCGCTTCGCGGCGGAAGCGTTCCGCGAAGCTCTCGTCGAGCGCGAGCGGGTCGCCGAGAACCTTGACGGCGACGGGCCGGTCGAGCTCGCGGTCGTGTGCGAGGTAGACGACGGCCATGCCGCCGCGCCCCAGCGGGCGGTCGACGACGTAGCGCCCGGCGGCGAACGCGTCGCTAGTCGTCTTCGCCATGCTTCTCCTTGCCCTTGTGCTTGCCCTCGTGTTTGCCCTCGTGGCCGGGTTCTTCGTCGGGCGCCTTCGGGGGCGGCGTGGCCGGCTTGGGGATCAGCGCGACGAGCCGGTTCGCCGCGGCGAGGAGGGGCTCTTGCAGGGCGCCCGGCACACGGCCGTCGTTTACGGCCTCGGCGACGGCGGTCCGGAAACGCTCGGCGTCGCGCCGTGCCGCGGTCGTGTCGCCCTGCGCGAGGTCGGCCCGAACCTGGTCCGTCTGCTCCTCCAGGGCGGCGCCGAGGTCGTCGGGCAGGACCGGCTGCGCGGCCCTCGTGGCTTCGCCCCCCGAGCCGCCGCAGCCTGCGACGAGCGCGAGAGCGAGTGCGCTACAGACCCTCGCCGAGGCGTTGCGCCAGGGACTCGGGAAGGCCGGCAGCCCGGATCTCCTCCTGTGTGCGCTCGATCGGATACGGGACACGACGGAAGAGTGCCCGACGCGCGCGCAAGTCGAGCAGGAGAAACGCGGCCGCGGGGTCCCCGTCGCGCGGCTGGCCGACGGAGCCGGGGTTGAGGAGCCAGCGCCCGGAGGAGAGGTCGACCTCCGTCCCGGGCGGCGCGAGCTCTCCGCGGACGGTGCCCTCGTCGAGGCCGACCTCGAGCGCAACGTGGCTGTGGCCGACGAGGACGAGCCGCTCAGGGGCAGCGAGGAGCGACGCGACGCCGACCTCCGCCGACAGGACGTACTCCCACACGGGGTCGCGCGGGCTGCCGTGGTAGAGGCCGACGCCTTCGCGCGAGGCGACGGGCGCGAGCGCTTCGAGAAACGTGCGTGAGGCTTCGGTCAGGACGTCGCGGGTCCACCGGGCGGCCGCGGCCGCGTCGTCGGCGAACGCCTCCAGCGATTCGTGGCCGAGCACGCCGAGGTCGTGGTTACCGACGAGCGAGACGTCGGCACGGCGGGCGATCGTCTCGCAGCACTCGTTCGGGCGAGGCCCATAGCCGACGACGTCGCCGAGACACCAGAGCTCGTCCGGACGCTCGGCGTCGACCGCGGCGAGGACGGCGTCGAGCGCGTGGAGGTTGCCGTGGATGTCGGAGACGACCGCGACGCGCATGGGCCGTGGCCGTTACGTGTCGGACTCGGGAAGGTTCCTGATCGACTCGCGCGCCGACCACTTCGACCAGCTGTCGCCCATCGCGTCGAGCAGCTCGCGCATGAAGCGCGGCGAGACGTTGACCCGGCTCACGACGACCCCGGGGACGTCGCCCTCCTCGACCTCGTGGTCGATCCTGGCAAACGTGAGCGTGAACTCGTAGTCGGAGAAGCTGACGTTCGCGAAGTTCGCGTAGACGCCGGCCAGGTTCTCGGGGTCGAGGTGGATGTTGAGCTGGCGCTCGTGGGCCTCGTCCTCCACGCGCTTACGATACTACGGCCGTGACGCACTCCTTCAGCGGGCGCCGCCTCGCGCTCGCGCTCGGCGCGCTCGCAGCGCTCCTCGTGGTCGGGACGATCGGGTTCCGCCTGATCCTCGAGGAGGGCTGGCTGGCGGCTCTCTACCGGACGGTCGTGACGCTGTCCCTGACGGGCCTCGACGACGCGCCGCGAGGAGCCGGCGGCCAGATCTTCACGATCGCCGTCATCTTCGCCGGCGTGGCAATCTTCGCCTACGCCGCGGGCGCGCTCGCCGAGATCGTCGCGCGCGAGCTCGTAGGCGGAGGTTGGACGGAGCGAAGGAGGCGGCGGGCGATCGCGGAGCTACGGGATCACTACATCGTGTGCGGCTACGGACGCGTCGGCCAGCGCGTCGCTGCCGAGCTGCGCGATGCCGGAGTCCCGTACGTCGTCGTCGACCAGACCGAGGATGCGGTCGAGGAGGCACGGGAGAGGGGTGAGCTCCTGATCGAGGGCGACTCCACCGACGAAGAGGACTTCGCGCGCGCCAGAGTCGAGCACGCCCGCGGGCTCGTCGCCGCGGCCGACTCGGACGTGGTCAACCTCTACGTGACCCTCTCGGCGCGCTCGGCGCAGCCCGACCTGCACATCGTCGCGAGAGCGTCGACCGAGGACGCGGCCGCGAAGCTCCGCCGTGCGGGTGCCGACCGCGTCGTGCAGCCCTATTCCGCGGCCGGGCGCGAGATGGCGCAGATGATGCTCAGGCCGCAGGTCGCTGCCTTCTTCGACGAGATGGCCGCCGAGGGCGGGCTGGATCTCGGGTTCGAGGAGATCGAGGTCACCTCCAGCTGCGGTCGGGCTGGAAGGACGATCGGCGAGCTGCGGATCCGCGCCGAGGCCGGGGCGACGATCGTGGTGATCAAAAAGCGGGACGGGTCGTACGACGAGCACCCGGCGGCCGAGACCGTGCTGGAGGAGGGCGACATCCTGATCGTCGTCGGCACGCCCGACCAGATCCGCACCGTCGAGGACATCTTCGCCGTTCGCGAGACCGTTGGCGGTTAGCTCGCCGCTCGAGAGCGTCGCGGACGAGCTCGCGCGCGCAGCCGGCGCTCCGGTCGAGCTCGAGCGCCCGCGCGACCCCGCGCACGGCGACTACGCCACGAACGTCGCTCTTCGCACGGCGCCGGTGCAGCGGCGAGCGCCGATGGAGATCGCCGAGGAGCTCGTCGAGCGCCTGAGCAGGCTGCCGGCCGTCGAGCGCGCGACGGCTGCGCCGCCGGGATTCGTGAACATCGAGATGGCGACGCCGTGGTATGCGGACGTCGTCGCGGCCGTCCTGCGCGACGGCGACCGGTTCGGGGCCGGGTCGCCGGCGCGCCCGGGGCGAATCCAGGTGGAGCTGGTCTCGGCGAATCCAACCGGTCCGCTCACCGTCGCCTCGGCCCGGAACGCGGCGTACGGCGACTCTGTCGCGCGCCTGCTCGAGTTCGCGGGCCACCGAGTCGAACGCGAGTACTACGTGAACGACGAGGGTGCGCAGATCGATCTGTTCCGGGCCTCCGTCGAGGCGCGTGCACGCGGCGAAGAGCCGCCCGAGGGCGGCTATCTCGGCGGCTACCTCGAGGAGCTCGCGCGCCGGGGAGGCGACCCGGTCGCCACGGTGCTCGGCGAGATCGAGGCCTCGCTCGAGCGCTTTCGCGTCCACGTCGACCTCTGGGTGCGGCAGAGCGAGGTCGAGGGCGAGCTCGCCGGCGCCCTCGCGGAGCTGCCGGTGTACGAAGCCGAAGGAGCGAAATGGCTCCCGACGACCCGCTGGGGCGACGACAAGGACCGCGTTCTCGTTCGTTCTGACGGTCGCCCCACGTATTTCGGCGCAGATGCGGCCCATATGCGCTTGAAGTTCCGGCGCGGCCACGAGCGGCTCGTGTACGTGCTCGGAGCCGACCACCACGGATACGTGCTGCGGCTCAAGGCGCTCGCTGCCGCGCTCGGGCACGACCCGGAGTCGGTCGAGGTGCTCATCTACCAGCTCGTCCAGCTCGTCGAGGCGGGCGAGACGCGCAAGGTCTCGAAACGCCGGGGCGATGTCGTTACGGCCGACGAGCTGGTCGCGGAGATCGGAGTCGACGCGGCCCGCTGGCATCTCGTCTCGCGGGGCCACGAGCAGGCGCTCGAGATCGACGTCGACCTCGCGAGCGAACGCTCGGAGAAGAACCCCGTCTACTACGTCCAGTACGCGCATGCGCGGATCGCCGGCATCCTCCGAAACGTCGCGGGGCTCGAGCCGAGCGGAGAGGTGCCGGCCGGGCTCGAGCGCGAGGAGCGCGAGCTGGTCAAGCGAATCGCCGACTTCCCGCTCGTCGCCGCCGAGGCGACCGATCGCCGCGGCCCGCATGCGATTCCGACGTACGCGATCCGACTGGCGGACGACTTCCACCGCTTCTATCACCACCACCGGGTCCTCGGGAGCGACGCGGAGGCCTTCCGGCTCGGGCTCGTGCGGGCGACTCAGACGGTGATCGCCCGCTGCCTCGACCTGATCGGCGTCGACGCCCCCGAGCGGATGTAGCGCGGGCTAGCGTTCGCGCGCGTGCGCTGGAACCTCGCCGTCGCGGCGCTCGCGGCCTCCTGGGGCTTCGTCTCGGTCATCGTCGCGGGCGTCGACCTTGGCCCCGGCGCGCTGATCTTCTGGCGGTGCGCACTTGCGATCGTCGGGACCCTCCTGGTCCTCGGCGTGCTCGGGCGACTCGGGCGGCTCCATGTCCCAGACCACGCAGGGAACCTCGGCGTGATCGGGCTCTCCCTCGGCGCGCACTGGTTCCTCTTCTTCGAGGCGATCAAGCTCTCCTCGGTCGCCGTCGCGATCCTCACGCTCTACACGGCCCCGATCTTTCTCGCGATCGCCGCGCCGATCGTGCTCGGCGAGACGCGAAGCCGAGTCGGGCTGATCGCGCTCGGGCTCTCCGCGCCCGGCGTCGCGTTGATCGCGCTCGCCGGCGGAGGCGGATCGCACGCGACGCCGGCTGCGATCGCATGCGGCCTCGGATCCGCCGTCCTCTACGCGTTCGTCATCCTGCGGCTCAAGACCCTGACGTTCCATCTCTCGCCGCTCGTGCTCGGCTTCTGGCAGTACGTCGTCGTCGCGATCTGCTTCGCGCCGATCGCGTTCGCGGGCGGCGACGGCCTTCCGAAGGGGAGCGACTGGGCCGGCGTGCTCGTCCTGGGCGTCGTCTTCACCGGGAGCTCGAACGTCGTCTACTACTTCCTGCTTCGGCACGTGACCGCCCAAGCGGCCGGGCTCCTCGCATACGTCGAGCCCGTCTCGGCCTCGTTTCTCGCCTGGGCGATCCTCGGCCAGCCGCTCGGCTGGAAGGTCGCGCTCGGCGGCGCAGCCGTGCTCGCGGGCGGGGTCCTCGTCGTCCTCTACGAGGGCGTCGAATCGGCCGTCGAGGCGCCCGTGGTCCCGGCCGAGCGCTGAATCCCGGATCGTCGTACGATGCTTGGGTGACCTCGACCGAGCTCAGCGGTCAGGGCCCCGCAGCGCCTTCTGTCCCGGACCGGAACCTCGCGCTCGAGCTCGTGCGCGTGACCGAGGCGGCGGCGCTCGGCTGCGCGCAATGGGTCGGCCGCGGCGACAAGGAAGCCGCCGACCAGGCCGCCGTCGACGGTATGCGGGCGATGCTCGACACGGTCGCGATGGACGGCGTCGTCGTGATCGGCGAAGGGGAGAAGGACGAGGCGCCCATGCTCTTCAACGGCGAGCGGGTCGGAAACGGCGATCCGCCCGAAGTCGACGTCGCCGTCGACCCGCTCGAGGGCACGCGGCTCACCTCGGTCGGGCAGCCGAACGCGATCGCCGTCATCGCCGTTGCGGAGCGCGGGACGATGTTCTTTCCGGGTGCCGCCGTCTACATGGACAAGATCGCCTGCGGTCCGGCGATCGCGGGGGCGATCGACATCGACGCTTCGCCGGAGGAGAACGTGCAGCGCGCGGCGGACGCCAAAGGCGTGCGGCCGCGGGACATCTCGGTCGTCGTCCTCGACCGCGAGCGGAACCAGCCGCTGATCGATGGACTGCGCGGCTGCGGCGCGAAGGTGAACCTCATCACCGACGGTGACGTCGCCCCCGCGATCGCCGCTGCGCGCTCCGGAAGCCCGGTCGACCTGATGATGGGGATCGGCGGGACACCCGAGGGAGTCATCGCCGCCGCCGCCGTCAAGTGCCTGGGCGGCGAGGTCCAGGGGCGGCTCTGGCCCCGCAACGAGGACGAGCGGCAGGCGCTCCTCGACGCGGGGTACGAGATCGAGCGCGTGCTGACGACCGACGACCTCGTCGGCGGCGAGAACATCTTCGTCGCGGCGACCGGGGTGACCGACGGCGCGCTTCTCTCAGGCGTCCGCTACACGCCGGAGGGCGCCGTGACCGACTCGATCGTCATGCGCTCGCGCTCGGGCACGGTGCGCCGGGTCGAGGCCTGGCACGCCTTCGAGAAGCTCTCTCAGTTGTCCGGCCGGCAATACCGTTAGCCGCGTCGTGGCCGGCACCGGATCGGCCGGCCGAAGGGCCGCCCTCGCCGGTGCCTGACGCCGCTGGCCGCCGGATGCTGCGCTCGCGTCGCTCGGCCGTACTTCCTTGTACTGTCCTCACGCCGCTCGCTTGCCTCCATTGCCAGCGACGTCCCACGGCGCGGCTCGCGGCGATCCGCCAACGGCGCCTTAAGCGGCGGCCGGAACCTCTTCCATCTCCGGCGAGTACCGGCCCGCGCGCGCCGCACCGTTGAGCTTCGCGCGGTGCAGGAACGCCCGCTTCGCCGACTCGGCGTTCTCCGGATCTCCGCGCCAGGCCTTGAGCGCAGCGTCCTGGAGCGCGCGCCCGTAGGAGAAGCTGAGCTCCCACGGATGCTCGCCCATGGCGTTCATCGCGTTGAGGTGCGCGGTTGCCTCGGCCTCGGACTGCCCGCCGGACAGGAAGACGATGCCCGGCACCGCAGCCGGGACGTGCTCGCGGAGGCAGCTCACCGTCCTCTCGGCAACCTCGTCGACGCCGGCCCGGTCGGAGGCCTCCTTGCCGGAGATGACCATGTTGGGCTTCAGGAGCATCCCCTCGAAGGAGACGCGCTGGAGGAAGAGCTCGTCGAACACGGTCTCGAGCGTCGCCGAGGTCGCCTCGTAGCAGCGGTCGATCGTGTGGTCGCCGTCCATGAGCACTTCCGGCTCGACGATCGGGACGAGGCCGGCCTCCTGGCTCAGGGCCGCGTAGCGGCCGAGCGCGTGCGCGTTCGCGCGGATGCAGTAGTCACTCGGGATGCCGTCGCCGATCGTGATGACAGCGCGCCACTTGGTGAAGCGGGCGCCGAGCTCGCGGTACTCCTCGAGTCGCTCGCGGAGCCCGTCGAGCCCTTCGGTCACCTTCTCGCCCTGTGCGAACGCGAGCTCCTTCGCGCCCTTGTCGACCTTGATCCCGGGGATGATTCCCGCCGCTTCGAGAACCTGCGGAAACGGCGTCGCGTCGTCCGACGTCTGGCGGATCGTCTCGTCGAAGAGGATCACGCCGCTGATGTAGTCCGACGCGCCGGGCGTCGTGAAAAGAAGATCGCGGTACGAGCGTCGGTTCTCCTCGGTCGACTCGACGTCGATCGTCTTGAAGCGCTTCTCGATCGTCCCGGTGCTCTCGTCGGCGGCGAGGATCCCCTTGCCGGGCGCGACGAGCGCGCGCGCGGTCGCTTCGAGGTCGGTTCCGGCCATTGCGCTTTCCCTCCTCTGTCGTCTTGCCTGAAAGTATTCCTCGCGCGGCGTGGTTACGCATCCGCCGCCGGCTTCCCTAAATCGGGCGCGCGAAGTACCATCCTGGCTCGCGAGGGGCGGCGCTGCGGCGGCCGCCCCTCGTCTCACGGACGAGGTCCCGGGGACGCCGAAGCCGTGTTAGAAGCCGAAGAACGCGGCGACCGTCTCGATGCGGCTCACGAAGCTGTCCGAGAGGACGGCGAGGGCGGCGACGATCGCCGGAGTGATGACCGCGAGCACGATCGCGTACTCGCTCATCGTCTGGCCGCTCTCCTGGCTTTCTGTGATCCACGCTCGCATGCGAACCTCCTTGGAATCGGCGGCCGCACGCCGAGACATGCCCATATTGTCGGCCCGGAGCTGCCAGGGCGCATCCCCCGGTAGAAGGACCCGTCGGCGGCGAACGGCCTTAACGTGCGGGCGAATGCACTCGCGGGACGTGGTCTCGGCATACCGCCGGATACGGCTCCGTACCACCGTTTGGACCGCCTCTAGGGAGGGCTGCGCCCAGTCCGGCCCTCCCTTGGCAGCGCGCTAACATACGGGCGACGCGGACGTAGCTCAGTTGGTAGAGCATCAGCTTCCCAAGCTGAGGGTCGCGGGTTCGAACCCCGTCGTCCGCTTCGGAAAAGTCCTGCTCAGGCGCCATCTTCGCCGCGGTGAGAGCGATCACGTACGCCTACGACAAGGTCTCGAACCGAACGCAGGAGGTGCGGAGCGGGAACGTCGGCAACACGGGCACGTTCGCCTACACCTACAACGCGGCCGACCAGTTGACCCAGAAGGGCTCGACGACCTACACGTACGACGCGAATGGAAACCAGGCCTCGGCCGGGACGCGCACGTTCACGTACAACCTGGCCGACCAGCTCGTCTCGACGACAAACGCTGGCACGACGGCGACGTACGGCTACGACGGCGACGGCCGCCGCGTCAGCTCGACCGTCGGAGGCGGCGGCGCCGACATCCGAAGCGTGTGGGACCCGCTCGCCGAGACGGGGATCGCCGAGCTCGCGCTCGAGCGAACGCCCGCGGGCGCGCTTGTCCGTCGCTACCTGGGCGGCCCGCTCGGCGCCGTCTCGATGATGAACGCCTCCGCGACCTTCTGCTACCACGAAGACCCGCTCGGCACCGTCACCGACGTCACGGACGCGAGCGGGGTCGCGCAGTGGCGCTACGAGTACGAGGCGTACGGGGCAGAGCGCTCGGCCACGAACGTCTCCGGCTCCGCGCCCGAGAACCGCCTCCGCTTCACCGGGCAGTACCTCGACCCCGAGACGGGGCTCTACCACCTGCGCGCGCGTCAGTACGACCCCACGCTCGGGCGGTTCGGCGCGCTCGACCCGCTTGAGAATCCGCTCTTTGCGCCCTACGACGGCGCCTATGTGTACGTGAACGGGCGTCCGACCGTCCTCGTCGACCCGGCCGGATTGCTCGGACTCCCGAGCTGGGACGACGTTAAAGGCGCGGCCGGCGCAATTCGGAACGAAGCGTCAATGCTCGGGCAGTTCGGCGTCTACGCGGGCGGGCGCGTCCTGGGCGAGGGGAGAGACCTTGTTACCGGCAAGACGGGGAGCGAACTCGGCGACCTCCTCTACGACGTCAACACGGAGGCGGGAGGGGGTCTCAAGGGCAAGCTCATGATGGCGTCGACCGTCGCGTACGTTCTGACGGCGCCAATCTATGGGTGTGGGGAGGCGATCGCGGCCGGTGCGAGCGCGAGCGCGATCTCCAGTGCCTGCGGCCAGGCCGCCGCAACGATTGTCGGTCCGAAGGGGCTTGGCGCGGAAGGGAAGATAGGCCGCTGTCGTCCGGTTGCAATCGGCGAGGAAAGATTGCTGAGCCGAATTGGGCAGCGCCTCGCTTCCGAGCGAGGCTCGATCGGACGTCCGACCCCTCTGACTAACGCGCAAGCGACTGACCTCGCACGTTGGAACGGCTTCGAGCCAACACGGGGACGTCTGCGAGGGCAAGTCATCTTCCGGAGGGGGAACCGTTACATCGTCCAGGACATCGACTCCCACATGGGCGGGACGTGGAAGATGGCCGATTCCCTTGAGGGTCTGCGCCGAAAGTCAACTCGGATGGGCACCTATGACGAGCAGCTCAACCGGATCGGTCCATAACCTGCCTTTCGCATGGCGCTTGAGTCGCTACGACCCAGCGCTTCGCAATGAAAGGGGGTCCTACCTGGGCGAAACGTGGACCTCGATTGACGACGTCGGCGAGGCCGTCGAAGGTCGCGAACTCACACTGGCGGAATACGAGGAAGTCGAGAACGCATACATCGAAGCGTTTATCGCGTTTGCTGAGGAAGCTGGCGTTTCGCAGCTGGAGGTTCGTGAGGTCGAGCAGGTCCCACAGCCGTTCCGTGGCGGCGACCGCGTAACGCTGAGCCAAGCTGCTGACATCGTTCGCGCGCTACTCCGTGAAGAAGCAATCTGCCGGCTTGAGTCCCCGAGGGACGACTTCCTGGTGCATGTGGGCTTCGACCTCTACATGTACGTCGGCGCAAGTCGACCGTGCCCAAATGCCGTCCGGCGCGCCGAAGCGCTGGGTCTTTACGTCGAGCCAGATTGGCCATCGCCCCAACTTCCAAAGGAGAACGGCTGAAGCTGTCATGGCGGGCATGATCGTCCGGCCGTCCTATGCAAGACTACGTCAGCGCGGACAGACCGCCGCTGCTAACGCTCTGCTAAGGAAACCGGCGCAAGATCGTTTCTGCCCGCTTCCGCTTCGAAATCGTTCGATAGGCCGAAATCCCGCATGAGCACTTGGATTATGCGAAACCGACCGAAGCAGATGGAAACGGTCGACAAGCCATGATTCAGCTTCCCAAGCTGAGGGTCGCGGGTTCGAACCCCGTCGTCCGCTCTGAGCAAGGCCGCACGATCCCTGTATCGAACTTGGGCGAAGGAGGGACGGCATGAGTGTGGTGGACGCACCTGCGGCGACGTCTGCAGACCGGGGGACGCTGCGGCGGGAGCTGCGGCTCTTCGAGGCGCTTGCGATCTCCGTCGGGATCATGGCGCCGACGGCGGCGATGGCCCTGAACGGTGTCGCGCCCGCCGGGCTCGTCGGGCGTGCGGTTCCGCTCGCCTTCCTCTTCGCCGCGATCGCGATCGCGCTCGTCTCGTACGCCTTCGTCCGCTTGACGAGCTACTTCAACCACGCAGGCTCGGCGTACGCGCTCGTGGGAGCGACCGTCGGCCCGCGAGCGGGCTTCTTCGCCTGCTGGGCGCTGCTCGCGACGTACACGGCGTTCCTCGCTGCGAACTTCGCCGAGATCGGGCTCTTCGGCCAATCCTTCTTCAGCGGCATCGGAATCTGGGACAACCCGGACTGGGTGATCATCTCGCTCGTCGCGGCGGCGTTCCTCTGGTTCTTCGCCTACAACGACATCCGCGCGGTCACGCGCGGCCTCCTGAGCCTCGAGTTCATCTCCGTCACGCTCGTCGCCGTCCTGATCGTGATCATCTACGTGAAGGTCATCGGCGGCAGCGCGCCGAACGGGCAGGGCTTCACGCTGAAGCCGTTCGTTCCGGCGAGCGGGACGACGATCGGCGCCGTCGCGTTCGCTTCCGTGTTCGGCCTCCTGTCTTTCGGCGGCTTCGAGGGCGCCGCGTCACTCGGGGAGGAGACGGACAACCCGCGGCGCAACGTGCCCCTCGCCATCGCCGTTGCCGTCGGCTTCTGCGGTGTCTTCTACACCCTCGTGATGCTCGGCCAGTCGCTCGGCTTCGGCATCGGCGAGGAGGGGATCAAGGCGTTCTCGACCTCGTCGGCGCCGCTCGCCGACCTGTCGAACAGCTACGTCGGGAGCGGGATGGCGGACGCCATCAACTTCGGCGCCTTGATGAGCGCGTTCGCGAGCGGCCTGGGCTGCGCGGTCGGGGCGGCCCGTCTCCTCTTCGCCCTCGGTCGCGACGGCTTCGTCACGACCAGGCTCGGCGACGTCTCGCGCCGCACGGGCTCGCCGTACAAGTCGCTCGCAGTCGTCATGATCTTCGCCGTCGTCGTCGGGGTTGCCCTGCGGCTGAACGGCACGACGTCCGTGAACGCGTTCTTCTACATGGGCACGATCGGCGTGCTCAGCATGCTGGTCGCGTACGTCGTCACGAACCTCGGCGCGATCAAGTTCCTGCACCTGGGGCGGCGCGAGGCGATGTGGCGCGTGATCATCCCGATCCTCGCGCTCGCCGCGCTCGTCTACACGCTCTACAAGAACCTCTGGCCGCGGCCCCCGCACCCGTACAACCTCTTCCCGCTCATCATCGGCGGATGGCTGCTCTTCGGCGTGGCGATCACGCTCGCCTTCCCCGGCCTCGCCCGCAGGATCGGGCGCAATCTCTCGCGGGCCGAGGGCATCGCGATGCCCGACGCCTGATCACGCGTCTCGTGCCGGAAGAACGCGAGCTCGAAGGGCAGATCGCGCTCGTCACAGGCGGCGGGCGCGGGATCGGGCGCGGGATCATGCTCGAGCTCGCGGACGCCGGGGCGCGCGTCGCGGTCGCCTCCCGCACGAAGGACGAGGTCGAGGCGGTCGCGGCCGAGATCGGCGGGATCGCCGTCTTCGCGGACGTCTCGAAGCCGGCGGACGTCGAGCGCATGGTGGCCGAGGTCGAGCGCGAGCTCGGGCCGATCGACGTGCTCGTGAACAACGCGGGCATCGCGACCTGGGAGGACGGCCCGTTCGAGATGACGCCGGACGAGTGGTGGCGGGTCTTCGAGATCAACGTCCTAGGCGCCTACCTCTGCTGCCGCGCGGTCGTGCCGGGGATGATCGAGCGTGGCCACGGGCGGGTGATCGATACCGGGAGCGGATCCGGCTACCTGCCGGGCTCGACCTCGACGGCCTACTCGTCCAGCAAGGCCGCGCTCAACCGCTTCGGCGAGACGCTCGCCGAGTACCTGAAGCCGCACGGAATTCCGGTCTTCACGATCAGCCCCGGCCTCGTGAAGACGGCGATGACCGGCGAGATGCCCGACGACGCGCCGTGGACGCCGCCCGAGCTCGCGCCGCGCCTCGTCCGCGCGCTGGCGTCCGGCCGGGCCGATGCGCTGACCGGCCGGTACATCCACGCCGAGCACGACGACATCGAAGATCTCGTTGCGCGCGCGGACGCGATCGTCGAGAACGATCTGAACGCGATCCGACTCCGCCGTTAGCGCCGCGCGAGCGCCGCGACGGCCCCGAGCCCGACGAAGACGCCTCCGGAGGTGAGGCGAAGCGTGCGGCGACGCGCCCGCAGGCGGCCGGCGACCGAGCCTGCGAGAAGCGCGTATAGCCCGTCGCTCGCGAATCCGAGGACGACGAAGGTCGCTCCGAACGCGACCACCTGGGGCCAGACGGCCCGGCTCGTGTCCACGAACTGCGGCAGGAAGGCGAGGAAGAAGAGCGCCGTCTTCGGATTGAGCACGTTTACGACGGCCCCCTGGACGAAGAGCCGGCGCAGCGGCGCGGCCGGCGTCTGCTCCGGTACGGCCGGTTCGTCGGCGAGCAGGCGGCGGAATCCGAGGAAGACCAGATACGCAGCTCCGACGTACTTGACGACGCCGAAGGCGACCGCGGACGACATGACGAGCGCCGACAGGCCCGCCGCCGCCGCGGCCGTGTGCACGAGCGTGCCGGCGTGAACTCCGGCCACAGAGGCGAGCCCGGCTCGGCGACCGTGCTCGGCGCTCTGCGCCACGATGTAGAGAACGGACGGGCCCGGCACGAGCAGAAGCGCGAGCGCTGCCAGTGCGAAGAGCCCGAGCGCGTGCGATGCGGGCATGCCTCGTCGGACTGTACCGAGGCGGTCGAAGTCGGCTCGCGGCTGCCGTAGGCTCCTGGTCTGGGACACGAGAGAAGGGAGACTCGACGTGAGGAAGCTCATTCACCTCGGAGGAACGAGCGCGATCGTCATCGCACTCGCTCTGGCGCTGCCGGCGATGGCAGGCGCTCGATCTGCGACGCAGTGCGACGGCGCGCTCGCACCCGGGACGTACAAGCGGGTCGTCGTGCCGGAGGGGGCGACGTGCCTGAGTGACGGGCCCGTGAGGATCACGGCCGGGCTCTTCGTCGAGGCCGCAGGGACGTTCGTCCTCGGAGACGAGTCCCAGCCGGGAATCAACGGGAGAATCTCAGGCGGCGTCCATGCGACGCGCCCCGCGTCGGTGCGGATCCACTTCGTGCGCATCGACGGAGGCCTCGATATTCGCGGCGGCTCGGGTCCCTTCGGCGGCCCGTTCGGCATCACGTGGATCGCGATCGAGGACAATCAGATCAACGGCGGCGCGACCGTCCGCGGCTACGACGGGTTCTGGTTCGGCTTCATCCGGAACCACGTAAACGGCACCGTGACGCTCGTCCACAACGTCGAGGACGATCCGGATGGAAACGAGTACGTGACGAACACGATCCACGGGAGCCTCGTCTGCTTCGGCAACTCGCCCGCTCCACAGATCGGCGACTCCGAAGGGAGTCCGAACCTCGTGACGGGTGCAAAGAAGGGCCAGTGCGCGGGACTCTGACGTGAAGCGGCGGAGCCGATGAGCCGGGCGGAGCCTCGTGCTCGGCCCGGCTCGCCGCCGCGCCTGCCATCCTGAGAACCGTGGAAGCCCCGACGATCATCGGCCCGGACGACGTCCTCGAAAGACGGCCCTTCACCGACCCCGCTCACACGGTCCGCGAGGTCGAGGTCATGCAGTCCATGCTCGCTGAGGTGCGCAGGCGCGCCCGGGCGTGGGCGGACGAGCCGCGAACGGCTCGCGGCAAGATCGTTCGCGACTCCGACCCGGAGGGGCGCCGCCACCTGATCGTGGTCCCGGACACCGGCCTTCTCCTCGCCGCCGAGAACGCGACTGCCGTCGGGTTCTTCGGCCGCCCGCGCAAGCGAGTCGACCACGGCATCCTCTTCACCCTCGAGGAGGAGCTCGTCGCGCGGATGGGGCACTACGCAGATCTCGGCCTCCTGACGTACTACGACGTTGAGTTCGTCAAGGGTGCGTACGGAAACCTCGTCCTCTTCGCGACGTCCGACGTGCCGCCCGAGTGGTACCGGGACGAGGTGCACCGGCGGGCGGTCGAGATCTCGCCCGGCCATTACTACGAGGTGCGCCTCCACAAGGGCACGATTCTCGGGCCGCTGCTCGGGGACGGTGCGATCCGCGTCGAGCGCACGAAGTACTTCGACTTCAAGCGCCCGCCCTCGCGCTGGCAGGGCGTGCGCCAGTACTCCCCCTAGCAGCAAACGCCTGAGTCTACGAAGCTGTTCGATTGACGAAGACGCTGTCGAGGGCCGAGCGAAGGCCGACGGCGAGCGCTCCGGAGAGCACCGCGCCCTCCCCGAGGGCCGAGGCTTCGACGCGCGGCGGATACGGCAGCCAGTCCTCGAGATGACGCCGCACAGGTTCGAGCAGGAGATCGCCGTTCGCGCCGAGCCCTCCGCCGAGCACGACGAGACCGACGTCGGCGACCGCGGCGATCGGGGCGACGTTGGCTGCGATGCGCGTGGCCACCTCGCGGACGACCGCTCGTCCCAGCTCGTCGCCTCGTCGCGCCGCGCCGAAGAGCTCGGGAGCGTCGTAGGGCGGGGCGAGCGTCGTCGGGATCTCTGCTGCCAGGGAGGCGGCGAGCTCCGACACCGCCGGCGCGCTCGGGTCGATCTCGTGCCGGCGCTGCGGGAGCGTGTAGTCGACTTCGCCCGCTGCGCCGTGATAACCCCGGTGTAGCTCCCCGCCGAGGACGAGGCCGGCGCCCATGCCGGTGCCCACCGACAGGAAGACGAAGTCGTCGACGCCTCGGGCGATTCCGAGCGACTGCTCCCCGAGCGCGGCGAGGTTGATGTCGTTTTCGAGCGTGACCCGGAGCCCGAGTCGCTCCTCGAGCTCGTCGCGAAACGGACGCTCCTCGAGGCCCGGCACGTTCTCGGCCAGGCGGACCGTTCCGGCCGCCGCGTCGACGACGCCGGGCACGCCGACGACCGCACCGTCGACGAGGTCGCCGCTCAAGCCCGTTGCCGCGACCAGAGCCTCGCGAAGCTCGACGATCGCGTCGAGCGCCGCGTCGGCGTCGCCGCCGGCGAGCTCCACGTCCTGGCGGGCACGAACGCGCCCGCTTAGGTCGGAGAGCGCTCCGCGCAGGAAGCGCGCGCCGAGGTCGAAGCCGAGTACGAGCGCGGCCTCGGGCACCGGCTCGAAGTACACGGCTCCGTAGTGCGGCCCGTCGGGGGAATGCTCGGTATCGCGCACGAGCCCGGCCTCGACCAGCGAGCGGAGGACGAGCGAGACGGTCGGCTTCGAGATCCCAGCGCGTCGTGAGATCTCGGCGCGAGAGATCGGCGCGCCCGCCCGGATCGTCTCGAGCACGGTGCGCTCGTTCAGCCGCTTCAGGAGCGGAGGCGTGGCGCGCGGAGGACGCTCTGCGGGTAGCACTCGTCAACAACCCTAACGAAGCCGTGCGCTGTAAGCCATCCCCTGCTTGACTCTCTTACGCCGGTGCGATAGAAGTCCCGCGTCTCGTAAAGTTACCTAACCGATTTGAGCGGAGGTTCGGGATGAGGCGTGCTCTCACTGCATCGGCCGTCGTGCTCGCGACACTTGCGTTGAGCGCGTGCTTCGGCGGCGGCGGGTCGAAGAACTCGTCGGACACTGGAACCGCGACCGGGACGACGACGGGAGAGCCCGTCGACCTGACGCTGTGGACCGGCTTCACGGCGCGAGAGCTCGGGGTCATCAAGGACGTCGTCGCAAGCTTCGAGCAGTCGCACCCGAACTTCCACGTCAAGGTCGTCGGCGGGATCGACGACGACAAGATCGTCGCGGCGATCCGGGGAGGCAACGCCCCCGACATCGCGCACTCGTTCAGCTCCGACAACACGGGCGCGTTCTGCCCGTCCGGCGCCTGGATCGATCTCGGCCCGTACATGCAGCGGGACGGAATCAGCGACGACATCTTCCCGGACGCACCGCGCTACTACACGCAGTACAAGGGCAAGCGCTGCGCCCTTCCGATGCTCGCCGACGTCTACGGCCTCTACTACAACAAGGAGATGTTCGCGAAGGCGGGCTTGAGCGGCCCGCCGAAGACGGTCTCCGAGCTCATGGCCGATGCGAAGAAGCTCACCGTCCGCAATCCGGACGGGTCGCTGAAGGTCGTCGGCATCGACCCGCTCGACGGCTTCTACGAGAACGCGGCGGCGCACTGGGGTCCGTCCTGGGGGGCGGACTGGACGGACGACGCGGGCAAGTCGATCCTCTCGACGGATCCCGGCTGGGCGAAGATGCTCCAATGGCAGAAGGAGCTGATCGACTGGTACGGCTACGACAACCTCGTCCGGTTCCAGGCGGCCGCCGGCGACGAGTTCTCGCCCTCGAACGCATTCGAGCGCGGCAAGCTCGCGATGAACCTCGACGGCGAGTGGCGCGTCGCCTTCCTGAAGGCCGAGCATCCGGAGCTCGACTACGGGACAGCGCCGATGCCCGTCGACGACGATCAGCCGGACATCTACGGCTCCGGATACACGACGGGAAACATCGTCGGGATCCCGAAGACCTCGGACCATCCTGACGAGGCGTGGGAGCTCCTGAAGTACCTCTGCACGGAGGACCACGCGCTCGCGATGCTGGCGAACGGCATCCTGAACGTCCCGACGACGACGAGCTCGCTCGAGTCGCCCGAGCTGAAGCTCGACCCGCGCTTCCAGGTGTTCCTCGACATCTTCGGCAATCCGAACACGTCGACGACCCCGATCACAGCAGCAGGCAGTGCGAACCAGGAGCTCTTCGACGGCTTCGTAAGCAAGTGGCAGGCCGGGAAGGTCAGCGACCTCCAGGCCGGCCTTGCCAACGTGGACAAGCAGATCGACGCACAGCTCGAGAACGCCGGCGGCGGCCAGGTGCCGTGAGTTGACGCGGGCCGCCGAGGCGCAAGCCGTCCCCGCCGCCGCGTCGCGCGACCGGCGGCGGGGCCAGCGCAAGGCGACATGGAGGCGCCGCGGGCTCGTCTTCGCGTTCATGAGCCCCTGGGTCGCCGGGTTCTCGGTCTTCTTCGGCTATCCGCTCGTGACGACGGCGTACTTCTCCTTCACCCACTACGACCTCCTGTCGTCGCCCCGCTGGCTCGGCCTTGCGAACTACCGCTACCTGTTCGAGAGCGACCAGCGCATCTGGCCCTCCGTCGCCAACACGCTCTGGATGATCGCCGTCGCAGTGCCGTTGAACGTCGTCTTCGCGTTCGGGATCGCGCTCATGCTCTCGCGCGCGCGCCGAGGCGTCGGGTTCTTCCGCACGGTCTTCTACCTTCCGGCGCTCGCGCCACCCGTCGCCGCGACGCTCGGGTTCGTCTACCTCCTCAACCCCGCGACAGGACCAGTGAACATCGCGCTTCGCCATCTCGGGCTTCCTGATCCGCTCTGGTTCGACTCGCCGACCTGGTCGAAGCCGTCCCTCGTCCTGCTCGGCATCTGGGGGGTCGGGAACACGATGATCATCTTCCTCGCGGCGATCGTCGACGTCCCGCGTCAGCTCTACGAGTCGGCCTCGCTCGACGGGGCCGGGCCCTTGCGCCGGCTTCGCTACGTGACCCTCCCGTCGATCAGCCCGGTGATCCTCTTCGCGGTCGTCATCGGCGTGATCGAGGGCCTGCAGTACTTCACGCAGGCGTACGTCGCGAGCACGATCGCAGGCGGATCCGCCGCCGCGGCGACGGAGGGAGCGAACTCGCTCGGCTATCCGCAGGAATCGACGCTCTTCTACCCGATCCTGCTCTACCAGCAGGGCTTCCGCTACTTCAACATGGGCTACGCCTCGGCAATGGCGATGCTGCTGCTCGTCGTCTCGTTCGCCGTCACGGCGCTCATCGTCCGCAACTCGCGCCGCTGGGTCCACTATCAGGGAGCGCCCGCACGGTGACGAGCGCCGCGACCCCTGTCGCAGCCGCCTCCGCGCCGCTCGTGAAGCGCCGGCCGCCGGCGCCCGTCCGACGCAAGCGCGTGCTCGTGGCGATCGCCGACCACAGCATCCTGATCGCCGCGGCGCTCGCGTTCGTCGCGCCGCTCGTCTTCATCACGCTCACGGCGCTGATGACCAACGACCAGGCGCTTTCGCCGAAGCTGTGGCCGCATCCGTTTCGGTGGGACAACTTCGTCGAGGTCTTCCGCGAGGCACCGCTCGTCCGGTACGCCCTGAACACGTTGCTCTACGCCGGCCTTGCGACGCTCTTCATGCTCGTCTCGAGCATCCCCGTCGCATACGCGCTCGCGCGACTGCGCTGGCGCGGGCGCCACGCCGCCTTCCTGGTCGTGCTCGTCGCGATGATGCTTCCGCCCCAGGTGACGGTCGTCCCGGTCTACGTGCTCTGGGCCAAGCTCCACCTCGTCGGGACGCTCTGGCCGCTCATCCTCCCGAACCTGCTCGGAGACGCGTTCTCCATCTTTCTGCTCCGCCAGTTCTTCCTGACGATTCCGGAGGAGTACCTGGACGCCGCGCGGGTCGACGGCTGCGGCGAGCTGCGGATCCTGTCGACCGTCGTCGTCCGGCTCGCGAAGCCGGCGATCGCGGCCGTCGCGCTTTTCATGTTCCTCTACTGCTTCAACGACTTCTTCGGGCCGTTGCTGTACACGGGAGAGAGCCCGGAGCACTGGACGGTCGCCGTCGGCCTGGCGCAGTTCCGGACGCTCTACCAGGTCCACTGGAACCTGACGATGGCAGCGACCCTCCTCACCATGGCGCCCGTCGTGACGCTCTTCTTCCTGGCGCAGCGTGCCTTCGTCGAAGGCGTGACGCTGACAGGGGTGAAGGGATGAAGGTCGCCGTGGTCGGCGGCGGGTCGACGTACACGCCCGAGCTCGTCAGCGGCCTCGCGCGGGAGCGCGACCGGCTCGGCCTCGACGAGCTCGTGCTCCAGGACATCGACGCCGAGCGGCGCGAGGTCGTCGGCGGTCTCGCAGGCCGGATGCTCGACCGTCAGGGATTCTCGGGACGCCTCGCGGTGACCGACGATCTCGACGCGGCCCTCGACGGCGCCGACTTCGTCCTCGTCCAGATCCGGGTCGGCGGCCAGGAGGCGCGGCTCGGCGACGAGACGGTGCCGCTCGCGTGCGGCTGCATCGGGCAGGAGACGACCGGAGCCGGCGGGTTCGCCAAGGCGTTGCGGACGGTGCCCGTCGTACTCGGGATCGCCGAGCGGGCGCGGGAACGGGCCTCCCCCGGCGCCTGGATCATCGACTTCACGAACCCCGTCGGGATCGTCACGCGCGCCCTCCTGGACGCGGGGCACCGTGCCGTGGGGCTCTGCAACGTCGCGATCGGCTTCCAGCGCTCCCTCGCCGCGAAGCTCGGGGTGGCGCCCGAGCAGCTGGTCGTCGACCAGGTCGGCCTCAACCACCTCACCTGGGTCCGCGCGCTCTGGCTCGACGGGCGCGACGTCTTGCCGGACGTTCTCGCGGAGCACGGCGAGGCGCTCGCGGAGCAGGTCGAGCTTCCCCACCGGCTCCTGGACGAGCTCGGTGCGATTCCGTCCTATTACCTGCGCTACTTCTACGCGCACGACCGGGTGCTCGCCGAACAGCTCGACGGCGTCCCGCGCGCCGAGGCCGTGATGGAGATCGAGCGCGGCCTGCTCGAGCTCTACAGAAACCCGAATCTCGCCGAGAAGCCGGCGCTTCTCGAGCAGCGCGGCGGTGCGTTCTACAGCGAGGCTGCGACCGGGCTCGCGGCCGCGCTGGCGACCGGAAGCGGTGAGACGCACGTCGTCGACGTCCGAAACGGGGGCACGCTCGCCGGCCTTGCGCCCGACGACGTGGTCGAGGTGCCCGCGCGCATCGAGGCCGACGGTGCCGTCGCGCTGCCGCAGCGTCCGCTCGCCCCGGAGCTGCTCGGGCTCGTCCAGCACGTCGCCGCGTACGAGCGCCTCACGGCTCGAGCAGCCGTGACCGGCGACCTCCAGACCGCGCGCAAGGCGCTGCTCACCCACCCCCTTGTCGGCCAGTACGAGCTCGCCGACGACCTGCTGGCGCGACTGCTCGACGTCGGGGCCGCCCATCTGCCGTCCTTCCGCTCACGCGAGGGCTCCGCCGCATGAGCGAACGGACGCTCCTCGCGGTCGACGGCGGCGGCTCGAAGACCGATCTCGCCCTCCTGCGGCCCAACGGAGAGCTGCTGGCCCTCGCGCGCGGTCCGCAAAGCTCGCCGCACCAGCTCGGCGTCGACGGTGCTCTCGAGGTCATCGAAAACCTCCTCTTGGAGGCGCAGGCGGAGGCCGGACTCCCCTCGAACGGAGAAGCAGCAGAGCTGGCGCTCCTCCTCCTCGCCGGAGTCGACGTCCCCGAGGAGGAAGAGGCGCTGCGCGCGGCCGTCGCCCGGCGCGGGTGGGCCGAGCGGATCTCGGTCGGAAACGACACCTTCGCCGTCCTGCGCGCCGGGACGGAGCGCGGATGGGGTGTCGCGGTCGTCTGCGGCTCGGGGATCAACTGCGTCGGCGTCGCGCCGGACGGCAGGCATGCCAGGTTCCCGGCCCTCGGACCGATCTCCGGAGACTGGGGCGGAGGGCTCGACGTGGGCAGCGCGGCCCTCTTCGCCGCGGCGCGAAGCGAGGACGGGCGCGGGCCGAAAACCTCCCTCGAGCGCGCGGTTCCGGAGCACTTCGGGCTCGAGACGCCGCTCGAGCTCGCGCGCGCGATTCATCGGGGACGCATCGCGGGGCGACGCCTGACTGAGCTCCCACCGCTCGTGTTCTCCGAGGCAGAGCGTGACGCGGTCGCCGCGGAGATCGTCGGACGACTCGCCTCCGAGGTCGTCGCGATGGCACGCGTCGCGCTCGAGAGGCTCGAGCTCGCGGATGAGCCCGTCGAGGTCCTCCTCGGCGGCGGGCTCCTCCAGTCCGGCGACGGACGGCTCACCGCCGAGATCGAGCGGAGCTTGAAGGACCTCGGCGCCCGCATCACGGTGCAGCCTGCGACGAGCCCTCCGATCGTCGGCGCGGCGCTCCTCGCCCTCGACGAGGTGAAGGCCGGCCCGGAGGCCCAGGAGCGGCTGCGCCGCGAGCTCGGCGGCGCCGTCGACGGCCTCCGCGGACGAGAGCGCGGCGAGCAAAGGACGGCAAGCGATGGCTGACGTCGTATTCGAGCGGGTGACGAAGGTCTATCCCGGCACCGACCAACCTGCGGTCGACGCGCTCGACCTGCACATCGCGGACGGGGAGTTCGTCGTGCTCGTCGGCCCCTCGGGCTCCGGGAAGACGACGGCACTTCGCATGCTCGCGGGCCTGGAGGAGGTGGATGACGGCGCCGTCCTGATCGGCGGTCGCGACGTGACCTTCGACCCCCCGAAGGACCGCGACGTCGCGATGGTGTTCCAGAACTACGCGCTCTACCCGTACTTCACCGTCGCCGACAACATCGCCTTCCCGCTCAAGATCGCCCGCGTGAAGCGGGAAGAGCGCGCCCGCCGGGTCGCCGAGGTCGCCGAGCTGCTCGGGTTGACGCCCTACCTGGAGCGCAAGCCGAGCCAGCTCTCCGGGGGGCAGCGGCAGCGCGTCGCGATGGGCCGGGCGATCGTCCGGCAGCCGAGCGTCTTCCTCATGGACGAGCCGCTCTCGAACCTCGACGCAAAGCTCCGGGTGCAGATGCGCGCCGACGTCGCCGCACTTCAGTCTCGCCTCGGCGTGACGACGGTCTACGTCACCCACGACCAGGCCGAGGCGATGACGCTCGGGCATCGGGTTGCCGTCCTGCACGAGGGGCAGCTGCAGCAGTGCGGGCCGCCGCGGGAGCTCTACGACCATCCTGCGAACACGTTCGTCGCCGGCTTCATCGGCTCTCCCGCGATGAACCTGTGCACGGTCTCCGTCGCTCCCGGTGGAAGTGTCTCGTTCGCCGGCGAGGAGGTTCGCGTCCCCGGAGGCTCGAACGGCACGCGCCCGCTCGTCGTCGGCTTCCGTCCCGAGGCGCTCGAGCTTGCTCCCGACGGGATGCCCGCCCGGGTCGAGGTGGTCGAGGAGATCGGTGCCGACGCATACGTCTTCTGCGTCGCCGACATGGGCGGCCAGGAGACGAAGCTCGTCGCGAGAACGGACGCGCGCCGGGCTCCTGATCGGGGCGCGCGTGTGTCGCTGCGGCCGCGTGCCGGGGACGCGCACCTCTTCGACGCCGAGACCGGTGAGCGGCTGGGCGGATCGTGAGCACGGCTCCGGCAGAGCGGCGGCCCCCGGGCGAGCTCTTCCTTTCGGAGGTGCGCGAGCAGCCCGAGGCGCTTCTCCGGCTCCTCGAGCAGCGTGCCGCCTTCGAGTCCGTGGCGGACCTGGCCAGGCAGCGGGCGCCCGTGCCGGTCCGGCTCGTCGGCCACGGCTCCTCGGACGCGGCCGCGTGCTACGGCGTGTACGCGTTCGGGTTGCTTCCCGGGTGGACCGCCCTGCGGGACTCGATCTCCCTCAGCGTCTACTACGGGGCGAACATCGACCTCTCGCATTCCGTCGTCGTCGCGCTGTCGCAGTCCGGCCAGACGCGCGACGTCGTCGCGTACGTCGAGCGGGCCCGTGCACGAGGGGCGCTGACGATCGCGGTCACGAACGGGGAGGACTCCGAGCTCGCCGGCGCGGCGGACGTCACCCTCCCGCTGGTAGCCGGCCCGGAGCGGTCCGTCGCGGCCTCGAAGACGTTCCTGAACCAGCTCGCAGCGCTCGCGCTCCTCGCCGGGACGGTCGCGGGCCGAGGCGACGAGGTCGAAGAGGCCCTGCGCCGGGTCGCGGGCGCGCTCGCCGTGTTGCTCGGCCCGCTCGAGGAGGCAGCCGTGCCGATCGCCCGCTCGTTCGCCTATGTCGGCCGCATGTACGTGACCGGTCGCGGGATCGAGTTCGCCACGGCGCGCGAGATCGCACTCAAGCTCACCGAGACGTGCCGGGTGGCGGCCGAGCCGATGACCGCGACGGCCCTCGCGCACGGCCCCATCGCCGCCCTGGATCCGCTCTTCCCGGTGTGGACGATCGCGTCGGCAGACGAGACGCTTCCGGCCGTCGTCGAGGCGGCGGCCCGAGCACGCGAGGCGGGGGCGGCGATCGTCGCGAGCGGGAGCGCGGCCGCCGAGATCGAGGGTGCCGCCTATGTGCTTCCTGTCCCGGAAGCTCCGATGCCGGTGCTCTCGCCCCTTCTCTCGGTCGTGACAGGACAGCTCTTCGCCGCCGCGCTCGCGCATGCGAAGGGTCTCGATGCCGATCGTCCGGAGCGTCTGAGCAAGGTAACCCGGGCGCTCTGACGGCCGGATCATGCGAGTCGCGCTCACGTTCGACACGGAGCATCCGGGTCGTCCGGCTCCGAACGGCGTCGACGTCCGGATCCTCGACATCCTGAGGGAGTCCGGTGTCCGGGCGACGTTCTTCCTCCAGGGCCGCTGGGCGCGCTCGTCGCCGGACATCGCGCGGCGCATCGCGGACGAGGGGCACCTGATCGGCAACCACTCGAACTACCACGCTCCGATGGACGCGCTCACCGAGGAGGGATTCCGGCACGACGTCCGCAAGGCCGAGGAGACGATCCGGCGCGTGACGGGCATCGAGCCGAGGCCGTGGTTTCGCTGTCCGTTCGGCGCCGGGATCGACAACGCTCGCGTCCTCGAGGCGCTGGCCGCGCTGGGTTACACGCACGTCGGTTGGGACGTCGACCCGACCGACTGGGACGAAAGCCAGACGGCTCGGGGCGTGGAGGAGGCGATCCTCGCCGGCATCCGTGCGCGCGAGGAGGATTCGATCGTGCTCATGCACAGCTGGCCCGCCGCGACCTGCGACGCGCTTCCGGCGGTGCTCGCCGGCCTCCGGGACGCGGGAGCGGAGCTGGTCTCCGTCGACGAGCTGGCTCTCGGCTAGGAGGGGCGTTGCCAGGAGTACGCCTCGTGCGCGAGACGGGGCGTCGCATCGACGTACGGGCCCCAGTGGCTGAACGCCGCGGCGCGGGCGGGGTCGTTCGCGAGCGCGCGCACGAGCTGGTCGACGTCCTCCCCCTCGAAGAAGAACACGACGTCGTCGCCGCTCAGGAAGACGAAGTGGCGCTCGAACCCGAGCTCGCCGGGATCGAACGGCGGGCCGGCCTCGATGAGACGCTGGGCGTCGTCGCGACTTCCGGGCTTCAGGTGGGCGATCACGGCGAGCCGCTCCACGGCTCGTAGACTAGTCCGGTGCCGGGCCCGCTGACCCATCCCTTCGACATCGGATCCGTGCAGGAGAGACTCGCGGAGGGCGGGGGCGGATACGAGATCGTGCACGAGTCGCCGGGCCTCGAGATCGGTGTGTACGTGCTCGTCGCGCCCGAGCCCGACCGCCAGCAACCGCACGAGGACGACGAGGTCTACTACGTCCTCGAGGGCCGCGGGACGCTCGAAGTGGAGGGAAGCGCGCACGCGGTCGAGGAGGGTCACGCCATCTTCGTCCCGGCGGGCGCCGAGCACCGGTTCACGGGCTACGAGGGCCTCTCGCTCCTCGTCGTCTTCGAGCGCCCGCGCCGTTCGTAACAAATCACGCTCCGGGCGTCTCGCACCTCGACGCCGCGAACGCACCCCAAACGCACTGGCTGCGCGGCCACTTGTCCGCAGCTGCCGTGCCCCGCCAAGACACGCCCCGGTGCCAGGCACGGGTAACGATTTTGCTCGCGCGACGCCGCGGGCGGCTGCGATCTGCTAGCGCGAGCGGACGAGGTCGTCCCACGGCCGGTCGGCGTGCAGGACGGTCTGGAGGAACATGTTCACGAGCCAGACGATCAGCGCGCCGCCGACGGCCGACCAGAAGCCGCCGATCTCGAACGAGGGAACGATCTTGTCGGTGAGGTAGAGCATGAGCGCGTTGATCAGGAGCAGCGCGATCCCGAGCGTCAGGATCACGGCCGGCAGCGTGAGCAGGATCACGATCGGCCGGACGACGAAGTTGACGAGCGCGAAGACGAGCCCCGCGACGACGAGGACCCAGAAGCTCGAGCCGTAGTCGATCCCCGGGATGACGACCGACGCCACGAAGAGGGCGACGATGTTCGAGAGCCAGGCGAAGAGGAGTCGGCTGCCCAGGAAGCGCACACCGCGAGCCTACTTGGGCACGAGCGTCACGTAGACGCGGACCTCGTGCTGCCAGCGGCCGTCTCCGTCCGCGTCGTCGTCGTGGACGACGAGAGTGCCGTGCTGCTTTTTGTCGACCTCGTACGAAACCAGCGCCGAATACGTTCCTCGGCAACCCGTCCCGCACGAGGCAGTCGTGAACGTCTCGCCGACCGTCCGGCCCTTCACGTCGAGCACCTGGATGCCGACATTCGCCTCGAAGACGTTCGCCGTCCCGGTGACGCGCATTGGATTGCCCGTCGTCTCGCCGGGTGTCGGGCTCGTCACGACGATCGCAGGCACCAGGTCGTTGTAGTCCTCGCGTCCGACTGGATGGTCGAGGACGATCCCTTCGCTCGAGAAGACGTTTATCGGCTGGCCGTCGAGCTCGAACCGAACGCCGCGGACGGTCGGGAACTGCGTGAGCGTGTAGACGACCTGCGCGAGCCGGAGCTGCATCGAGAGCTCGCCTCCGCCGGACTCGTACTCCGACGTGAAGTTCGCCGTCGCGACGCCGTGCGCGACCCGCACGCCGAGCAGCTGCGCATCGAACGGAATCGCGGTGGCGAGGACCGGATTCTTCGGCCCGTCGAGGAGAGCCTCGAGCGCCGCCGTCGCTACGCGAGGCGTCGCCGGCCGCGTGACGTGGACGACCTTGAGCTCGCCGCCGGGCTTTACGAACCACACCTCGAGCGTCACCTTTGCGGGACCCTCGCCGGAGCCGGTTGCCGTCGCGGTTGCAGTCGTCGGGGGAGGAGCGGTCAGCGTCGCGCTGCCGCTCTCGGTCTGCTCGCTCGGGGCCGCTTCCGCTCCCGCTGCGGCGTCGGCTGAGGGAACGTCGCCCGCGGACTGGGCGCCGGTGGTCCCGCACGCGGCGAGGGCGAAGCCGGCGGCGGCGGTGAGGACGGTGATGGCGGCGAGCACGAGGATGCGCTTCATGACGTCTCCTTCTCGGTCTGTCGCGTTCCATCGTGCTGGGTCGCTGCAACGGCGTCTTCGCTCGGCCGTAACGGTTCGGTAACCGGTAGCCGGAACGTGAAGCGAGCTCCTTCGCCGGGCGTCGAGCGCACCGAGATGTCGCCTCCCAGGAGCCGGGCGTTCTCGCGCGCGATCGCAAGCCCCAGCCCGCTTCCCTGCGAGCTGCGGGACGGATCCGACTTGTAGAAGCGCTCGAAGACGTGCGGAAGCTGCTCGGGCGGGATTCCCGGGCCGTCATTCAGCACGTCGACGATCGCCGAGCGGTCGTCTCGCTCGACGCGCACGGTCACGTGCCCGCGTCCGTGCTCGACCGCATTCTGGATGAGGTTTCCGACGATCCGCTCCACGCGGCGCGGGTCTGTCGTCAGGACGAGCGGGTGTGCGAACACGTCGACGTCGTCCCAGCCCCGCGCGCGAACGGTCGAGGCGACGAGCGCAGCCAGGTCGACCGGCTCCGCGAGGACGCTCTCGGCTCCGGAGTCGAGCCGCGAGATCTCCATGAGATCGTCGACGAGCCGGCGCAGCCGCCTGACGTCCGAGACGAGAAGCTCGGCAGGTCTTCGCGCCTCGGCCGGTATGCGCTCGAGGTGTTCGGCGAGCAACGACGCCTCGGCGACCAAGGCGGTCAGCGGCGTACGCAGCTCGTGCGCGACGTCGGCCGTGAAGCGCCGCTCGCGGGCCTCGGCCTGGGAGAGGGCCTCGATCTTCGCCTCGAGCGCAGTCGCCATCTCGTTGAACGACGCCGCCCAGCTGCCGAACTCGTCCGCACGCTCGACCGGAAGTCTTGTCTCCAGGAGCCCCTCGGCGAGCGAGCGCGCCGCCGCGCTCGCGCGCGCGACCGGGGCGAGCAGCCCGCGTGCGAGGAGCGCGCCCGTGAGGGCCGAGAGGAGCGCGACCAGCCCCAGCCCGGCGAGAAGCGTCGCGCGGAGGCGTCCGAGCTCGTCCCAGACGTCCTGCTCCGAGAAGAAGAAGTAGAGCTGCGTTGGCCCACTCCGTCCTCCGACCGCGACGACGTGCTCTTCACCGATACGTGTGCGCTCCCAGGCGAGCTGCCCCTTCGCGACCAGCTGCCGCAGGTCGGCCGGAACGGCCCGCGGGCTGACCGAGAAACTTGACGAGAACGAGCGGTGCCCGCTGACGACGATCGTCTCGAACTCGCCTCTCCGCTCGAGCGCGGCGAGCAGCTTCTCCTCTCCGTCCTTCCGGCGGAGGTAGGTGGGGGCGATCTCGAGGTTCGACCGGGCCTGACGCAGAGCCGTGTCGACCGAGTCTCCGAGCTGGTTGTGCCGGACGAGGAGGTAGGACCCGGCTGCGAGCACCGCCGCCGACAGGCCGCCGACGAGGAGGAATGCGATCGCGAGTCGGCGTCGCAGGCGTCCCGGCGGCACGGCGCGGCGGCGCATCACTCCGGAACGTCGAGGCGGTAGCCGACGCCGCGCACGGTCTTGATCAGCTTCGGGTGCGCCGGGTCGTCCTCGATCTTTCCCCGCAGGCGCTGAACGGCGACGTCGACGAGGCGCGAGTCGCCGAGATACTCGTAGTTCCAGACGAGCTCGAGCAGGATCTCGCGGGTGAAGACCTGGCCCGGCCGGCGTGCGAGCTCGAGGAGGAGGCGGAACTCCGTCGCCGTGAGCGCGATCTCCTCACCGCCTCGGTGCGCGCGGAACGCCGCCGGATCGATCTGGATCGGGCCGAGCTCGATGATCTGCTCGGCCTGGATGCCCGCGGAGCGGCGGAGAGCCGCCTTGACGCGCGCGACGAGCTCGGCGAGCTCGAACGGCTTCGTGACGTAGTCGTCGGCTCCGAGCTCGAGACCGACGACGATGTCGACCGTGTCCGTCCGAGCCGACAACATCACGATCGGCACCCGGCTGTCCCGGCGGATCTCCCGGCAGACCTCGAACCCGTCGAGCGACGGCAGCATCACGTCGAGCACGACGAGGTCGAACGGTGCGCGCCGGAACTGCAGCAGCCCCTCGCGGCCGTCGCCGCTCGTCGTCACGCGGAAGCCTGCCTGCTCGAGGCCCAGCGCGGCGACCTCGCGGATCGACGCATCGTCCTCGACGAGCAAAAGACGTTCGTTCACGTTCCCAAAGGCTAGGGTTCGGGCCCGACGCAGCGGGGTACGGGAGGCGGCATGAGCATCGGAGAAATCATCGGACTCATCGTCGTGGGCCTCATCGTCGGCGCGCTCGGGCGGCTCCTGCATCCCGGTCGCGACCCGATGGGTCTACTCATGACCATCGGAATCGGAATCGCGTCTGCGTTGATCGCCGGCTGGTTGATCGGCGGCGGCGTGCTCGGGTTCATCGTCGCCGTGATCGTGGCGATCGTCCTCGTCGCTCTCACTGCCCGTTTCATGGGCACGCGGGGGCGGACGCGCACGATCTAGACGGTCGGTCAGAGCGTTTCGAGGGAAGCACGGCGGCGGGCCTCGGCCTCGAAGAATCGAAAGAGGCCGTAGGCCGCCGCCGTGTAGGCGGCGCCGATGCCGAGCTCGGTCCAGACGAGCCGGGCGACATCCGCGAGCGACGCGCCGCCTGCCACCTCCCGCGCGGCCGCGATTCCGTGCGTGAGCGGGAGCCCGCGGCCGATCGCCGCCATCCAGCCCGGCAGGCTCTCGAGCGGCACGTTGACCCCGCAGAAGAGGAGCATCAGGAAGTAGGCGAGGTTTGCCGCGAAGAACACGTCCTTCGCGCGCAGGCCGATCGAGCCGAGCAGGAGCCCGAACGCCGTGCACGAGAGGACGGTCACGAAGACGACGAGCGCGAGCGCCGGGACATCCCCTCCTCGAGGGTGGAAGTCGAGCAGGGCCCAGCCGACGACGAAGCCGAACGCCGAGACGAAGAGGCCGTTCGCGACGTACGGGACTGCCCGGCCCAGGAAGAGCGCGGGCCTGCTCGCCGGCGTGGCGAGCAGCGGCGCCAGCGTCCCGAGCCAGCGCTCGTTCGCGATCGCCATCGTCGCTCCGTAGACGCTCGACATGGCGCACACCTGTACGGCGTTGCCGACGATGAAGAAGGCGTCGCTCTTCGTCCCGCTGAAGCGCCCCAGGTACGTGAAGAAGACGATCTGGAACAGCGGGCTGCCGAGCATGGTCGGGATGTAGATCCACGGGCTGATCCAGTTGAAGAGCGCCCGGTAGGCGATCAGGCCGCCGATCCCGAAGACGCGGAGCGACGTCACGTCAGCGAGAGCGTCGCGCGCTCCCGCGCGAGGCGCAGGAAGAGCTCCAGGAACGCGGCGCCGAGAACGAGGTAGACGACGGACAGGAGTGCGGTCATCCCGAGCGCCGGAAGCACCGGGCCTCCGAGCGCGGCGTGCCGGATCGCCTCCACACCCCACGTAGGAGCCAGGAGCCAGGACAACGGAGTCGCCCAGCCGGGAAGGAGCGAGACTGGCACGATGAGCCCGGTCACGAGCCAGACCGGGTACTCGAGGAGGTTCGACATCGCGTTCGCGTGCCGGTAGAGGACGAACGTCGAGGCGAGCAGGAGCCCGAGCAGCCCGAGCCCGACCACGGTCGCGGGAATCGAGAGCGCGAAGAGGAAGGGATGCGCGAGGTGGAGGGGGATGCCGAAGAGCAACCGACCCCAGACGAGCGTCGCGACGAGCGAGTACAGGCCGATCGAGGCGGTGGCGAGCGTCAGCGGCAAGACGACGAGGACGAACGGGACCGGCGCCGTCACGAGCACCTCGAGCGTCCCCTGCCATCGCTGCCACTGGATCGCGCCGCCCGAGCCGAAGAGCGTCGACGACCAGATGCCCATCAGGCCGGCGCCGAGAGCGGCATAGAGAAGCGTTGCCCCGTGGTGACCGGTCCGGAAGATGAAGAACGCGATCGAGGCGAAGATGACCGGCTGGAGTACGGCCGTCAGGACGAAGAAGCCCGTCGTCGAGAGCGTCTTCGGTGGAAGAGCCAGCCGGCCCACAGCACGCGGCCGGTGTTCACGACTCGGTCACGAGGGCGACGTAGGCGTCCTCGAGGGTCGGCTCGCGGACGGTCACGCGTCCCACGCGGGCGCCGTCGAGCCTGCCGGCCAGCTCCTGTGAGAGCTCCTGGCCCTGCGCGGATTGGACGAGGACGAGCTGCGAGTGCTCCCGCTCCTCGACCGCGACCGAGCTGACCTCAGGCAGCGTGCGCAGGCGCTCGATCGCCGCTTCGGTCGCTCCGTATGCCTCGATCTCGACGACCGTGCGCTCGACCACGAGCTGCTTGAGGTCGGCGGGTGTCCCCTCGGCGACGATCGCGCCTCGGTTGATGACCGCGATGCGGTCGCAGAGCGCATCCGCCTCGAACATGTAGTGCGTCGTCAGGAGCACCGTCTTCCCGTTGGCGACGAGCGAGGAGATCGTCTGGCGGAGCTCGCGCGCGCCGACCGGATCGACGCCGATCGTCGGCTCGTCGAGGAAGACGACGGGCGGGTCGTGGAGAAGGCCGCGCGCAATATGCAGCCGCTGCCGCATCCCGCGGGAGTAGCCTTCGACCTTCTCGCGCTCCCGGCCGCTCAAGCCGACTAGGTCGAGGAGCTCGGCGATGCGATCCTTCTGCCGGCGCGCCGGAACGCCGTAGAGCTCCGCGAAGTAGCGCAGGTTGTCGAGCGCGGACAGGCGTTCGTACAGGCCCCGCTCGCCGCCGAAGACGTAGCCGATCCGCTTTCGCACCTCGCGCGCGTCGCGGACGACGTCGAGCCCGAGGACGCGGGCCGTCCCGGCGGTCGGGACGAGGAGCGTGATCAGCATCTTGATCGTGGTCGTCTTGCCGGCCCCGTTCGGCCCGAGCAGGCCGAAGAGCCGGCCCTCCTCGACTGCGAACGTGATTCCACGTACAGCCTCGACGTCGAGCGTACGGCGGCGAAAGACGCCCGTCGTCGTGCGGTACGTCCGGCGCAGGTCCAGGGCTTCGATGACGGCCATCCGCCTCTCGGAGACTAGACGCGCGCGGAGCGTACGATCTTCCCGGTGCCCGGCATCGCTCCCGCATCTGCGCGCCGGGTTGCGGGAGGGGCAGTGGCGCACACGCCCGCGTCGCTCCTCGTCGTGGCGTCCGCGTTCTCGTTCCAGGGCGGCGCGGCGCTCGCGACGACCCTTTTCGACCGCGCAGGTCCGGTGCCGGTCGTCTGGATGCGCTCGGCCTTCGGCGCTCTCGTCCTGCTCGCGCTCTGGCCGGAGACGCTGAGGCGGATCACGACCGGGCAGCTGCGCTGGGTGGTCGCGCTCGGGCTCACGCTCGCCGCGATGAACACCTGCTTCTACGAGTCGATCGACCGGATCCCGCTCGGCGTGGCCGTGACCGCCGAGTTCGTCGGCCCGCTCACGGTCGCCGTGCTCGGTTCGCGCCGCGCCGTCGAGTTCGTGTGGGTCGCCCTCGCCGCGGCCGGAGTTCTGCTGCTCGGGAGCCCTACCGTGAACGTCGACCACGTCGGCCTCGCGTTCGCGCTCTTCGCAGGCGTCTGCTGGGGCACGTACATCGTGGTCGCGAAGCAGGTGGTCGGCGCCTGGCCGCTTGCGACCGGCCTTACGCTCTCGCTCGCGGTAGCCGGCCTCGTGCTCGCGCCCGCTGCGCTCGTGGTCGGATACGAGAAGCTCGCCTCGGCGCCTGTGCTCGGCCTCGGCCTCGGCGTCGCGCTCCTGTCCACCGTGCTCCCCTACCTCCTCGAGCTGACCGCGCTCCGGCGACTCCGCGTCTCCACGTTCGGGATCCTGATGAGCCTCGAGCCCGCCGTCGCCGCGCTCCTCGGCGCCCTCGCGCTCTCGCAACGGCTCTCGTTCGCGGAGTCCGTCGCCGTCCTGCTCGTGATCCTCGCCTCGATCGGTGCGAACCGCCAGACGCGGACGCCTCCGCTCGAGACGTGAATACCCCGGCGGGAGCTGGGTAATACTCGGTGCGGAATGGACGAACAGACCGCGCACGCGCAGATCGAGGCGCTTCTCGACCGCGGCGAGGAGATGGGCTGCATCAACACGTCCGAGCTGCAGCAGCTCGCCGCGACGCTCGAGCTCGACGACGACCAGGTCGACGGGCTCTACGAGCTCATCGACGAGCGGCGGATCGAGGTGACCGATGACTGCGGCCGAACCGAGGCGGTCGAGGCCGAGTACGTGAACGGCGACCTCGCCGTCGCCACGACCGACACGCTTCAGCTCTTCCTGAACGAGATCGGCCGCCACCCGCTCCTCACCGCCGAGCAGGAGGTCGAGCTCGCCAAGCGGATCGAGCGCGGCGACAAGGCCGCGAAGGACCGGATGGTCAACTCGAACCTCCGCCTCGTCGTCTCGATCGCGAAGCGCTACCAGGGTCACGGCCTCTCGCTCCTCGACCTGATCCAGGAGGGGATCATCGGGCTCATCCGCGCGGTCGAGAAGTTCGACTGGCGCCGCGGCTACAAGTTCTCGACGTACGCGACGTGGTGGATCCGCCAGGCCGTGCAGCGCGGCGTCGCGAACAAGTCGCGCACGATCCGGATCCCGGTGCACATCGTCGAGCGCGAGCAGAAGATCGCGCGCACCGAGCGGGATCTGACGGCGAAGCTCGAGCGGGCGCCGACCGACGCGGAGATCGCGAAGGCCGCGAAGCTCCCCCTGAAGCAGGTGCGGGAGGTCCGGGCGGCTGCGCGCGCGGTCGCGAGCCTCGATCGGCCGATCGGCGCCGAGAACGAGGCCGCCTTCGGCGAGCTCATAGCCGGCGAGGAAGCTCCGCCCGACGAGGAGGTGCACGTCTCGCTCGCCGCGGACATGCTCCGGAGAGCGGTCGCCGACCTCCCGGACCGCGAACGCGAGGTGGTCAAGATGCGCTACGGCCTGAACGGCGACGTCGACCCGGTTTCCCTCGACGAGATCGGCCGGCGGCTCGGACTCACCCGCGAGCGTGTGCGGCAGATCGAGCGGGTTGCGCTGGAGCGTCTCGCGGTCAACCGCGAGATCGAAGCGCTCGCGGCCGCCTAGTCCCGGCGGGCACGCCGACCGAACATACGTTCTATAATCCCTGCGTGCGCGCCAGACCACAGTACCTCGAGGACACGTGCAAGACGGCGCTGAACCGCGTGCCCGATGCGAGCCGCGTGCCGTTTCGCTGGACGGTCAACCCGTACCGCGGCTGCACCCACAGCTGCCACTACTGCTTCGCCCGCGCGTTCCACCGCTACCTCGATCTGGGCGTCGGCGAGGACTTCTCCACGAAAATCGTCGTGAAGACGAACGTCGCGGACGTTCTTCGGCGCGAGCTGGCGTCGCCGAGGTGGGAGGGAGAGCACGTGGCGATGGGCACGGCGACCGACCCCTACCAGCACTGCGAGG